>Ga0268299_1000610_pt1 | contig 100342 bp, 105 predicted proteins | sample NOBtaG_FD_193484 | JGI IMG/M metagenome (GOLD analysis project Ga0268299, IMG submission 193484) | Activated sludge microbial communities from bioreactor in Nijmegen, Gelderland, Netherland - NOB reactor | ecosystem: Engineered > Bioreactor > Aerobic > Activated sludge | place: Netherlands...
GCCGGAATGATCCATAGCAAGGGGGTCCTGACGCTGGCCGGATATCTCGCCGGCAAATTCTCCGGGGCCCATCCCTTTGCCATGACCGCTTCGTTGACATTTGAACAGACCTATTCCGAGGTGGAAGGTGACAGCGCCGCCGTGGCCGAGCTCATCGCCATTCTCTCCAGCCTCGCCGATCTACCAATCCATCAGTGGCTGGCCGTCACAGGCTCCGTCAATCAATTGGGCGAAATCCAGCCGATCGGTGGTGTGAACGAGAAGATCGAGGGGTTCTTCGAATCCTGTTCACGCAAAGGGTTGACCGGTACGCAAGGTGTCATCATCCCCGCTCGCAACACCAAGCATTTGGCCCTTCGCCGCGATGTGGTGGAAGCCGTCGAGTCAGGTCACTTTGCCGTGTATGCCGTGAACACCATTGAGGAGACGTTGGAGTTGCTCACCGGCATCGCCGCCGGGGAACGGGGGCTCGATGGGGCCTACCCACCCGACAGCGTGTTTGGCCGAGCTGCGCTGCGATTAGAAGAAATGGCGCAGGCAGTGGCGGAATGGGGTGAAGGGGAGGAAAAACCGAGCGGACATATCATCACAGAGCCGTAGGCACTATTTGTGTGCCAGTCGGTATTTTTCAATCGCCAGATGAGCAATCCGCCTCCCCATGTCGGTTCCGATCTGGCCGGAATTCCGATAATGAACGCCATCATAGAGACGTGCATTCGGGACTTCCTGCATGAACTCATTGATGGTGGTCCAGCTGCGTGAGACCCCGCCAGCCGCGTTGCTCCTCGTGGTCAACACAGGGGCCGGCTCATTTCCGATCTCCGCTCGTAATATCGTACCCACCACTCCGGACGTGATGCAGTGGGCGCAAGGGTATTCCGGATGCATGGGAGTCTCAATGAACGGCACCCAGGACTCATCCCGTTCGGTCGCATCGTTCCCATCGATGTCGCCGTTACGAATGGCAGTGAGGGGTCGCCAGAAACCGTAGTGATATTTCGCATCAAACACCGCAATCAAGGCATCATCCGACGCCTGTGTGACCGCCGCAAACAAGCGCGCATTCCGCGTGATGTCTCTTCCTGGAGTATTCGCAACTGAACGCACGATGGCATGATAGATTGGCGGCATGACCTCTTCCCAGAAACGGGCAATTTCTGTCTGCTCCGCAGTCCGCTGTTGACTCCGCTTTCCACCGAGCGCTTTCACCTCGTTATAGTCACGCGCCCATACGTCACTGCCCAAGTCCGGAGGTGGCCCCGGACGAAATTGCGACGGGTTCGTCATCAACCAGGGTGTGCGATGCCTCCATTGTGGCGCCTCAGGTATCACCGTGGGCACATAGGTTCCTGCACTCGTATGGGGACGATAGAACTCCCCTGCCGCAGCTCCGTCATTCGCACGCCGCGCGAGAACGGCCGCGACCGCCTTTTCAGCGACAGCGATGCCGTTGGATTTAGCCGGTCCCTCGGCGATTGCAGTCAGGGTACTCTGATAGGCGCGATCGATGATTGCTTGTTGGGATGGAACAAGCTTCGTCAACATGGCACGATTCGCCGCCGCGATCGCTGCTTCCACTGATGCCCCAGAAGCCGGCTCCAGTTTCACATCGCTGACGGGATACCGCTGGGTAATCGCATTCACGGCTTCATAGACCGAGGCTTGGACCATCGCTAATGCCCGTTCCGCCGGCAACGGCCCCAAACCAGCTTTCACCACAATCGCGCCAGCCTTCTCGTTCCATTCAGTGACGGCATCCGCTCTCGCATCCGACAGTGCCGATGCACTGAGGAGTAGTGCGATGAGACTTACTCGCAATATCTGTGAACAGACGATTGTTAGCTGCATAGTTCTTCCCTCTTGAATGATGACTTGTTCGCTCACCAAGCATTTGTTGATCACAGCGTACCGCCGTAACCGAGCAACTATCGTGCTTAGGCTGCCGAAATTATCCGACTGACGATTCTATACATCCGCAGTTCTTGGCAATGCCCAGGACCACTGATCGAAGATGTGGGGAGAATATCCTCAGAGCCGTCTATCCAACTAGACAATTTGGACGAGCTATGAAGGACCTGCCGTCGTGACGCAGCAGTCAGGCTATTCCGGCAGACGCTCACACTGAGCCGCCGTCGAACCTTACGATTTAGCTATCAGGCAGGCTATCGTGAAGGCCACGGAATTGCTATTTCGCACCAGAAACGAAGGTTCGAGGGAATCTGCTCCGTTGACCCTCTCCCCCCTGTACTGTACGTAACGATCAAAAAGATGGCGTAGGGCTTTGCGAAAGAAGGTAGAGGGGAGAAGAATCAACTCAGCTATTTCCTGACAGAAGCCTCGAAGATCCTGGATCGGATGTCTATTCACTCATACCATCTTGGTCTGAGAAGGGTGTTGCCCCCTTCTCAGACCATTTCCTCTCCTTGAGCATTACTCGCCAGGTTGTTGACGCTGTCCGATCCACGGGCAGAAATCTACCGTGTGAGGACGTGAAAGGAGGTGTCATGGTCCATAGCATGACCAAGTCAGCTCCACGGCAACCCTGCAGCATGAGGAGAGGCAAGCGAGGTCTCTCATCGCTTTATCGATACACAAACTACCTATTAGATCCCGCAGGCTCATGCTTTGCCGGTCTATTTTGATATTTTCAATCCTGATTGTTTCATCGCATAGGCCAGCGCACCGGTGGCTGGAGAATCCGAGTCACCCTTCCCATAGGCTCCGACCAGCAATGCCGCAGCATGTGCGGCATGCTCTTGTGTCTGCTTGATACCGGTGCCATGTACCGATTCATGGGCGTGTCCCTCTACCGTAGACGCGTGCATGATTGCATATTCCACGGCTTCCTGGACCGTTGCCGGCGCATTGCCGGCTTTCAACGCCTCGTAGGCTTCTTCCATGTAGAGCAGCGCACCATGCCCGTCCCCTGGATTCCCGACCTTTTCGTTAAAATGCGGTTGGAGTTTTTCGGCATACTCAGATGAGTCGGCATACTCGGGTGACTCTTTCCCTCCGAGCACATTGAGTACCCGCTGCATATGAACCCGAATTGATCCGCTGCTTTTGCGAGCCGGTCCCAGGGCTTTTTCAGTCTGGTCGATCGCCAGTTTTAGTTAGTCATGTGCTTTCTGCAGGCTCGTTTTGCCTTTTCGTTGACGCCTTCCATCGACGCAACAGCCGGACCCACCATCACTCTACGCGTTTCTCGTCCAATCAGTGCAATCATCACACTGTGCCCCTCGACCTGCTCTTAGTGAATAGAGTGCTTCCGATATGCAGGTCTTTTATCAGAACCTCGCTCATCCCCAACTTGACAGTCACGATCGCTGTCCTTCCACAGCCTGCCCCCTTTTTTAACTCGAGCCGGCAGGTCGGCGCACACCGCAGAGCACCTCACATGCGTGCACCGACCAAGTAACCCCACTTACCGGGCTACACAATTTTCCATCAGCGATCAGGCGGCTTGGCGAAGGCTCCTGACATCTCCACTACTCCGCATCAAACGCTTTATACATGACCCCAAACAAGGTGCTTACCGCGAGCATGGATAGAATGATGATGGTCATAACCGTATACCTACCTTTCCTTTTCTTTGAACGAATCGTTTCGCACACCATATTGCCAAGGCACGAAGATACGATCAGGCAAGAAGGAGACATTTGGAAAGGCCTTTCGTCTCCCACATGTTTGCGAAACCGCTCAGACGTCACTGTCATGTCACTCTCTCAACTCGGTAACAACACTGGAGACCCTGATCTTGTTCTGCTTTTCTCTCTTAAGGCAGCTCTATCAAACCTGAGGCGGGTCATTCTTCGCCCCTGAATTTCGCCGGCGTTATTGATTTTCTTTCTGCTCACATTTGTACCCGCTATGACTGCCTGACCTACCCCCATGACGACGTACGGAAAGCAGACCATCGAAAGATCCAGCATGTTGTGCACGTGTGATACCCTCCTTTGGTTTGTTAGCATTGCATAACAAACTATATCTCCTCAGGATGAAGAGACCGTGAATGCCATGTGAAAATATCTTCATCTGCATCTTGAGATACACAGGTACCTAGCCGTGCAGCTTCAAAGATTGAAATCGGACGCAACGCGGCACAAGATAATGCAGTAAGTAGTTTTGAGGTCAGAAGTCGAGAAGAGGCGGGACTCTATGGAATGTCTACTTGGACAACTTTAGATTAGCGATACCCGACCCAGGTCTGAGGACGGGCAGAGTGCCCCCTCAGTACCTAGGACCATGGAGAGGTGGAGCCAGACTGAAGGTCCAAGTCCGAATCCTGGTTGCGATCGCTCTCTATTCAGTGATGCATGAACTGATCACGCTTACAACTTTCTTCCGCCAACATTCGCTGGCCTGCCGTTGCGTCGGTGGGGATACGTGCCATACAGGCGTCCAGCGAATCACCTTGCGTACCGGCGGATGCGCGGTTGCCACTTTTCGCCACGGCAACCCCGACCACAGCTTGGTGAAGCTTTTCATTGTCTTGACAGCTTTGCTCGGCCACCATCTGGGCCCCTTCGCTGGCATCATTCGCAATTCGTGCCAGGCACGCCTTCACATAATCTGATGGCCCAGCGGGGACTACGTCAGGAGGAGCCGATGAGATCAATGGCCCTGTTGCGGTTGGTTCCACGACGACCTGTTCCGACGCACAGCCTCCGATGATCAACAGGCAAACAATCCCACGAAGCAACGTTTCCGTCGGCATCCCATGCATAGTTAGTGTTCCTCCCTTAACTAAGTTGGACCAGCCCTGTATAGCGAAGTCTTCTGCTTGGAGCAAGCCATATTCTGGCCCTATGGCAAGATTTGTTGCCCTGAGTTCCCTGTCACCACGTTTCCTTGATCCATTCGTACAACGCTGGAGAGAGACACGAGTTGAGAGAGTAGGAAGCTGTCCAGTATGATGACTGCTATCTCTCCCGCGACAGATCAATCAGGGTAATAGTGGCGCATACGTTGAGACAATCATCGCGAAGGCGGGTGGAACGGAGCCATCAATGCAGTGGGTGAAGAGAACCTTGATCGGACTCGTCGTGCTAGGCGGCCTCACGTACCTGTACTATACCGAAGTAAAGCCAGTCGTCATCTTCGGCTTGCGTGAAGATTACGCCCATGCCATCCCCCATCAAAAAGTTCCCGACGGTCTCGTGAGCTTGAAGGCTGAGGCCTGCGGAGTCTGCCATGTCGACATCTACAACGAATGGAAAACCAGCATCCATGCTCAAGCCTATACGGATCCATTTTTCCAAGCCTATTGGACGAAGGATAAACACATCTGGGTCTGCCTGAACTGTCATACCCCGCTGGAAAACCAGCAACCGACCTTGATCAAGGACATTCCGCGAGATCGAGTCGAACGTGCCGTCCAAGAGTCCAATCCGCACTACGACAAGGAATATCAACAGGAGGGCGTGACCTGCGCGGCCTGTCATGTACGGGATGGGGTGATCATGGGGCCGTACGAAGACGCCAAGGCCCCCCATCCGACAAAACATGACCCGATGTTTCGCACCGCACAACTGTGCCAGCGTTGTCATAGCGTCGTGGGGGGACCGGCGCAGTTCTACAACGGCGGGCCTTGCGGCACCTACCCTGAGTATGAAGATGGACACTGGAAAAAAGAACGCGGGTTCATCTGCCAGAGCTGCCATATGCCGGAGATCGAACGACCGGTGGCCATCGGTGGTCCCGTCCGACAGGGCCGTCAACACCTCTGGCGTGGCGGACATGATCCCGCCATGGTGAAGCGCGCGATCGACGTGAAGATCGTGGCTGACCCGGACGAACCCAAACCTGGCGACAAGGTCAAAGTGACACTGACCCTGGTCAATGCAGGTGCGGGGCATAAACTCCCCACGGGAGATCCCGACCGGCACTTCACCGTCGAGTTTGCAGTGGAGGATCAGACTGGGAAGGTGTTGGAACAGCAGTCGGACACGATGGGGCGATGGATCATGTGGCAACCAGCCATCGTTGAGTTGCACGACAATCGGCTCATGCCGCTGGCCGGTCGAGATTATACATTTGAGTATCGAGTGCCGAAGGAGCGCGACGGGCTCAAATTAGTCGCAAAGGTGCGTTACCACATCCAGACAGAACGGCAACATCAGATGCTCATCAATAAATACGGCCTCACCGCGAAAGACCCGTACAACTTCACCCTCTATGAACGAACCGCACCGTTGACCGGCAATCTTGCCGAAGCGTTTGCGCAGCGCGTGGCTGAGACGCACCTTGCCTGTGCAGCACCACATCGCAGCTGACCATACACCATCCAGGAGGGTTGTTCTTGGAGAGAGGAGAAATCATGAAACGACGTGGTCGATTACTCACCGTCGCACTCACTCTTACAACTGTCACAGCTTTTACAGATGCATTTGCTGGTCCAGAAATTAGCGGCATTCCAAGAGCACCGGTGGATAAAGCCAAGATGGAAAAGGCGAGATTATCCGCCCAACTGTGCGGCCCAGGATGGATATTGTCCGACGACCGTGAACATACCCCAGCGAGCTTCCTGTGCGTCCCTGTAAAGCCAAGAGTACAGTGTCCGCCGAATGCACAGTTGCTTGAAACAGACTATTCAATAGGTTGTATCGCAAAGCCACGGTAGGCAAGCACGTGCATGCGTCCACCAACCGTTGGTGGCCTTCCCCTGAAATTGAGCCACTTTGGCATTATGAAGGCATCCGACTCCTTACCTAAAACCGGTTAAACTCATGAGGCTACCGAGCCAAATCTCTGAGGTTGGATCAACTGACTATCTCCGGACTGGTTGCGATGCCGCACCTTGAAGCGCACACTGTACGCCGAATTGGATGGCTCCGTGCCGCTGTGCTAGGCGCAAATGACGGTATTGTGTCCTCGGCCAGCCTTGTCTTAGGCGTTGCCGCAGCAGGCGCAAGCTCCACGAGTATTATGACCGCGGGCGTAGCCGGTCTTGTGGCTGGATCCATGGCGATGGCTGCCGGCGAGTATGTTTCGGTGAGTTCACAGGCCGATACCGAGCGCGCGGATCTAGATCGAGAGCGTATGGAGTTGTCGGCAGACCCTGAACAGGAACACAGGGAAATGACTGCAATCTACGTTGCACGTGGGCTCGATGTAGAACTCGCATCCAAAGTCGCAACCCAGCTGATGACACATGATGCACTCGGTGCCCATAGTCGTGATGAGCTCGGAATATCCGACACCATGACCGCACGACCAGTTCAAGCCGCCTTGGCATCAGCTGTCACGTTTTCCATTGGTGCTGCCCTACCTCTCCTGATCGTCTTGTTGGTACCCGCCTCTGCACTTGTATGGGCTGTTTCTGGAAGTTCACTTCTCTTTCTGGCTCTTTTAGGCTCCCTAGCCGCGCGGGTCGGCGGCGCTTCTGCGATGATTGCTGCCGCGCGGGTTACCGTTTGGGGCGCCTTGGCGATGGCCATGACCGCTGGGGTTGGAGCTTTGTTTGGAGTTCCTGCCTGATTCCCGCCATTCCTGATCGGCAGAAAAATACGGAACTAGAAACAATGTTTAAGTAGGTGGCGCAGGTCTGGATCATCCGGTTGCCTTAGTCGGAATCTCCCACGAAGGTCGAATCAAATCAAAGCTTCTGCCTGTTAGTTCCTTTGCCACAACCGATCGCTTTTTGACGTCGGAAAGCCTGTTCTCTCAGTGTCCTTCTATCTGTTGCTTCCCAATGGTCCGGCCTGTCACCTCATGCACCCCGCCAGCCACCAGATGCTGAATGATGTTGTAGAAGATGATGGGAACCATGACCTGTGGATACGATGCGAGCACGAGCGACGCTAAGACCAAGCCCGTCCCGTTGTTATTCATCCCTAATCCGTACATGAGCGAGACCTGCTCCGCATTATCCACCTTGAAGAGTCGACTCAACCCATAGCCGGATGAAAAGGCCGTGACACAGAGGCCCGCAGTGATGGCCAGCGTCACCGCCAAGAAATCATAATCTCGGTCTGCAACCGCCTGTGGAAGGGATACAGATCCATTCGAGTAGTTCAGCAGCAGCAAGACAACGGCATTGATCAGTTTGATGAACGGCATGGTGGCTGTCAGTTTTGCTTCAGGCACGACAAAGCGCACCGCAAGGCCCAACAGGGAGGGCAATACGATCCAGAGACCCAGGAACGCTCCCGATCCATAGGCGGCAAGGGTGTGGATGACCTGCTCATATTCTTCCGTGGCCATCTCTCCGAACGTATAGAGTGCGACCGGTGTAAGGACGGGACTGAGTAGAGTCGAAGCGAGGACTAGTCCCAAGCTCAGCGCCAGATTGCCATTGGAGTTCTGGGCCCAGGCGGTTGAAGCTCCGGCAATCGGCATGGCTGCGACCAAGGCCAGCCCCACGAGGATGTGTTGGGCTTCCTCCGGCTCATACCACAGCCGCATGATGAAGGTGACCAGAAAGATATAGGCCATGGGGATGATGAGATTGGCGGTGAGCCCCCCAAACAGAACCCCTGTCTTCTTGGCTAGCGATTTCAGGTGCGAGGCCTTAACCCCCAACCCCGCATTGAACATCAGGGTCGCCAGTAGGAGCAGGAGGAGGGACACGTGCAGGGTCTCGCTGACGATTCGGAGATCACCGAAACTGACATTTCGTATCCAGAGGCCGGCTGTTGGCCAGATGGCGGAGAGGGTGTAGGCACTGATCAAAAACCAGAGCAGGTGATGATGGATGAACTGGGACAAAGATCGAAACGTGAGGTTGCGGCTATCCATGATGTATTTCGGTATCAGGTTAGCTCAGACATGCACTATCGTGGCGCCTGGCCGATGATGTGGACTTTGGGATCGTTCGGCAGCGGGATCATTCTGTCGTCCTCCACTTCGGCAGCTAGCAGCCATTCAAGCATCAAGAGAACTGGGGTCAGGCCTGACTTTTGACTTATTGGTCTATGTTGCGTGGTGGGAGACAGTGGTTAGGCGTCATTGGTTGGCCTTCAAACCCTTATTGGCAAACGGGAAAACCCTCGCTCAATCGAGTCATCGCTATAATGTATTAAGTGTTCAAAGCTTCGGCTGCGCGCTATGAGGATGGTCTGGCGACGGGCTTCCATTCCCACTTTGCCATACCCATGTCGGCCCAGGATTCGAGCCCGGCATCGTTACAGGATGACTTCGCAGGGTTGCAGAAAGACTTTGAGTGGGATTTCAAGGCCACGATACCCGTGCACATATTTGGCATGGATTCCTTTCACGGCGTTCAGTACCTGTGTCATGTGAATGTGATCATCTTCGAGCGCGACCATGAACAACGTATTGCGATCGATCGAGCCACCGGTTCCGGAGACCGTTCCGGTTTGACCACTGCCTCCCACACCCTTGATCATCGTATAGCCCTTGATCCCCAGGTTCTGAAACAGGGCGAGAGTCTCCTCCTCAAGTTTCTCCCCACAGACAATATGCAGCATCTTCATGATCATGCTCCTGGACCGTTGTGCCGTTGACCGGCCGGTCTCTGATAGGGTGGTCTTCCTGCCAGGCTATGGTGTTCGGCCACTTTCTGACCTCGCCTGGCGTGCTCAAACAACGAGGCAGAAACGGGGTAGGCGTCAGATGTCCAAGGGTGAAGTCAGGCCCCGATGTGTGGACCCTCGTCTTTCCGTGAAGCATGCCAATTACGGAAGATAGCCCAAGACATCCTCTTCACGCACGAGCACCAACGCTTCATCGTCGCCCTCCACTTCTCTGGCGGCGTGTTTATCATACAGGATACGCTCCCCCGGCTTGAGGGTGGTCTTCACAAAGGTCTTCTTCTTGACCTTGTCCTTCGAATCCTTGTCCTCGACAAAGCGACCAGCCCCCACGGCGAGGACCTCTCCCTCCTCCGGTTTCTCTTGCGCGCTGTCCGGGATGATAATGCCGCCGACGCTCTTCTCCCTCGGTTCGCCGATCCGGATCAAGACCCAATCGTGCAATGGTTGTAAGTTCATCGACGTCTGTCCTTTCATTCACGCGTGGAGTGTGTCAGCGGGGTCTACAAGACACATCAGAACGCTATGCCAACACGCGGCATCAGCTTAGCACGTCTGTGCTAGAAGGAACAAAACCATGGTCTTGAGTATGTCTTAGACCGGGCTCTGTGTTCACGCACGGCTCCCGCGCACGCATGGAGTCGACTCTCCTCACCTGCTACCCCGCTGATCGGAGGTCGCCCCGTGGGTTCCGTTGCTGCTGCTATTCCTTCTCTTGGTACAGGCAGAGGGTCGCGGCGAACTGAATGCCAATCCGGAGGGGAATGGTGGTCATACCACCAGGCGCAGCCTGTTTCTTGATGCTCCGCGCCGCCCATTCATCACTCAGTTCCTTCTGAAACTTGAGCGGTCTAACTGGGCACTCAGGACTTAGCTTGGTGCCAATCGAGACCCTGAGTGCAGGCAAAGGGCTTCCCCTTGTCCCGCCGCCCTTGCCTCATGCCTCTGGTCGATGTGCCAGCATCGACTATCAGCTCTTCAGGGCCCAGATCGCTCGTGGTCCCTTACGCCTCCTGTTCACATACGAACTGCCGCGCGCGACGCAGGTCGTCGTGCCTGCACAGTTTCAGCTCCAGCAGCAGATGCTCCAACGCCGCAACCCGAGCCGTCACCTCCGGCAGCACAATATCGATCCGCTCCGTCAACTCGTCCAACCGGAGGCTGAGTCCGGATTCCGTACTGTTCTTCGCCGTAGCCTTCGTCGCGCGCCCGCGGGGTCGGCGTCGTCTCATCGGACTCCGAGTCTTCTTCTTAACAGGCATCGCATTCCTCCTGGTTACCGGCACCTCTACCCGTCCGCGGTCAATCGGCCAAGCACCATTTTCGATGGAGAAGGGAGAGTCGCTGTGCCCGCCCTCCGCGGCCGGTTGAAAAATGGGGATTTCAGCCTCCGTCCACCCGAGCCAGACACACCCTTCTCCAAACGGAGATTTCTTTCCGACTCCTACTCGTTTCAAAAAGGCACGATGGCTCTCGAACGTCGCGAGCCCTTCACGCCAACCGTCTCGTTTCCTGGAGGGCGTAACGTACGCTGCTTCTGACCGAAGCAAAGGGGTCGGACCGCCTACATGTGCCACGATAAAGAACCCGTTACCTCATGGTCAGCACCACGCGACATCGGGCCTTTCCGCTCAACATACGGTCGTAGGCGCTACTGCCTGTTCCAACGGGAACGTCTCCACCATCGGACGGATACCGGTCAGGGCACAAAAATTGAGAGCATCCTCAGAATCTCGCGCAGTCCCTGACGGCCATCCCTGAATCGTCCGGCGTGCGCCGATCAGTTGAAGCGGTGTCACCGTCATGGGATCAGTCGATGCCCCAAGAACAATGAGCTTGCCGCCGACTCCCAAGCCGTCGATCATATCCGACATGGCTTTACCGCTCGGCGCCGTTGCCAAAATAACGGCAGCCCCACCGAGACTCGTCAGTTCCTTCGCCGGATCAGTTGTCTCGGCATCCAAGTAGCGCTCGGCTCCCAACTTTAAGGCGAGCGTGGCTTTGTCCTGGCCTCGCCCAATAGCCACCGTGTGAAAGCCCATCTTGTTGGCAAACTGCACGCCCAGATGACCGAGACCACCCACCCCCTGGACAGCCACCAGATCGCCTGCCTTGGCACCGCTGTGACGCAAGCTGTTGAAGGTCGTGATCCCGGCGCAGAGAATCGGCGCCGCTTCCGTTGGTGTCAGCACATCAGGGACGGCCGCCAGCGCTTCCGTGCGCGCAATGAGGTACTCCGCATACCCACCATCCTCATGGAAACCGGTCACCAGGAACTTCTGACAACCGAAAAAATCGCCGCGATGACAAGAGATACAGCGGCCACAATGCCCGCCGTGCCACCCCACCCCGACACGCTGGCCTTTTTCCCAGGCAATCACCCCCGCACCGACTGCATCGATCACTCCCGCCACCTCATGGCCTGTAACGCGTGGATAGTGGAGTCCCGGCCAATGGCCTTCTTTCACGAACATGTCGCTATGGCAAACCCCACAGGCCTGCACTTTAATGCGGACGGTATTGGGTTTGGGTTCCGGCAGCGGCCCATGGGCGATCTTGAACGGACCTCCTGGGGAGGTGATCTGCACGGATGTCATGACTGTCATCAAAACCTCCTTCGCTCAGAGAATATCGAACAAGTTCGCAGGCGCCGCCAGAACAGGCTTGCTGCCCTTGACTCAGTGCTGTCTCGGTGCCTGGCCGAGGATGTGAACTCTTGGTCCATGTGGCAGGACGATCACTCGATCATCCTCCACTTCGCCGCCTAAGACCCACTCGAAGAGTCGTTTCGCATCGTTGAGTTCTGGATCTCTTGGAAAACCGTACTGCTCGTACTGCATCGGTTCGTCATAGAGACCGATGCAGCCGTGGGACGCGGGATAGCCCGGCAAGTCCCGTCCGTGAATCCAGTACGACACCCCTTCTCGATTGATATGAAACCTGAGCGCGTAGTTCATGGGATAGGGACGGTCCGTGCCTTCAACGGTATAGCGACAGGACTGTTGGGCGCGGTGAGCGACGGTGAGACGAAATTCCCCTCTCGGCGTTTCATCATGGCCGTTCCCTGAAGCGATCGGTACAGCAAATCGCAGAATCCCGTACTCGTAGGCACCCAGAAATTGCTCGGAGAGATTGATCAGGATGAACCGTTTCTCCTGCTCCGCCGCGAAATACAGCAACGGTAGCGGCGAGAAATACTCCACGTCCTCGATCTGCTTCTGGACCTTGATGGACATACCAGCATGGACATGGCGCCGGTCGATTCGGTTGAACCGCGCGACAGTGACCCACTGTTCACCAAAGAGAGACTCCAAGGATTCGCCGATATGGAGCGTCCGACACTCCCACTGTATGGTCGCATCGCTGGGATAACTCATACTGCATGGACTACCACGTTTCGGCGTCGCTTCGGCGTAAGCTGCAGGAAGAACAAGAAGGATCATAGCGAGGAGAGTGCTCCAAACCACCCACGGCACGACTGTGGAAACGCTAGGCATTCATGCAACCGACGAATAACAACACGCCCAACAAGGTCGCTCGCCCGTACCTCGTTGTTCGTATCTCGCTCCCTCGATTCTGAGTTCCGGGTTACAAGTTCAAAGTTTCAAGTTGTGCAGAAGCCAAACACCGGACACCTGAAACTTGAAACCGTTACCCCATAGGCTTCACGCGCCTGAAAGCGACGCGACCTGCCTCGCGAAGCCGCTTCGGCAAGGCGGGGAACGCCCCTGGTGAACTTTTCAACGGCCTGTTACGACCAATGTTGCGAAGCTTTCATGTATCCAAATAACAAATCCCGTCTGGCCAAAATCCCCACCAACTTGTTGTTCCGCACGACCGGTACTCGAGCCAAATAGCGGTCCTGGAAAAGATCGGCCACTTGGGCCAGTGTTTGGTCTTCCGTCACGGCGACGGGATGAGCCGACATGATCTCTGTGGCCAGGACCTTCCGAAGGTCACGTCCCTCGATCATGGCTTGCAATAGATCGTATTCCGTGACGATCCCCACTAATGTGCCGTCCTCTTCCACAATCGGCAAACTTCCGTAGTTGCGATGGGTCATCAGATGGGCGATCGTCGAAGCGTCGGTGCGCGATGTGCATCGTGTGACCGCATCTTGCATCAACTGTCCGACCGTCAAGGTCTTCGGATCGGTCGCCTTCATGAAGAATTCCGTTTGTCTCATAAGGTCCTCACAGTTGTCGTTTGCCACCAGTGGCCAGATAGGCTCGCAAGAGATCGCGTCGTGCGATGATCCCGATCAATTTCTCTTTGGCATTGACGACGGGAACGCGAATCAGATCGCTCGCGCGCAGCACGTGCACCAAGGTTCCGAGCGTCGTTTCCGGCCGGACTGAGTAAGGGTTGGCTGTCATGATGTCTTTTGCCGAGACGGTACCGAGCGACTGCCCGTCATCGACGGCTCCCAGTAGATCATGTTCGCTGACGATGCCGGTCAGCTTCCGGCCGTTTTCCACGACCGGCACGGCCCCGAACCCCTCGATCATCAACGATGCGATCACATCCCCTTTCGTCTTCAGGCGGACATATTGCACTTCTTTCTCCATAACCTGGCCGACAGTCATGGAATCGAAGTCTTTGACTTTGACTTTCACCTTAGCGTTCTTCTTCTTTTTCATTGCCCCTCCTCTATATAGAAGCGCTTTGCAATCTCATCTTCTCAGGCATGCATTCATACTGACGCCAATCACCACAGTAGGGTGAGCGTCGCTGCTGCAAATTGCTACAACAAACCCCTCCCTTCGAGAAACGTTTCTCTCCATAACCCCCTGGTAATTGGACGATTGTTCTTCCATCTTTTCCCATGCTACAGGCACATCCGATGCAGAACTGATACCCGAAACAGTTTCTCCAGAATCACAGACTGCACGGAAGGGGACCAGTTATGCGGATCTTATGCGCGGTTGATGGATCGGAACATTCCCAATGGGGGGTCCAGGCGCTTGAAGCTCTTGCCAGTCAAGAACCTGAACAGGTGGTGCTGCTGCACATCGTCGACCAACCGGCGCTGCAGGCCGCCACGAATAAGAACCCCGTTGCAGCGAAACGTGCCCTTGCTGCAATGGAGAAGGCCGGTACCATCCTGTTGCGCGATGCCACACGAGCGGCTCGACTTGCCCTTGGCCAGGCGACAACCGGGCCACGGACAAAGCTCCAGACCATCCTCACACATGGTCCGATTGCCCATACCATTGCGAGAACGGCCCGGCGGCTGAAGGCTGACCTCATCCTCATGGGATCACGCGGCTTGAGCGACATCCAAGGATTCTTGTTAGGGAGCGTCTCTCGCCAGGTGGCTGCGACGGCTCCCTGTCCCCTGTTGGCCGTGAAACAGCCACTGAAGAACCTGCTCCGCGTCGCCTTTGCTGTGGACGACTCCAGACCATCACGCGCTGCCGCCCGGTTTCTTCGATCCCGTATCCTTCCGGAATCCGCCACTGTCACGATCCTGACCTCGGTGGAAAGTCCCGTTACTGACTTCGCGGCACGCTATCTCTCTGAATCGCAACTGGCCGAATTAAAACAGCCCGTCATCGAACGGGCCACCAGGTTGGTCAATACCCTACGGGATGAGTTCATCAAAGACGGATTCTCGGCTGTCACTCAGATCCACATGGACCACGTGATCGACACCATCGTGAAACATGTCGAAGCTAGCCATGACCAGCTACTGGTGATCGGCTCGCGTGATTTGACGAAGAGTGAGCGACTCTATCTCGGCAGTGTGTCAGAAAGTTTGCTGAGGCATGCCCCCTGTTCGGTGCTGATCGTACGAGGCGCCCGTGCCTGACCTTGACGGGCCACATCTCCACCAGCTGACAACGAGTGAACTCTTCACGCATCTGGGAACCAGAGAAGGCGGCTTGTCGACTGAAGAGGCACAGCAGCGGCTCAGTGAGTATGGCCCCAATGTTCTCAAGGAACCTGGGCACTATTCATTGATTCGAAGGTTCCTCCACCAGTTCACCCACTTCCTGGCCATTTTGCTCTGGATCGCTGCTGCCCTCGCGTTCACGGCAGAATTCATGAAGCCCGGCGAAGGGATGGCCACGCTCGGCTGGGCAATCCTCGGTGTGATCGTCATCAACGCCATCTTCGCCTTCTTTCAGGAATACAAAGCGGAGCGCGCGGTGCATGCCCTCCATCGCCTCCTCCCTGCCAGAGCGTGGGTGCTACGAAGCAACCAACCTACTGACGTGTCGCGGAGCGAAATTGTACAGGGTGACATGCTCCTGATTGAGGAAGGAGAACAGATTCCTGCCGACGCCAGGCTCGTCGAAGCGACCGACATGCGGGTCGACCTGTCCTCTCTCACAGGCGAATCCCGACCGAAGCGGCGATCAGCGGAGCCGGTGGCTGATGGACATCTCCTGGACATTCCCAATCTCGTCTTCGCCGGCACCCCCGTGCTCTCCGGCAGAGGTCGCGCGGTGGTGTTCGCCACGGGCATGCAGACGGAATTCGGCAAGATCGCCCGCCTCTCCACGGGAGTGGAGACAGGCCTTAGCCCTCTTCAGAAAGAAATTGTGAAGGTCACCCACGTGGTCGCGCTGCTGTCGCTCGCGATGGGTGGAACCTTTTTCGCCATCGGCATCTCCATGGGCTTGGGTTTCTGGATCAGCGCGATCTTTGGAATCGGCATCATCGTGGCAAACGTGCCGGAAGGACTGCTGCCCACGGTGACGCTGGCCTTGGCCCTCGGCAGCCAGCGCATGGCCAAACGCCACGCGCTCATTAAGCAGCTGACATCCGTGGAAACCTTGGGCTGCACCACCGTGATTTGCACGGATAAGACGGGGACACTGACCGAGAACCGGATGCGCGTGGCTCGTTTCTACATGGACCATCTCGAAATCGAGGTGCAGGAAAGCTGTTTGGTGATCGCCGGACGCCTGACCAGCGCAATCGAGGCCCAGGAGTATGCGCCGCTTTTCGACGCGATCATCCATTGCCACAATGCCAAGCGCGTGCGAAAAACCGGCGGCCGTCCTATCGTGACAGGAGATCCGACCGAAGTAGCCCTAGTCGAGTTTGCACTGGGCCACGGACTTCTCCACCATGACCCGTTGCCCCGGATGGGCGAGCTCCCGTTCGACGCGGACCGGAAACGCATGACCACCCTCCATTGGCGTGAAGGCCAACTCGTGGCTTTCGTGAAGGGAGCGCCGGAATCGCTGATGCCCCTCTGCAATCAGATTCGCCACCAGGGTGTTCGTTCATCGATGAGTCAGGAAGATCGCCAGCGGATCATGGCGCAAAGCCGTACCTTTGCGCACCAAGCCTATCGGGTCCTGGCTGTGGCCATCCGTGACATTGAGCAAGGTATAGAGAAGCTGGACATCGAGCAGGTGGAACAGAACCTGACCTTCCTCGGCCTCGTCGCCATGATAGACCCTCCGCGCCACGAAGTACCGGAAGCCATCGCTCGCTGCCGCCAAGCCGGCGTCCGCGCCATCATGATCACCGGCGACCATCCCCTCACGGCCCTCGCCATCGCCCGCCAGATCGGGCTGGCGCCGAAAGAAACCCCCGCCGAGCCGGACGGGTACTGTCCCGTCATCGAAGGGCAGCAGGTCGAAACGATGAGCGACAACGCGCTACGCCGGATCCTCACACCCATCAATCCCGGCGAGCCCGAGCCGGTCTTTGCGCGCATGGCACCTCGGCACAAGATGCGGATCGTATCCACACTCAAAGAGATGGGCGAGGTGGTCGCAGTCACCGGTGACGGTGTCAACGACGCCCCGGCCATCAAGAAAGCCGATATCGGTATTGCGATGGGTATCGCCGGAAGCGACGTGGCGAAAGAAACGGCGGACATGATCTTGCTCGACGACAACTTTGCCACCATCGTCAACGCCATTGAAGAAGGTCGTGCCGTCTACGCCAACATCCGAAAATTTTCCACGTACGTGCTGGCGAGCAATGTGCCTGAAATCATGCCTTATCTTGCATACGGCTTGTTCGGGATTCCACTCGCCCTCACGGTCCCACAAATCCTGGCAGTGGATCTAGGGACCGACATGGTTCCAGCCTTGGCGCTGGGTGCCGAAAGTCCAGACGCCGACATGATGGCAAGACCGCCGCGCCCGCGCACGGAACGGTTGATGAATCTTCCGCTCCTCCTGCGCGCCTATGTCTTTTTGGGCCTGATTGAAGCAGTGGTCGCCATGGGTTCATTCTTTTTATTGCTCCTGACACAGGGGTGGACCTGGGGCATGCCGCTCGAGTGGTCCGACCCGCTCTACAAACAGGCGACCACCGCCACCTTCGCCGCCATCGTCGTCGCCCAGGTGGCAAACGTGTTTGCCTGCCGCTCCGATCATCTCTCGGCAACCCGACTCGGCTGGTTCAGCAACCCACTCATCCTATGGGGTATCGTCACGGAACTGACCATCCTTGCGCTCATCACCTATACACCGATGGGAAACGAGATCTTCGGAACCAGTCCCTTGCCTCTCTGGTTCTTCGGACCACTGGTACTCGGAGCTCTGACACTCTTGCTGGCGGAGGAGGGACGAAAATTCTTCGTGAACCGGCGCGATCGCCGCGTTCACACTGAGACCGGAATCACCCAGGCAACGAGTGCAACATGACCACTGATCCCAAAGAACCCACCTCCTCTGCTCCCATGACAGAAGTCGTTCCACGCCAGACCGGGGCCGCATCAGCATATCAACAGTCTGAGTCATTGCCTGAGCAAAGATCGTCGACGACGGTAATCCCGCTCACTGCACGATCGAAGCGATCTCGTCTACCCTGGCTGATCAGCATCGTGGTAGTCATAGCCGTTGGCGGAGGAGGAATATGGTACTGGTGGGCCTCCGGCACCCCTCCTATTCATTACAAGACAGCCCTCGTCGAGCGTGGACCAATCACTGCGATCGTAACCGCGACCGGCACGATCAATCCGGTCGTCTCCGTGCAGGTCGGTAGCCAGGTCTCCGGAAAGGTTGCGCAACTTTTTGCTGATTTCAACTCCAAGGTGACAAAAGGACAGATCTTGGCACAGATCGATCAAAAGCCGTTCAAGGCCCGTTTGAGCCAAGCGCGCGCCGCCGTCAAGAGCGCCAGAGGCAACCTCGCAAAGGCCAAAGTATTGGCGATACAACGCAAGCGTGAGTTTGATCGTATGGCGGCACTGCGGCCGCAGGCATTCGTCTCGCAGGCAGACGTAGACCTTGCCGAGACCAACTACCGGGATGCCACAGCCAACGTGGAGGTTCTGCAGGCGCAACTGGATCAGGCGCAGGCCGTGCTCGCTTCGGCGGAATTGGATCTTGGCTATACGACGATCTATTCACCGGTAGACGGCATCGTGGTATCCAGAAACGTGGATGTCGGGCAAACCTTGGCCGCGACCTTCCAGACACCGATTTTGTTCGTGATCGCCCAAGACTTGACCCAGATGCAGGTCAATGCCAACGTCAGCGAATCCGACGTCGGCGATGTCAAGGAGGGAACAGAAGCGAATTTCCGCGTAGACGCCTATCCGAAACAGTTCTTCGACGGCGTGGTGACGCAGGTGCGCAACGCACCGATCAATATTCAGAACGTCGTCACCTATGATGTGGTCATCACCGTCCGCAATCCCGAGTTGAAGTTGAAACCAGGCATGACAGCAAACGTCACCATCGTGACCGCACGGAAAGAAAATCCGCTCCGTGTGCCAAACGGCGCGCTACGCTTCAGGATGCCCAACGTACCCACCGACAGGAAAGCCGCGCGTGTCTGGGTGTTGGATCCCAATCACCAACCACGCCAAGTGGATGTCTCGACAGGCATCGCCGACTCTCTCTTTACGGAAATCGTGTCTGATACCTTGCGCGAGGGGGATCCTGTCATTCTGGGGATTGAAACAGAGGAAGAACAGTCCAAAAAACAATTGCCTCCCGGGTTCGAACCGGGCCGAGGCTTGAGATGACGGGAGGCAAGAAGCAATCAGCTGTCAATATTCAGTTGTTGGCCTCGGATTGGATTCAGATTGCTGAAGGCTGAAAGCTGACCGCTACTAGCTAATCACCATGTCCTTCTTTTGGCTCACCTTTCTGTCGGCTTTCCGTATTCTCAGGCGTAATCCGTTGAGAGCCGGATTGACGATGCTGGGCATCATTATTGGCATCAGCGCAGTCGTCGCTATGATTAGCCTTGGCCAGGGTGCCACCGCCTCCGTGCAGGCTGAAATTTCGAGTCTAGGCACCAACGTGCTGATTGTCATCCCAGGGGCCACGACGGTCGGAGGTGTCCGGGGTGGACTCGGCACGATTTCAACCCTGACGGTGGACGATGCGGAAGACATCGAAAAGAAGGTCGCCGGTGTGACCACCGCGATGTACGGGACACGATCGATTCTCCAAGTGATCAGAGAGAACAAGAACTGGAGTACGGTCGTCTTTGGAACCACGCCCATCTTCCCTGATATCCGCAATTGGCCTATTGCACAGGGGAACTTCTTCACCCAATCAGATCTTGATTCTGCCGCCAAGGTCGCCGTCTTGGGGAAAACCGCCGTTCAGAATCTGTTTGACCCGGATGAAGAGGTGGTAGGAAGCGAGATTCGTATTAGGAACGTATCTCTCCGGGTGATCGGGATCCTGGCATCGAAGGGCCAATCCATCACGGGACAGGATCAAGATGATTTCGTTGTCCTTCCCTTCTCAACCGCGGAACGCAAGGTGTTTGGGACAAAATTTCTGGGAACCGTCGGAATTATTTTAGTGGCGACTGCCACCCGCGACGACATTCCCGCCGCAGCGGACGACATCAAGGAGCTGTTGCGGGCGAGACACCGGTTGCACACATCGGAAGAAGACGATTTCACGATCCGGACCATGGAGGACATCGCCAAAACCATCGCCGGCACGAGCAGAACAATGATGGTGATGCTGATGAGCATTGCCTCGATTTCACTGATCGTCGGCGGAATCGGTATCATGAACATCCTCCTGGTTTCCGTCACGGAACGGACGCGGGAGATCGGCTTGCGGATGGCGGTCGGCGCAAAGCGCGCACACATCCTGCTGCAATTCCTCATGGAAGCTCTCATCATGACCGCGATCGGAGGAATGCTCGGCGTTGGGACAGGAATCGGGATCGCCCGGCTGCTCACCACCATGATTGGATGGCCGACCATCATCAACACCCAAGCAGTGCTCGCCGCGTTTCTCTTCTCGCTCGTCGTTGGACTGTTTTTTGGCCTGTATCCGGCCAATAAGGCATCGAAGCTGAACCCTATTGAAGCGCTCCGCTATGAGTAATGGCGAGATAGACGGGAAAAGGGAGAGGCGCGAGACAAGCAAGACAGGCGAGATGGGCGAGAGAGGAAAGATACGTGAGCGAATCTGGGGAATAGTGATTACACCGAAACATATCGTTTGTACCCGTCTCGTTCGTCTCGCCTTTTCCACCTGTCCCGCTTGTCGCCCAGGCTGGCCATGAATATCGCCGAGAATCGAGCGATCGTGCAAAAGTTCCGGGATGTCGCCCTCCTTCTCGAAGGGCAGGGGGCGAATCGTTTCCGTATTCAGGCCTATCGGACCGCTGCGGAGAGACTGGAACGTCTCGAGGTCCCTGTCTCCCAGATTATTGAGCAACAGGGCACCGACGGGCTCCTCGCCCTGCCCGGCATCGGTGTGAGCCTGGCCCGGTCGATCCATACACTCGTCCTCTCCGGTCGGTTACCGATGCTGGACCGTCTACGAGGCGAGTTGGACCCGATCCCACTGCTCACCTCCATCCCTGGCATCGGTCCGGCCCTCGCCACGCGCCTGCACGACGACTTGCACATCCAGACGTTGGAACAGCTCGAGATGGCGGCGCACGACGGGCGGCTAGCGGACTTCGAAGGAGTCGGACCCAAAAGACTGCAAGGCATCATCGATTCCCTCGCCGCTCGCCTCGGACGGGTCCGCAAGCCACCTCCTGTGGAACGGGGTCATAAGGCTGAGGATGCGTCGATCGAAGAGCTGCTGGACGTGGATCGGGAATACCGAGAGTCGGCACAGGCCGGCAGGCTCAGGACCATCGCGCCTCGCCGGTTTAATCCCATGAAGGAAGCGTGGCTGCCGATTCTACATACTCAACGAGGTGCTCGGCACTATACCGCGCTCTTCTCCAATAGCCCGCTGGCTCATGAGTTGAGGAAAACGCACGACTGGGTGATCCTCTACTACGATGATGACCATGGCGAACGCCAATGCACGGTCGTCACAGGACGAAATGCGCCTTTCACGGGGAAACGTTTCGTTCGCGGAAGGGAAACCGATTGTAAATCATATTATGACCGTCTCGAAACCGGGGTTCCTACCGGGGGTTCGTGGAGTACGACGCAAGGGAGAGCCATCACGCCGTGAACGACAGACCCTACTGGGCGATAGGGGCAGATGAACTTCTCCTACACCTCGAGACAAGGCCTGACGGTCTTACTGCTGAGGAGGCCCGCCAACGCCAAGAGAACTACGTTTCTGCCAGGCTCAAACCGCATCAAAACATTCGCCCGTTACTTGCCCTGCTCGCACAATTTCGGAGTCCTATCATTCTCATCCTCCTGTTCGCTGCCGTGGTGTCCTTGTTCCTCGCCGATCGCGCGGATGCGCTCATCATCTTGACGATCATCCTGGTCAGCGCGCTGCTGGGATTTTGGCAGGAACATGGGGCGGCCAAGGCCGTGGCGGCCCTGCTCGCACTCGTCCACGTTACAGCCGAGGTCTGGAGAAGCGGGCGACTGATCGATGTGCCCGCCGATGAGATCGTCCCCGGTGACGTCATCGATCTCTCTGCCGGCTCGAGTATTCCCGGTGACGGGCTGCTCCTCGAAGCGAAGGATCTCTTCATCGACGAAGCAGCCTTGACCGGTGAAACCTATCCGACCGAGAAATCGACCGGGATTACCCCTGCTACGGCTGCGCTACCTCAACGAACGAATAGTGTCTTCATGGGTACGCATGTGGTCAGCGGCCATGCCAAAGCCGTGATCGTGCATATTGGGAAGGAAACCGAGTTTGGCCGCATTGCTGGCCATGTGATACTGCGATCGCCGGAAACGGAGTTCGAACGAGGCATTCGGCGTTTCGGCTACTTGCTGCTCGAAGTGACGCTCCTACTGGTGTTCGCGATCTTCGCGATCAATGTCTTTCTCCATCGCCCGGTGCTTGACTCCTTCCTGTTTTCAATGGCGCTTGCCGTCGGACTCACTCCGCAACTGTTACCCGCCATCATCAGTGTCAATCTTTCGCATGGGGCAAAACGCATGGCTCAGGAGAAGGTCATCGTCAAGCGGCTCACCTCCATCGAAAATTTCGGGAGCATGAATGTCCTCTGTTCGGACAAGACCGGGACGTTGACCGAGGGTGTGATGCGCTTGTATGCCGCCGTTAATCCCAACGGCATTCCGAGCGCGCGTGTCCGTCTGCATGCCTACCTCAACGCCGTCTATGAGACCGGCTTCGTCAACCCGCTGGATGAAGCAATCAGGACACAATGCGCATCCGATGTATCCGAATATAAGAAACTCGACGAAGTCCCGTATGACTTTGTGCGCAAGCGACTCTCCATTCTGGTGGCGACGCCTTTCACGCATGTACTGATAACCAAAGGGGCGGTTGAGCAGGTGTTGGAGGTGTGCGCACAAACGGAAGGTTCTGATAAGGCGCTGGTGAACATCGACGAGCGTCTGGACAAGATCCGAGGTCTGTATCAGGACTTTAACCGGCAGGGGTTTCGCACGCTCGGCCTGGCCTATCGGGATGTGGGTTCAAGTGCGCACATCAGTAAGGAGCATGAAGTCGACATGGTCTTCATGGGTGTGTTGGTCTTCGCAGACCCGATCAAGACCGACATGACGAAGACCGTCGCCTCCTTGAAGCGACTGGGCGTCACACTCAAGATCATCACAGGAGATCATCGGTTGGTCGCGGCCCATGTCGGGAGACAAGCCGGTATCGACCATGGGCGACTACTGACTGGACAAGATTTGCGGGTGATGACGGATGATGCGCTCGTCAAGCTGGTCAATGACATCGATGTTTTTGCGGAGGTGGAGCCCAATCAAAAAGATCGGCTTATCCGCGCACTGAAACGGGCTGGCAACGTGGTCGGTTATATCGGGGACGGCATTAACGACGCGCCCGCCTTGCACGCGGCAGATGTCGGTATCTCAGTTGACAGCGCTGTCGATGTCGCAAAGGACGCCGCCGACATTGTCTTGCTGAAACAAGATCTCGCCGTGCTTGTAGATGGCGTCCGCGAAGGACGAACCACGTTCGCCAACACACTCAAATATGTCTTCATGGCGACGAGCGCCAACTTCGGCAACATGTTCAGCATGGCCGGAGCCTCCTTGTTCCTGCCGTTTCTTCCTCTCCTTCCAAAGCAGATCCTCCTAACCAATCTGCTGACCGACATCCCGGAGATGACTATCGCGACCGACAGTGTGGACCCTGAACTGACCGATCAGCCGAAACGCTGGGATATCCCCTTTATTCGAAAGTTTATGCTCACATTCGGTTTGGTCAGTTCAGTGTTTGATTACCTGACGTTCGGCGCGCTGCTGTTCCTCCTGCACGCCTCGCCGGAGCAATTCCGGACCGGTTGGTTCGTAGAGTCAGTCATCTCTGCATCGGCCATCGTACTGGTCATTCGCACAAGACGACCGGCGTTCACCAGCATGCCGGGCCGATATCTCGTTCTGGCCACCCTTGCGGTCGCCTGCGCGACGCTGCTCCTCCCCTATACACCGATCGCCAAGCCACTCGGACTGACGCCGCTGCCGGTGGCCTTTCTCCTCCTGCTCGTATCGATCCTTCTCTGCTACGTTTTGACTGCTGAGCTGGTCAAGCAGCGCTTCTATGCGAAGCATTCATTCTGAGGCGAGCAGGGCACATGAAACCGCTTCATCTCTCAGGTTGTTGAAAAACTATTTCAGCATTCAGCACAAGGCAACCAGGAACGATCCCAGACGGCACAAGAAGATCTACAGGATATTCAATAAAGCCGTCCAGCGACGGTCGCAGCGAGTGAAACCGAACAGGCTGACGTCAAGGTTATAGCTGAATGGAAACTCAATTCCCGGAACCTTATCCTCAACCTTGGCCTCCATGAATCTGACGGACTTTTTCGACATCCTGCTAGACGCTGAGCAGGACCTCTACCTCGCCGGTTCGACGGACCACTCTTAACGCCACTTCGTTCTCATGGCGATCGAGCACGAGATCAAGACGTGCGGTTCCGACTGAGAGGTTCCGAAGTTCGACCCGTTCGAGAAACGGCGGAAGCGTAGGACATACAAACTGCACGAGTCCTCGAGTCCCATCAATCTGCAATCCAAGGCAAGCCTGCAAGGCTTGAAAACCGGCTCCGGCTGCCCAAGCTTGCGGAGCGCAGGCCACCGGATAGCGTGTGGGACTTTCACCCGGACGACGAGGGAAGCCACAAAAGAGTTCCGGCATTCGATGGAGATCAAGAAAGAGGCTGGCATCGAAGAGTCCGGTGAGGACCTTCATCGCCCCTTCCCTATCCCCGTAGGCCGCCATCCCTGCTGCAATCAGCGCGTTGTCGTGCGGCCACACCGACCCGTTATGGTAGGACATCGGGTTATACCGCGCCTCTGAGGTCGCCAGCGTTCGAATCCCCCACCCGCTGAACATCTCATCGGTCAGAAGCGTACGCGCTGTGCGCAACGCGCGTTTCCGTCCGGCAATCCCACCATAGAGACAATGACCGGCATTGGACGACCGCACGAGACACGGTCGCCCCCGCCCATCCAAGGCCAAGGCATAGGAACCGAGCTTCTCGCACCAGAATGCCCGCTCGAAGCGCTCTTGAAGTGCGGCGGCTTCCTTCAGCAAGCGTTCAGCCTGATCAAGTTCCCCGAAGACTCGAGCCAGGCCTGCCGCCGCTTGCTTGGCCCGATAGACATAGGCCTGGACCTCGCACAATGCGATCGGGCCCTCTGCAGCCGTTCCATCGGCATGGAAGACCGCGTCGTGGGAGTCCTTCCAACCTTGATGCACAAGGCCATTCGCCGACTGCCTTGCGTAGGTGGTGAACCCCATGCCGCCAGGATCACCATCTTGATCGATCCACCGAAGCGCGAGCTGAATGTGAGGCCACAGCTTCTCCAGGAGCGCGCGATCTCCAGTCCGCTCGTAGTAGGCACCGGCCAGCACGATAAACAGCGGTGTCGCATCCACACTCCCGTAGTACTTCCCGAATGGGATCTCGCCCAGTGTCGCCATTTCCCCTTGGCGAGTCTCATGCAAAATCTTTCCAACCTCCGCATCCCGTTCCGGCCGAACCTCCGTCGCCTGGGTAGAAGCCAGAAACCCCAGCACGCCACGAGCAAGCAATGGGTTCATCCATAACATCTGAAGCGCCGTAATGATCCCGTCTCTCCCGAATGGGACACTGAACCAAGGAACTCCTGCATAGGGATAGAGTCCTTCCGGCGTCTCCGAGATCAGCATGTGAAGGTCCGCGAGAGACCGGTTCAGCCAGTGATTGAATTGTTCATTTGCCGTATAGACATGGGCATTGTGGGATATGGCATCCTGGAGGGCACGATTGGCGTAATGGTACGCACGCTCGTAGGTGAGTCCTTTTCGGTTCTGTGGCCTCCCGATTTCACAGGAGATGGCAATCTCCCAGGTCAGGTCTGCATGTGGACGAAGGGACGATTCGATGATGAAGCCGTTTGATGTCACTCGCTTCGGGGTTGGAGTGCACTGAATGGAGGTTCGACGGACGATCCCATCAAGTCCCTTGTACCCAAACACGAGTCCGTTCTTTGAGCGAGCCGTCTTGAGTCGTACTCCACGCCGCTCCCGTTTTCGGCCCCTCGCTTCAAAAAGATCGGCGAAGTCTGCGTCCAATGCGATCGTAATTGAAAACGGAATACTCTGACTTCCATAATTCTGAACACGGAAACGTTCGTACCACGTCCCTTGCCAGAGAAACCGTGTGCGGCACAGATGGACGGTGCCACGTTGGACGACCTTCTGCCCATCACGCATCAAATCCGGATTGGTAAGATCAACCGTGAAGAGAGCATTGTCCTCCTTCACTGTAGCGCTGAGAAGCATCGGACGCTGACCTTGCACCAACAGTTCGGACTGCGAGAGGAAACGCGTCCCTTCATGATACAGACCCTGTGGACCGGGAAGCACCTGGTGCATATCACCGTATCGATCAAATACGGCAAACGTCTCTCCATGTTTCAGGACCTCTGTTCGGCCATCGGCCAGAGACGATGACGCAAGGATATAGTATTGTTCGTTCCATCGGATGATATCGTTCATGAACGGTTCCCTTCATACTCGGCACTTGCTCGGCTCATCCGTGTGGCGACCAACGCCGTGACCATTAAGACAAGCCCGATCCCGAGGACGCCGGTTTCTGGACCATGCTGTTCCGTGATCCACCCAAACGCCGAGATTCCACCGATGGCGGCGGTCATGGCACCTGTCCCGTAGAGTCCTAAGACCCGGCCGATCATGTGGCTCGGCGCCAGTTCCTGAATGATCCCCCAGGCAATCGGTGTAAATACTCCCATCCCACACCCAATCAGTCCCATAAAAACTCCGGCAACATACGGATCAATCGTCCAGGTCAAGCCGCTCAGGGCGAGACCACTCAACACACTCGCTGCCATGATCAGTCGCATACGATCCTTGACCATCCAATCGGTCACCCATAAGAGCGCGATCGACGTCACAAGCAATCCTATACCCAGGGTGGACCATAAGTACCCGACCTCGACCGGTCCCAGCCCAAGCATCTTTCTGGCAAAGACCGGGAACAGTGCGGTCAGCGCGCTGGTGCCGAACGTATACAGGGCAGCAGTACCGGTCAAGAGCAATAATGCCGGCTTGGTGACTACACCATAATGAAATCCTTCGACCAGATCTTGCAGCAGCGTCGATCGCGCCTCAGGCGAGGGACTCGTCGCCGCCGTGTTTTTGAAACGGACAAAGGCGAGACATGCCGCTGAAATCAAGTAGGTGACGGCGTTGATACAGAGCACCTCTTGCGATCCATACGCAGCGATACCGATGCCGCTGATCGCGGGGCCGAAGATAATCCCCAAGCTCGTGGTGCCCTGCAAAAGCGCATTGGCAGCCGTGAACTGTGTTTTGGGGACGAAGGCAGGTACTGCGGCCGTCAGGGCAGGGCCAAAGACCGCCGTGGACACTGCATGGAGAAAGACCAGCACATACAACACCGAGACCGTAAAGGATTCCACGGAAATGAGGCAGGGGATCAACCCGATTAACAGCGCACGGAGAATATCGCTCGTGATCAGCAGGACTTTCTTCGGGAGTCGGTCAACGTACACCCCGATGATGGGGCCGAGGACGATCGGAGGAATTGTCTGCAGCAGCCCGATGATGGACGTCTTGAGCGGTGACCCGGTGACGGCGTAGACAAACCACAAGAGGGCCAAGCGGCAGACCCCGTCACCGATCTGTGAAATGAGCTGTCCCCACCACACCAACCCGAAGTCCCAAGTCAGAAGGAGGGGGCGAGTGTCGACCGAGAGCTGATGGGCATGCGCCATTCCAGAAGAAGCGTCTGCCAGGGGGCCTGAGGACCCCTGCATCAGCTCTCACCCTCTAGACGAATTTTTTCTGTATTAACGGCCCGAACGCCCGGCACCTGCCGAGCTGCCTCAGCAGCTTCGAGAGCAATCACCTGAAAACGAACCGTGCCATTGAGCTGCACGATGCCTTCTTCCGTCTTGACATCGAAGTTTGCCGATTTCAAGGTCGCACTTTTTGCGAAGCGTTCCTTAATGAGAAGCGTGAGGATTTCATCCTGCTTCTTGAGCAAAGTTTTCGCCAGATCTTTTTCCACGATCAGCTTGTTCGTAACGGTCTTCACCCCACTGACCGCCTGCGCAACTTCTGTCGCGGCAGCTTTATCTTCTTCATTCGAGACCCGCCCGCTCAGTGTGACCACCTGTTTGTCATCCTCAACCTCGATCTCATAATGGAACAGCCGTAAATCTCCCATGAGCGCGAGTTTAACGCATAGGATCAGTGACCCCATCGGCTTTTTTGCAGCCGTCTCCTTTTCTTTGAGATCGATATCAGCAGGAGGTGGCAGGTCGGCCTTGAGTGCCGGTGCCGGTTGTCCATGCGATTTGGTCTCTGCTGACGGCTTGGGGGCGGCGCCATGACCCTCTGTCACCGCTGAAGAGGAGGGACGTGCAGGAATCTTTTCCAAGGTGCCTTCCTTGCGATCCGTCGCAGATTCAGCCTTGGTCGGCATCGTAGGAGGAGATGCCGGCTTGGTCTCCGTTGGCGACTTGTGCGGCGTGGGTTGAGAGTCGGAAGAAGCCGGTGACGGCTGCTGCCGTACTGCCGGTTTTTCAGGCACGACCTCCTTGTGCTCGGCCGCTGCCTCACCCTTCACGGCAGGGACAGCTGGTGGTTGTGACGAGCTCGAGGCCGGTTTTTCAGACACGCCTTCCTTGCGATCCGTCGCAGATTCAGCCTTGGTCGGCATCGTAGGAGGAGATGCCGGCTTGGTCTCCGTTGGCGACTTGTGCGGCGTGGGTTGAGAGTCGGAAGAAGCCGGTGACGGCTGCTGCCGTACTGCCGGTTTTTCAGGCACGACCTCCTTGTGCTCGGCCGCTGCCTCACCCTTCACGGCAGGGACAGCTGGTGGTTGTGACGAGCTCGAGGCCGGTTTTTCTTTTTCCGGCATGCCCTCCTTGTCATGCCCGTCGGATGCTTGCGAGCCTGTTCCTATCGGCCAGAACATGAGCAGACTGAGAACAATCACCCGTGGAAATTTCATGGCCATAACGCAAGCCCTCCCCCTGGGACCTATCCCCGTGAATATATCTGTGGAGTGTAGCGAGGCATTGTAACCCGCTCTCGGTCTGCTGTCATCTGCGCGGAGCTCAGAGCCCCCCTGATTCTAAGGGGGGGCTTCCGGCATGTCAGACCTCAAACTTGGCGAGTATCTGCAACGGTGTGACGAATGGTGCAGCAGTCTGCTACGCAGCAAAGGAGCCGCGCGAAGGAACGACCAGGGTCTGTGCGTGCGACTTGTAGAAGCTGAACAACCACGCGCTCGCAGCAGTCATGAGGAGAATAAGGCTAATACCTCCAAGGCACGTCGCCGGACCAATCGTATCAGCCGCCCATCCAAAACCAGCCATTCCGGCCATCGATGCGGCCATACCCCCCGTTGCGAAGCTCGTAAAGACTCGACCGAGGAGATGCGTCGGCGTCAACTCCTGAAGCATGGTCCACACCAGCGGGGTAAACATGGCCGTGCTGCCTCCAATCACTGCGATCAGCGCCCCCGCAGCGACTGGAGCATCGAGAAACCCGAGCGCCGCTACGGCAAGCCCACCGATGGCTAACGCGCCGGACATAAACCGCAAACGCCACGAGACATCTCCCTGCGTCACCGACGTCAGACTGAGAGACGCCAGCAACATCCCCACGCCGAGAGCCGACCACAACCAACCAAGTTGGACCGGCCCCACACCCAGAACCTCCTTGGCAAACACCGGCAATAGAAAAATGAAAGCACTGATGCCGACGCTATACAGCGTGGCCGTCAACATCAGCATCAAGACCGTCTTCTGCTCAACAAATACGAACCGGAAACCTGCCAGCAAGTCACTGGTAATACCACCCGTCAACCCACTGCCGGCTACGCGGTTACGATTAAGCGTTTCATGGACCTGAATGGGAAACAAGCACAACGCCGAGAAGAAAAACGTCGCTGCATCGACATACAGTACGTTTTGCGCCCCGATGAGAGCAATCCCCAGTCCGCTCACCGCTGGACCGACGAGCAGTCCCACGTTTGTCGTGGTTTGCATGAGTGCGTTGGCCGCCACCAACCGATCCTTTGCCACGATCAATGGAACAGCGGAGGTCAAGGCCGGCCCGAAGACCGTTGAAAAGATCGCCGTGGCAAATACCAATACATAGAGCCGATCAAGCGTCAACGCCTCCATTGTGTAGAGCAATGGGATCAGGAGAACCATCAAGGTCCGAAGGAGGTCCACACCGATCATGACCGGCTTTTTCCTGACGCGATCTAAATACACGCCGATCAGCGGCCCAAACAGCAAGGGAGGAAGCGTCTGTAGCAACCCCACCACCGTCATCTTGAGTGCCGACCCAGTCATCTCATAGACAAACCAGAGCAATGCCACCTTATTGAGACTATCGCCGATTTGTGAGATCGTCTGACCGGCGAACAGAAATCCGAAATTTCTCGTTTTGACTAACCCCCACCCATGGCCACGGCGAGCAGGAGAGTGAGCCGCTTGTGAGTCAATGACTGCATCAGACATGTCGGCCCCCTCCGTTCGCTTTATGCGCGGTAGCTTGCACGGCCACGCCTTCAAGAATTCGTTCGTACAACGCGACATAGTCACGCGCCATCCGGTCGGCAGTAAACCGTTCGTCGAACGCCGCTCGACAGTGTCGGCGCTCTAGGAGAGGTACCTGTCCCACCGCCTCGACCATCTCATCCACGGTTTCACACACGAAGCCGGTTGACCCATGATCGATGATTTCTGGAATGGATCCCCGTCGATACGCCAACACCGGCGTTCCGCAGGCAAGCGCTTCGATCAAAACCAGACCGAAGGGTTCCGGCCAATCATAAGGACAGACCAACGCCATGGCGTTTCCAACAAAGTCGTTCTTTTCAGCATCGGATATCTCGCCGACAAACTCGATCAGCGGGTGATTGAGCAACGGTTCGACGGCGGCCTCATAGTACACACGATCCGCAGGGTCGACTTTGGCTGCCATTTTCAATGGAATACCGGCCCGCTTCGCGATTTCAATCGCCTGATCCGGGCGCTTTTCAGGGGAAATCCGGCCAAGAAACGCCAGATACCCCTCACTCTTCGGATGGAAGTTGTAAAGATTGCGTGGCAGTCCATGATGGATGGTCCCAGCCCAGTTGGCCCAAGGGAGCGGTCGGCGCTGGGAGGCTGAAATGGAGACCAGAGGCATTTCGATGAACTCGCGAAAGACCGGCTCCAGCTCCGGAAGATCCAGGCGCCCATGTAAAGTGGTTACCATGGGAACCGCATTTCGACGTGCCACCGGAAACCCAAGAAAATCGAGATGGGAGTGTACGATGTCGAAGTTTCCGCTCACGCCAAGTGCTCGCTCCTGCTGCATAATCAGCGGAGCATCTCGATTGAAAATACCGGTGTTCAACCGAAGCGCCTGCGGGCAAATCGCCTCAAGCTTGGCAGTTGTTTCCGAATCGCCGCTAGCGAACAGTGTCACATCATGACCCATTGCGACCAACTCTTCCGTAATGTACGACACAATTCGCTCCGTCCCACCATACAGTTTAGGCGGAACGCTTTCCCACAGCGGTGACACTTGCGCGATTCTCATGTCTTGTCCTTTCTTACACTGATCATCGACTGGATAACTGAGTCATCCGTCAATTTGTGAGGTGAATAGAGACCGGGTTGATTGTCCGAAATAGAATTTCGACCTGTTATGGTGTATCCATGAACCGCACATCATTCGCTGCTTCCCCTGACTCACAGAGGTCATGTTACTCAGCACCTCTTTACAGACTCAACGGACAAAAGTTCATGAGCTCAGCGCCAATATGTCCACTCTGGGATCACTTGACTCCTCGTCGGTCCCATGGTTGGTCACATGACGATCTCCGTGAGAAGTCAACGTGACGGTCACGACGAGCATCGACTTAGTGATTCAGTCGAGCCTCTTTGATGATCTTGTCCCCTTTGATTTGCTCCAAGAAAAGATCTGGTGGGACCGGGGGGGGAATGATCTGTACCTCTTGCCAGCCTTCGTTCAAGGATCCTTTATGCCCTTTCATCCCATTCACCCACTGATCGATACTCTCTTGAGTCGTTCCTTCGCTGAAGGTAACCCAAAAGAGAAACGGTTGCGCCTGCGTGTTCTGACGGCTATCGGCGACGGGCACGAGTTGATGTTTTCTGGCAACATCAGCCTCACGCGCCACCACGCGTTCCGGATTCTGCTCAACAGCTTTCGCGACATGCGCGATCGCCATCTGCAATTTGGCCGTCAGTGTTCGGTTGTGCTCCTCCAGACCGGCGATTTGCTTGGATAAACGCTCGTTATCTGCGGCGAGACCGTGAATCGCTGTTTCAAACTGCTCTTGATCCACTACCCCTCTGCCGACAGGAAGTTGGACCGGACGATCTGTCTCACGCTCAGTGCTCTCCTGCCTCTTCTCTATCTCTTCCTTCACCATCACGACACTGGATGCCACAGATTCCTGCGTAGACGAAAGTCTGGCCATGGTTTGGTTGAGCAACGTCATCCCTTTCTCTTGAGACTGGAGCGCGTCTCCCACCTTCGTTTGCATCAACCTCAACTCACGAAGTTGCTTCGCCAACTGTTCTACTTCGGCGATGGAGGCCGTACGAAGCGCTTCTGCCTGCGCAGTCGGCGCCACAATATGCTCTGGTGCGATCCAGATCATGACACGGTCAGCCACGAGGCCGATGACGGCAGTCGCCAAGAGTACTTGCGTAAAGGCCACCGTTCGGATTCCATACGCCATCGTGGACGCCGGACGCCGGACCATCCATCTGTCCGCAACGTCGGCGAGGATGGTCCAGGTTCGATTCCAGAAACTTGAGGCCGGAATGAACACCGCACTGAGCGACCCGCCCTGCATCGTATTTTGCACGCAGAGTTCGACCGTATCGGCTGAAAACTGCACCCGAGCCGTCCGAAACCCAGACTCTGGAGCGACCAGCCCCCCCAGCAATCGTCCGTCTTCGGTCCGAAGCTGTACCGTTTCGATATGATCGACACCGTGCACATGCAGTGTCGCCTCGATTTCCGCTCCTTTCAGTTCACCCACGCGCCGCTCATTGACATACACCTGTATAGGATCCAACAGCCCACGAACTGAGCGGCTCGGTCGTTCACTCCTCAAGTCAAGGAGTTGCGATCGATAGAGTTCCAGATCCTCTTCCTGAACCATATATCCTCCTCCGCTCCTCTTTACTATTTGACGTATTCACGGGAACACGACAACCGTGGGACAGCAGGGCCTCATTCTTTACGGCCGCACCTGCAACTCCAAACGCGGTTTTTCAGCAGACGACTCGCTGGATCCCAATCCCCAGGCCGTCTGCATGCAGTCCAAACAGAGTGCCAAATGCCAAATCCGATAATCGCACCCGTATCCCTGAGAGAACATCTCGCCCCATTGTGATCGTGATAGACAGGGATAGTGATCCGGTTCGCTCTTTCGATAATGCCCCTGTGCCACGCGGATCAGCCGTTCGGCCTCGCTATTGAACCGCTGCCGCTGTCGCTGCCGCTGGCTCTCCAGTTCCACCAGCTCCGCCTTCGTCAAACCCATCTCATCCATCGTGCGCTGCCAGCCGCTCTCACGCCACCGACGAAAGTTCTTATAGATGCGTTGGCTCTCAAGCCCATTGAGCCCGGTGACGGCGATGACATCCCCTGCATCCCACCCATAGGAGTGATGGTACAACGCAATCAAGGCATCTCGGCTGACCACCGCCCGTGCGACCAATCCATCAAGAAATCGCCCCAGCGGTTTCAGCAGATCCGGGTGATAGCAAAACGGTTCCGGTTTGCTATGCTGTTTCGCAACCAACGAATCGAACAGGAATAAAGGCCGGCACGGGACTTCCGTTCGTCCACAGACGAGAAAACGTTCCAAGTATTCAGATCCCCACCGTAGCGCAAATTTCTCATGTTCGATGTCGTCGTTCCACTGACCGGTTTCCCTCAAGAATCGCTTTGTATAACCTGCCGCCCGATCCAACAAAATCGGCAAGGCCTGCGCCACAACCTGATCGAACTCATCCGACGTCGCAACCACCTCTTCCAGGCGGCTCACCGTTGCTGTCCGATCAGCAATTATGTGGCTCTTCCTGAGCGTATTTTGCATCGTCGCCATACCTATTGTGCCTGCAGTGACACGCAGGGAGCATTGGACAAATATATTTTCTGAGCGTTGGTTTTGTCCGTTGTTCCCAACATCCTCATTCTGGTACAAAACTACCGTTTACCATTCTTCCGGTTGAAGCTTTCCCCCTATACGGTAATTCATCCCTTCAGTTTTCTGCAATCCCTCCCCATTTCAGCCAAGAATGAATGCTTCGGAATCCGAGATTGTTGTGTTTCGACGCACTGTTTTCCGCACAGACCCGAACACCCCTCCGTTAGCTTGGTTACAGAGCGGCGACGAGACGATGGAGTGTCACGAACCTTGCTCTAAAGATACTGACCGAGGTGTCTGTCAATTCATAAAACTCCACAGCCTCATCAGACCTACGAACTCATGGCTCTTTTACGCCCGGACGACGGATGATCCCAATGCCTTTTGCCGTCGAACCCACTTGACCCCTTCGACGACGGCCAGCGGGAGCAACCCCATGGCCACCATCAGCTCCCAATCCTCTATGGGTAAGGATGCAACCTTAAAAATGGGTTCCATGACCGGAATGGTCAGAATGCTAACTTGCAGGGCAAGAGAAATCGCCACCGCCCAGAGGAGGGCACGGTTGCTTGTCACCCCCACGTGGAATAACGACCAGCGATCGCTCCGGCAATTGAAGGCGTGCACTAACTGAGCAGCGACCATCACGGTAAACGTCACCGTTCGAGCCTGGTCAATCGGCTGCTGCCAGATAAACAAACTCAGCGAGAACGCGCTCAAAGCGATAACCGCCAACAGTAGCCCTTCTCCGGCGATGGCCCACAGCCTGCCACTTTCGAGTAGGCGCGCCTCTGTCTTCCGCGGCGGCTGCTGCATCAGATCCGGCGCTTTCGGATCGACCGCCAGGGCGAGAGCTGGGAAACCGTCCGTCACGAGGTTCATCCACAGAATGTGAATCGGCAGGAGCGGAAGCGGCAGGCCGAACAGAGTCGCAAACAGCATGACGAGCACCTCGCTCATATTGCACGACAAAAGAAAATGTACCGTCTTCCTGATGTTGTCGAAGATACCCCGCCCCTCCTCGACCGCGGCGGCGATCGAGGCAAAATTGTCGTCCGTCACGACCATGTCCGAGGCTTCTTTGGTCACATCGGTGCCGGCAAGACCCATCGCCACACCGATATCCGAGGCCTTAATCGCCGGCGCGTCATTGACCCCATCACCGGTCATGGCGACAATCGCCCCGTTTCGCTTCCAGGCCTGGACAACCCGGAGCTTATGCTCGGCCGACACCCGGGCATACACCGTCACGCGCTCGACCTGCTGCATCAATTGTTCATCGGTGAGACCATCAAGCTCAGCACCGGACAAGGCCATGTCGTCATTGCGTTGCAAGCCCAGCTCGCGAGCGATCGCGACCGCAGTCTCCTTGTGATCACCGGTGATCATGGCGGTTCTGATGCCGGCTTGCCGGCAGAGACGCACTGCCTCTGTTGCCTCAGACCGCAAGGGATCTTTCATCGCGAGGAGCCCGAGAAAAATCAGATCGCGCTCAATGTCTTCATCCGCATTCACCTGCGAGCCGAGAGGCCTATAGGCGACGCCTAGGACCCGGAGAGCGTGCTGAGCCAACGACGCATTGGCGTCGCTGATCTGTTGCCGATGTGCTTCATCAAGTGCCTCGATCCGTCCTTCGCGCGTGATACGTGCGGCACAGCGTTTTAGCAAGACATCGGGTGCTCCTTTGCTGTACGCCTTACGGCCTTGCTCCGTTCGGCGGACGATCGTCATCATCTTCCGCTCGGCATCAAACGGGATTTCCCTCTCCAGTGATCCTTGGCCCTCCAAGACAGCCTTCGTGAGACCGGCCTTTGCGGCGGCCACGAGCAACGCCCCTTCTGTCGGATCACCGATGATCCGCCAGGTCCCGTTCTCTTGTTGCAACGTCGCGCCGTTACACAGCACTGCCGCTTCCAACAACTGCCGCAGACCAGACGGCAGGCGTGAGGGGTGAGACGTAAGGGGTAAGGGGTCTTCGGAAGTCGTTTCACGTTTCACGTTTAACGTTTCACGAATGTGTCCCACCGGTTCATACCCCTCGCCGGTGACCTCGAATGTTTCGCTGCCGACCACTAACTCCGTCACCGTCATTTCATTTTTCGTCAATGTACCGGTCTTGTCTGTGCAGATCACGGTGGCGGAACCGAGTGTCTCGACGGCGGGAAGTTTACGAATCAGCGCATGTCGCTTAGCCATCCGCGTGACACCCAACGCCAGTGTAATCGTCACGACCGCGGGAAGTCCCTCTGGCACAGCTGCCACCGCCAGACTGACCGAGACGAGAAACATCTCCACTAGCGGTTCTCCCCGGAGGGAGCCGAGCACGAATACGATTGCGACAACCGTGAGCGCAAGCCACAGGAGTGTCGAGCCGAATTGTTCCAATCGTCGCTGCAAAGGAGTTTCGGTACGCTCCGCCTCAGCGGCCTTCTGAATCAGAGCGGCGATCCGACCAAGCTCCGTACCCAGACCGGTCGCCACCACCAGTCCACGAGCCTTACCGGAGACGGCCACGGTGCCCATGAAGACCATGTTGCGCTGATCGGCCAAGGGGACACCGGTTGCCTCAAGCCGCTCTGCCTGTTTCTGCACAGGTGTCGATTCGCCGGTAAGGGAGGCCTCTTGCGCTTGGAAATTCGTCGTGTAAACCAAACGTGCATCAGCTGGAATCCGGTCCCCGGCTTCAAGAACAACCACGTCTCCCCTGACCAGTTCTCGAGCCGGGATGGACTGCAGCACTCCGTCGCGGATGACCCGGGCCAGAGACACCGACATCTTGCGCAGTGCAGCCAGCGATCGCTCGGCTCGAAATTCCTGCACAAACCCCAGCACCCCATTGAAAAACACAATGGCGAGAATCGCCGCTGCATCGATCCAGTCTTCCAACAAGCCGGAGACTATGGCAGCCCCAATCAGCACCCACACGATCAGACTGGTGAATTGGGAGAGAAAAAGTTTCAGCAAGGAGGGAGGTGGAGCTTCGGGTAACTCGTTGGGGCCGTCTTGCGTCAACCGGCGTGCCGCATCATCGATCGGCAGCCCACAATTGAAGTCTGTCTGGAGTTCCTCAGCCAGCGCTTCTGCCGGCCGGGCATACCAGGCTCTCACGTTCACTATCCCATTCGTTACCGGCGATGTCTTATCCATACGTCTCGTCCCCCCCAATTCTCAGCAGGGGGCATGCCAAGCGGAACGCAAACCAGGAGGCATCTTTCCGCTGTTCACTGTAGCGTAATGCCACGTGAACAGAGCATCATGGTGGCCAAATGCAACAGGAAGAATGAGAGGTACAAGGAGGGGTTATCAGTATGTCTTCTGAAATTTTATCGGCAAACTCTCTCTCTTGTACGTCGCTGTTCGCCTCTCGCTCCTTCGAGCGTGAATTTCAGGTTTCAAGTTCAACGTTTCAAGTTGCGAAGAAGTCAAAAACCTCAGGCTTGAAACATGAGACTCGAAACTTGAAACGGTTGGCCCCCTATGTTTCGCGCTTCACACGATTGAAAGCGACACGAGAACGCAGCTGACGGGTCTTCTCAACAACCGGCTCATCACCCGTTGAAGAGCAGCCAGAGACCCAGGATATAGACGATGATCATCAACAAGCTATCCGGCTCGATCAGCATGAATCGACGTTCGGCCCGGTAGATGATCCCCATTAACCCAATGTTCATCATGACGATCGACCACAGGGCTGTGAGTGCATGAGTGGAGCTGACGGTACTCAGAAGTCCTCCCTGTTGATAGGCGAGATCAGCAAAGAAAAACGCCGCCATATTGAAGGCGTTGCTGCCGAAGAGATTACCGACGGCCAGATCGAAAGCACCCAATCGTATCGCCGAAATCGAGACGACCAGCTCGGGCAAGGATGTCGTAATCGCCACCAGCGAGGTCCCGATAAAGGTCGCCGAGATGCCGCTTTCTTCTGCGATCCGCCCAGCAGACCAGGCTAAGATGGGGGCGGCGATCAACAGTGCCAGGGTACCGATGGAGAATCCCCACAGGGCCCGGCGAAGCTCGTTGCGGCGACTTCCCTCCATGCTCGGCTGCCCGGGATCAGCAATGGACTTGACGACGACTTGATGTTCAAGCTGACGACGGGTCATATCCTCTTGGCGAAAGACCAATCGCATACCCAAAATATAGAGGATCAATAGAACCAGGCTCTCAATCCCCACGCCGAGACGGACGACATCGATTCGTAGCAGCACACAAAACGCCGCGAGACCCGTCAACACCATGGCGAGTGCCGCCGTCAGCGTATGCCCAAAAGCCGCCTGTTGCCACACGCGCTTGTGACGATAAAGAAGATCGATAAGCCCCAGTGTCAACATGTTGCTCATGCCGGCGCCAAAAAGGTTGCCGGCTGCAAGATCTGGGGCGTCCATCCACCCTGCGCTCATGGTCGTGAATACTTCCGGCAAAGACGTCGCAGCCGCCATCAGGACCGCGCCGATCCACACCCGACCCAAACCGGTCAATTCGGCGATCCGATCTCCATGGTGGGAGAGTCTGGTTCCTACGAGAACGATCGCTGCTGCGGTGACGGCAAAGACTAATCCCGGAATGATCACGGCGAGTTCTCCGGATAGGTCAAAGCGGCAGGACAGACCCCCCAGTCGGGCAAGCTCTACCCGGCAAGGCGTGAAGGCCCGATTACAATGGTGCGAGCGGCTGGGTGCCTACCATTGATCTTTGAAAAAGAGGAAGTATCCTATCGCGACCGCAATCGCTTGAAGCAGGATAAACCAGCGCAGGAGTCCCCAATGGGTGCCTGCACGGCTCTCCACCATTCTCATGCTCGCCATCATCGAAGGTTGTGAGAGAATGAACGATGCCACCAGTTCCCGAGCATCTTCCCGGCTGAGGTTTCGCTCAAGCTGAACCTGTTCGATTGCTTTATTGCGGTTACCCTCCAACAGCGCTTCCAGGGCCTTCTTGGGAAGATCAACCTCCCATTGAATTTCGTTCGCCATAATGGGAGAAGTCTACCAGAAAAGACTTCTTCCCGTCTCCATAGATTTCCACCCGATATTCAGAGAGCCTCATGAATCGACTGCCTCTCGATTATCTCTTGGGGACATCCTATATAATGGTCGTGTACGACCCAACCCCATAGGCTGCACCCTCGATGAGGGGATCGAAAAGGAGGACGACCATGACGACCGTCACTGCAGAGATCCCTTTACACGAACAGGTTCAATCCTTTGTCCGTACACCGCGCAAAATGCTGATCGGCGGTCGATGGCTCGACGCCGCCTCGGGAAGAACGTTTGCCACCTACAACCCCGCCACCGGCGACAGGCTTGCCCAAGTCGCCGAAGGCGATCGTGCCGATGTGAACCAAGCCGTCACGGCAGCGAGAACAGCTTTCGAGAATGGCCCCTGGCGGAAGCTCACCGCCTCTGAACGTGGACGGCTGATCTGGAAACTGGCCGACTTAATTGAAGCCCATGCCGAAGAATTCGCCCAACTCGAGTCACTGGACAATGGGAAACCGGTCGGCGTGGCCCGAGTAGCAGATGTCCCCTTGGCCATCGATCTGTTCCGCTACATGGCCGGTTGGGCGACCAAGATCGAAGGCAATACGATTCCGATCTCAGTCCCCTACACTCCGGGAGCTCAGTACCTGGCCTACACCCTCCGCGAGCCGGTGGGTGTCGTGGCTCAGGTCATCCCCTGGAATTTTCCGCTGCTCATGGCAGCGTGGAAACTCGGACCGGCCCTGGCCGCCGGTTGCACCGTGGTCTTGAAACCGGCTGAACAGACACCACTGTCGGCGTTGCGATTGGGTGAACTGATCTGCGAAGCGGGCTTCCCGGACGGCGTCGTGAACATCGTCCCTGGGTTCGGCGAAGCCGCGGGCGCAGCACTGGCCGCTCACCCGGATGTCGACAAAGTGGCCTTCACCGGCTCCACAGAGGTAGGCAAGCTCATCCTCGGCGCAGCGGTCGGAAATCTAAAAAAAGTGTCGTTGGAGTTAGGAGGGAAGTCACCGAATATCGTCTGCAAGGACGCCGATGTCGAGGCCAGCATCCCAGGAGTATCCAGCGCGATTTTTTTCAACCATGGCCAATGTTGTTGTGCAGGCTCCCGCTTGTTCATCGAAAAAAGCATCTTCGACAAAGTCGTCGAAGGAGTGGCAGCAGACGCGAAGAAGATTAAGGTCGGACCAGGAATGGATCCCACGACTCAAATGGGGCCACTCGTCTCGGATGAACAACAGCGGCGCGTGCTCAGCTATCTGGAATCCGGGTTTTCCCAAGGTGCGAAGGCGGTGGTGGGCGGACGCAAACTCGGCGACAAGGGCTACTTCGTAGAGCCGACCGTCCTCGTCGATACCAAGCCAGGCATGAAGGTCATGCAAGAGGAAATCTTCGGACCGGTCGTCTGCGCGATGCCCTTCACGGATGTCGAGGAGGTCTTACCGGCAGCGAATAACTCCATCTACGGACTAGCAGCGGCGGTGTGGACCCGCGACATCGGCAAGGCCCACCGCATCGCGGCGGAACTGCGGGCCGGCACGGTCTGGATCAACTGTTACAACATTCTCGACGCGGCCCTACCGTTCGGCGGCTATAAACAATCAGGCTGGGGGCGGGAAATGGGCCACGATGCGCTGGAACTTTACACGGAGGTCAAAGCCGTCACCGTACGGTTGTGAACAGTTAAAAAGCTTTCGGAGCCCCGCGTAAAGGCATCCTTTATCGGTGCGGACGCAGTATGCGGGATGCCATGCCAACGGTCTCCCGGACTTGCGCGGAACTCTCACGCGCCATTAGGGGCCGCGTCTCACCACACCGGGCCACCGATCTTTTCGGCTTCATAGTAGTTGGTTTCGCCTTCATCGACATGCGTACGGATCATACGAAAGCCTAGGTGTTGGAGAGCCCGCGTGTAAGCGATTCGACCGAGTGACCAGCATTCGAGACCGGTGGTGACATCCTGCCAGTTTCCGGTTTCGACAGGCGCCGTGAAGAGAAACCGCCCTCGTGGCTCGAGAATCTCCGAGATCCGATGAAGGAGGGCCAACTGCTCGTCCTCCCGAAGAAAAGACACGAGACCGATCGAGAGGACCGCCTCGAATGTCCGCCCAAAATAGTTACTCTCCAGAGCCGACGCGCATTGCGTAGGAATTGTGGGGAAACGCAATCGAAATTGTCTCAGTAATGTGGGTGAGGTATCGATCGCCCATACGGCGAGCCCAGCCTCCACGAGGACCTGCGTAATGGGATACCCTCCGCCGCAGGCGATTTCGACGACGGGAGTCCCAAACGGGAGCGATCGTGCCCAACGCTCAACGAGCTCGACTCCGACACGGGATTGATCTCGATCGTCAAGATACTTCAGTGCTTGCATTTCGTAGAAACGGCCCGCATCGATCATACGGCAGCTTCCTCCAATAAGGAATCATGGGTCAAACTGAGAGTCCCCCGGCTAGCTGCCATTACTCTCATCCACACGATTCGGAAATGAGACTTCCAAGATCAGACATCCCACATCCGTTTGAATGGGTCACGAGGCTCACCAGGAGATCGACTTGCGCAATGGCCCGTCTCCAGCCGGAGCCAAATACCTCGTCATACAGACGTCCGCTCACAATGAATACTTTCTCCGGATAGGGATGTGATTTCCCTCCAGCGCGTGACGTATCGGTATCTGTGAGAAAGCATGTCAACCTGGTGCATTCCTCAGTTTACAGGTCGATGCTGAGTGTCAATTCCTCAGCCATCTCTTCCAGACCAGGGATAGGTAGCCTCCGTTCTCAATTCGCAGCGTGCAGAGGATTCCAGTCAGTCATCGGTGGTTTCAGCATCGGTAAACTCCGAGGTACGAACTGAACGGCTAGCTGAAAATCATCGAGCCGCTTCACCGATATCAGCTTGCCGAGCACTCCACTGAAATCCGTCCCGCAGGCCTTGGGAGTGAACGTCGGCTCCGTGAGTGGCAGCTGCCTATATGTGGAGAAGAGACTCATCCCATGGATGATATCCAGATGCTGCACCGGCAACACAAGCTACTCTCTTCGGTGTACGCACACAAGTCTAGATAGCAGATCCGAAGCACGACAGGAATAAGATGAGGCCTGTCGTCGAATAGTCTCGACTGTATCAAAATGAAACAGTGCTGCGCGTGATCGGCCTATTGATGGTTGCTTTGTCTGTGAATAAGGCCGGATTTCAATCTAACCCATCGGGTGACTTTGTTCGGTTGATGCAGTGAGAAAAAAAGTGGACCGAGGTTCTATTCCGTCATGGCCTGGAGCGAGATCCATCGGCTACGTGAGACCTGCGCACCACGCTGCAGCTCGGAGGGCACGGTACGAATTTCATGGCGATAGTCAGCAATTGCGAGGTCCTCAAGAAATGGCGGGAGGTAGGGAGACAGCTTCAGCACGAGAGCCGGCAACGGGAACACCCTGGCTACGGCTGCAATTCGCAACATCTCAATGAACACAGCACGGTGAAACTCATAGGAGAAATGATCCGAGTACAAGAATAAGTACCGCGAGCACAGGGCGAGCTCGAACTGTGGATCAAGGTTTCATCGTTGACGAGTCCAAACGTACGCAGTAGCCTTACACTTTGAGACCATATGATGCTTCACATCGCTCGTGCAGACACACATGATGCGGAGGCCATTGCCACAATGGTGGGGGAACTCTTGCATGGCATCATGGCGGCGGCGAACGACAAAGTCTTTGGGTTTGATCATGCCAGAACCGGAGAGCGAGCTCGGTCATGGATGAAGCAGGGCTTGTACACGGTGCTGCTCGCACGAGTGGAGACCAAGCCGGTTGGATTTCTGGCTTTGTATGAAAGCTATGCCCTGTATACCGAAGGCGTGTATGGGACGATCCCGGAATTCTATGTCCGGTCAGCGTACCGCTCGCAGGGGATCGGATCAGCATTGCTGGTTGAAGCCAAGGCGATCGGTCATCAACGCAGATGGAAACGCCTCGAAGTGACTACACCACCTTTACCGCAGTTCGATCGGACGCTGAGCTTCTATGAACGAAACGGGTTCACCATCTCGGGCGGACGGAAGTTGAAACTGATCTTATGACGAAGCCGGTGATTCAGCTGGAAAAGACTGGCTGTGGGATCGCGAGTGTCGCCGCGCTCGCCGGCGTGAGCTACACAGCGGCCCAACAAGTTGCCAATCGGATAGGCATCTCTGCGACGGATAGCCGATTGTGGTCCGAGACAACGTATGTATGTCGACTCCTGATACACTATCGGCTTCGTGCCTCTTCGAAGCCAACGCCGTTTATCTCCTGGGATGCACTGCCGAATCGAGCACTCTTAGCCATCAAGTGGCATCGTGTGAAGGGGAAAGAGTGTTGGCATTGGGTGGTCTTTGTCCGAGATGCATGCGGATTCTATGTACTGGATTCAACGAGGACGTTGAAACATCACCGGCGGACAGATTTCTGGCGCATGAAACCAAGGTGGTTTATTGAGGTGCATTAGTCGCATTCCTTGAATGGATCGGTTTCTGATTGCTTGGTCATCGCGTCCGCTAGAAAGACAGAAGACGACCCGGCCCATGGGGATCCTGCGAGTCGCGGCTCTTTACTTTCTCTTGGTGTTCGGGGCGGGATTCGTGCTGGGAACAGGACGAGTCCTTATTCTTGTACCGTTGCTCGGTGAGAGAACCGCAGAACTTCTGGAAATGCCGTTAATGCTCGGCGTCATTGTCGCCGCAGCCAGATGGGTAGTCCGTCACAGGCTTGATGGTCGGCAACCTTCGGCACTGCCAGTTGGCTTCATGGCCATGGGCTTCGTCTTGCTCGCCGACTTAGCGGTGGGAATACTGTTGCGAGGCCTGTCAGCAGCTGAAGTGTTTCTGAACCGCGATCCAGTATCCGGCACTGCCTACTGCGTGGCGCTCCTGCTCTTTGCGGTTATGCCGGCCATCATCATTCGTCTGCGACAGACGAAGTCTCTCGCATAGCGGAATGTTCCGTGCGGCATTCACGCTGCAAGAACTCAGGATGCTCAAAAAGACCTCCGTTCTCACCCGCCCACCCCTGCGCGCCAAGACGCGCATTTCACCGAGCATGGCCGCAGTGAGCGAAGAGGCGAGGAGGTACATGCCAAGCTTCGCTTGACCCGCTCGCTTCAATCACATGCGAGCGGAGTTAGGTACTTTGCCTCCAGTGGTCTCTACAGCGTTGAGTCCTCTGAGCCCGCTTCGCCGACGTTGCGAGGCGAGCGATGCGACCTGCCTCGCGAAGCCGTTTCGGCAAGGCGGGGAACGCCGCTGGCGGACTTTTTTAGCATCCTGTTAGAACAGCGGGTGGTGCGGAGCTGATGCGAACGGGGCGGCAGCCGGCACGTCGCCGGCATTGCCAAGAAATCGCCAGTTCTCCCCATCTTTAACCAAATAGTGGACCTCGCGAAACCAGCTGTCGATGGTCACTCGCTTTCCGCTCTGTTCATCGGTGCCATACAGCCCCCCCGTGCAGGTCACTTCTACGCGTAGTTTCCCATCCACGTTCAGTACCTTGATGTCGGAAAACAAATGGAGCGACTCGAGAGCCTTGTAATGCTCGAACACTTCGCTCCAGATTCGTCGCACATCAGCCAGTTTCAACCCGTGGTAGTCGTAAGCAGGCGCATAAAATTGCATGAGCCGATCGAGTTCTTCTTGTTGTAGCCCTGACTCTGCCCGTTCAAATGCCGTAACAACCCCCTTCACCACCGGATGATGCACCACGCTGTTGTGCCCACTAACCTCCTTGCCTTCTACGAGCAGCACCGTCTCCGGCAGTACCTGTACCTTCGCCCATACCGTCTCCACCCCCAATAGCGAGCACAAGATCAGACTAAGACCTATCGGTACATTCACCTTGCCATATCGGCGCATCGGCACCTCCATCAGCGAACCACATCACCTGCTATGCGATGCTGTAACTCATGTTATTGGCACGTTGTCTTTCCCCATTGTTTGAAGGATTAGGAGCGAAACGGCTGGACATCGCCTGACTTACGCAACATCTTGTTGACCTCGTCAAGGTGCAGTTCCTCATCGACGATCATCTCTCGCGCAAACTCTTCCAGTAGGACGGATTTTCCTTCGGAGATTTTCAGAAGTTTGTAATAGGCGTCGACCGCGGCCTTCTCGTGCTCCAAGCTTTCCCGCAGAATATCTCCCACGTCATGCTGCTCGGTTTCCAGAAGCGTTCCGATCTTCAGCGACGGATGGCCGCCGAGTAAGGTGACCAGTTCCCCGGCTTTATGCGCATGGGCAAGGCTCTCGTCGGCATTGCTTTTCAGCCACGACACGATAGGAATGCGGTTATAGCCGTAGATCATGAGCGAGTAATGCGTATAGCGTACCACTCCCGCTAATTCATGCTCCATAATGCGATTGAGAATCTCCACCGCTCGTTGAGTGTCTTGATCGTTCATCTGATGCCTCCAATTGCATATGACCGTCTTGCCTAAAGAAGCGAGAACCGTACTGCACAGACCATGTTTACCGAGGCTAACCTTCGTATCACGATAATTCCCTGTTAGCCACTTGGCTGAAGAAGGCTGCCACTCACTCTCTATGGCTCGGAACAACCAACGAACATCGGAAGGCCCAAACGAGTTGGTGGAGATTTGCGAGGACCAGATAGCGGGCTATCATCGTTGTGCATGATCACTGACTTCACTGCGCCTGCATCATGACATAGGCGATACCAGCCGCTACGACCAACACCCCCGCTATCCATCCGATGAATCTCCGTTTGGCCGTGGCGAGGACCTGATCAATCTTCTTCTTGAGGGCCGGCTGTGTGCCGATATAGCTGACGACCAGCTCCTTCGCCTCCGCCATCCCGATACCCCGCTCCTTTCGCACGAGGTTGATCGCCCCGACCACATTACCCTGCCACAGGGCCTCGATCGTGGCTTTAGAAAGACGTACGGAACGATCTGGTTTGCTTGCCATATCAGGTATATCGATGGAACAAGGAAGCCATCACATTCGCCTGACCACGGTGCCCGGGTCTCTACTCTGATCCTGGGCCCTCTTCTATTCCCTTCTTCTAAGTCTAAAGCGCTGAAGAATCAAGCTTTCAGAATACCTACCCAAGTAGACATTGCATCTCTCGCAGAGAGCACGGCATCATGGCCTGCTCGTTCGTCGACCGCTATGCCACTGTCCCTTCACATCTTCATCCTCACATTTGTCGTCGGAATCTTGCTCCGATCCCGTGGCATCCTAACCAAGGTGCATGCTGAACGGTTGGCCACGTTCGTGTTCTCGGTCAGTCTACCGGCGACGATTCTCGTCTCGCTTGATCCTGTCGCCCTGACTTCGACAGCATGGAAACTCCCTCTGGCTGCCTGCCTTATTACCCTCCCGATGATCTTCTGTTCCTGGCGGCTGGCCCGCCTCCTTTCGCTTCCATGTGAGACAGAAGGTGGGTTCATCTTGGCCACAAGCTCCATCAATTCCGTCTATTTTGCCTTTCCCGTCACTCTGGCCACATTCGGTGAAGAGGGTCTGACATACGCCGTGCTCTTCGATCTCGGCCAAACGACGCTGACCCTGACCGTTCTCTATGGTCTCGCGGTGTGGCACAGCACTGAGACTGCCACCCGTAGATCAGATGCAATCCGTCTCCTGTCATCACCGCCGTTATGGGCCCTAGCGTGCATCCTTACCATCAAATTGTCAGGGCACCATCTCCCACTCTGGCTCATTGAGCTACTCAAGCCATTGCACTTCACGACGACGCCACTTGCCAGTCTGGTGCTCGGTCTCTCAATCAGTTTCTCCACGATCCGACGAACAGCGCGTCTGGCTACAGTGGGTGTGGCAACGCGGATCGGCGGCGGACTGCTGCTCGGATCGATCGCCGTGTGGATATTAGGTCTGACCGGAGTGGAACGAGCGACCGTGCTCTTGATCGCCGCGATGCCCTCGGCGGTCAGCGCGCTGATCATTGCGGCTGAAGCGCAGCTCGATGAGGAACTGGTAGCCTCGATCGTTGCCCTTTCCATGTGCCTCGGTGTGCTGATGCTCCCCTGGCTCCCTCGACTGGCCGCGATGCTGTTGGGATGAGCCCCTCTTGCCTAAGACGGCTTACTGAGAAACCTGGGACGATCCCGAACGGAGACCATTTTCACAAGATCCCGCACGGAGAGCACCCCGACGATCTTTCCGCTTTCCGTCACGGTCAAGTGTCGCACACCCTGTTCGGCCATCGCCTTACTGGCGTCACGGACCGTGCGATTGACATCAATGCTGAGCAGAGGCGAGCTCATCACAGCGCTGATGTGCGTATGCGCTCCTGCACGATTGACCGCAAGTCCTTTCCGGACCAGATCGCACTCGGTCACAATGCCGACGACCTCGCCCGCCTCCATGGTCAGCAAGGACCCAAGCCGCTTCTCGCGCATCAACTGAGCCGCAGTGAGAAGGGCCGCGTCGCTCGGAATCGTCGCAAGTGTGGTTGCCATCAGGATGCTCAACGGGCGATAGACCTGATCAAGATCGCTGACTGGGCCGCTCTCCGCATCCACGAACGATCGAACCAGGTCCCGCACGGAGACGATCCCGACAATTTCTCCAGCCTCCGCCACGCAGAGGTGACGGATATGATTGGTTTCCATCACGTGACTGGCATCCAACATGGTGCGGTCCCCCGTGATCGTCACGATTGGACTGACCATCACCTGATTCGCCGTCGTCACCATGGGGTCTAATCCCGCGGCCAGAACTTTCCGCACGAGATCCGTCTCCGTCAGAATGCCAATCGGCCCTCGGGTGGGATCATCCGACTCGACCAATAGACAGCCGATCCGCTTGACGCTCATTCGTTCTGCGACAGCCGTCACCGTCGCCTTCGCTGAGACGACCTCCAAGTAGCGATGCATAAACTCCTTCACCAACCCGCCCCCATGCTCACCCATCTCAACTCCTTGTCTCATGATGAGGTTGTTCGCTCCCTGACAATCTTTGTCAGGACTCCCTGATGACGACTATACCCGATTACTGATCAACCTATGAAGGAATACGCCCTTGCTCAATAAAAAGATCTCCACATCCTTCAGGAACAGAAGTCACCCTGTCAAACCCATGGCCCATGTTTCGTTCAGCGCTCCATGAACAGCGATGTTCCATCTCTTGCAGAGGATGTTTGTTCGTTTGTAGCCTCTCGAAGAAAGAAGGCCGGACCGTTTCGAAGCGACTCCTCGTGCTACAGTGAACTACTAGAGTCATTTGCCTTCACCCCCTGCACTTGGAACGGCTTCCGCTGGATCCTTCAGGCCTAGCCGATTGAACAACTCTCGCAGAGGCAACTTGTTATATTTACGTAAAAATCCACCCATTCCTCGAAGGTGATCCAACCCGCCTCTCCGTCTATGCCTCTCATGGCACTTAATTTGCTCCATCGCCTTGAGACGAGGGACTTGCACTCTGAAGGCCAAACACATGGGACAGCCGATACCCCCTATCACTGCGCGAATTGAATGGTGTCGACAACGATCGAGACAAGCCGGTAACGAGCCAGAAGCAGATAGCTGGCAAGCCGAAGCGGATGGGCTTCGAGATGCCGTGATGAGTCGAGATCACAGCGAAGACTATCGGCTCTGTTCTCCGGAAATTCGTGCGCGATACTTTCTGGGCCTCCAAGACGGGATCGCCATGCTGCAAACGACACGTGGGCGGCAGACGAATCATGCTACGGCTCCTGGAATTCCACAAGCAGATCCACGGATAGAGCTCAAAACACGATCGGGAGGTGGATGATGAATTGCCAACGATGCAACGGGTTCGCAGTCTATGACGATAGCGTCGTCGTACAAACCGGTTCGTCCTCGGAGGTTCATACCTGGCGTTGTGTCAACTGTGGAATGATCGCCGACGAGGTCATTCACCGGAATCAGCAAGTCCTTCCGCGGCGAAGGGGATCGGGCGGATCCAAACTCCGTCAATATGGGAATGAGGCTGCCTGACGGACATCCCTCCAACGGACGTGTCCTCACCCTCAACGCAACTGCGAAACTAGGGCAATACGTTCTCGGCTTCACTTCGCTCCTGGTCCCGCTTCCATTCGCCGGAGCGCAGAAGCTTGTCTCCAAGTCCAACGACTAAGTTGCGGTAGATAATCACGCCGATATCGGGACGACGTCGAATGAGGTCCTCCAGATCTCGTCGAGGGAGTTCAGCGACCTCGATCTCACTCACTGCCATCGCCGTGGCAGAGTGAGGTCTGGCCGACAGCAGAGAGACTTCGCCGCAGGTCTCCCCGGTGTGAATGGTACCGATGATGGCCGGAGACGGTCCGCCGCTGATGGCAACCTGCCCCTGAAGCACCACGTAGAGCCGGTCGGTTGGATCATGCTCGGCAAAGAGTCGCTCACCGCTTCGCATGTTTTTCACCGTGCACACTCCGGCCAACCTGGTCGCCTGTTCGGTATTCATTCCATGAAACAACGGGACTTCTTTGATCGCCCGGGCCATACGAGGCGCGATGACGCATGTCGAAAATCCTCGCATCACGGCATCGGCTACGGCTTGAACGGGCTCGGTCAGACCAAGTGGCCCCAAGTCTTGTAGTTTGTTCAGCCGCGCCATTTTCACGATGTCGAGCCGTTCGACCTGATAAAACACCATGGCCGGCACATAGGCGACCGGAAGAAAATTCAGCTCCAGCAACGTTCGCTGCATGCGCGGCGCATAGGCACTGATATCGATTTCAATGTACTCGATGCCCATCTCCTCCCGACACTTCCGCTCAAGTTCGCCCAGGAGAAAACGCACCACATCATCAGCCAACGCAATGAGTTCGAATACCCGCACAATATGTTCAACCTGGTCCATCGTATAGCCGACTGCTCCGACGACCTGAGTCCCGGATCGAGCCAGAAAGTAGTTGGTCTGGCGGGCTTGCAGCTTGAAGAAGCCGTAGTCCAATCGCATGGGGCCAAAAACCTCACGATTCCTTACTCGCCCTCGTTCAATACGCAGTAGAGCCGGATAGCCCTCGGCTTGCATCTGCTCAAGTCGGTAATCACCACCGGACGGATACGAGGCAGAGTCTTCGTCCACGATGAAATCCGGTGTGAGCGGTGGTTGGCTCATCACAAGATTGGCCAAGGCGTAGACTTCCGGGATAATGCGCGGGTTGTTGCGGCGTAAGGCGAGAGCATCGCCGAAATACCGGGCAAGCAGCGCGAAGCTCTCACGGTGACGGAAAAAGTGCTTGAGCGGCAGAAAACCCATGGCGATGAATCCTTGGGCGAGACTGATGCGCTGAGCATAGGGATGCACGGTGCGTGCAACAACGAGCCCGACATGGAGCCGATTCCTGATGGCCTCAAGCCGCTTGTCCATGAGCAGCTTTCCCACCTGCATCCGGCGATAATCGGGGTGCACGGCAAGCCGGCCGAACTCTCCGACCAAGTCGGAATGGGCCCCGAAGTCGAATAAGACGGACGCTGTGCCGACAACACGTCCCGACTCTGTGTCTTCGGCCACAAGAATCAACGCGTCGTCCGTAAAGACTGAACGCTTCAACCAAAGTTCGTCGTAGAGTTCTCGATGCGGATAATCGGTGCCGTAGACCGCGAGAAAGATTTCGCGGATCTGTCCCACATCCTCTTCGCGGGCCTCTCGAACTCTGATCATGGGCGCCCCCACGCAATGGATCAGGAGGATGCCTGGTGCTGGCGAAGTTGCTGCCCGGCAATTCTGGCGATCGCCCGATAATAGGCCGCCCCCACAGCCAGCGCTTCTTCATCGAAGTCAAACTTACTGGAATGGGCCGGATAACCTTCTCGGCCGGGAACTTGGCTACCGAACCGAACGTACGCACCTGGAATCCGTTCTAGGTAGTAGCTGAAATCTTCCGCCCCCATATTCGCCGTCTTCAGCGGCAACACATTGGCCTCCCCCACTGCCTCGAGTGCGGCGCCCCGCGCAAGGACCGCCATCATCGCATCATTGACGAGAGGCGGTGTACCTTCCGTCACCGTGACATGGATCTTCGCTCCGTGTAACTGGGCGATCGATTCGGCGATACGGCGTACGGAGTTGAGCAACTGTCGGCGGACAGCCGGATCTTGGGCCCGCACCGTTCCTTCCAGTTTAGCCTGGCCGGCGATCACGTTCGGCGCAGTTCCTGCGTGAAATTGACCGACTGACACAACCGAGGGGCGGGCCGGATCGACTTCCCGTGAAACAATCGTCTGCAACGCCATGATCATGAGGCTCCCCACCACCACGGCATCAATGCTTTCGTGCGGTCTGGCTCCATGCGCCCCCTGTCCGATGATCTCAATAGCAAAATTATCCGAGGATGCATTGACCGGCCCCTCACTCACCACGATAGTCCCAGGGTGGTAATGCCGATCCAGGTGACCACCAAAAATCAACCCCGCTCCATCGAGTACGCCTTCCTTGATCATAGCGATCGCACCGGTACCCTTTTCTTCTGCCGGCTGAAAAATCAATCGTACCGGCGCCGGCAAATCTTTTTCTTGAGCAAGCAGCGCAGCAGCACCCAGCAACATCGTCGTGTGTCCGTCATGCCCGCAGGCATGCATCACACCGGCATGGACAGACGCGAACACAAGTCCGGTTTCTTCTTGGATGGGGAGGGCATCCATATCGGCCCGCAATACCACACAGGGCACTCCGGAATCTCCGGGAATGTCGGCGACGACCCCATGGCCTGCGATATTCGTGCGCTGATGAATGCCAAGGTCCTGAAGAAACCCGCTGATGACTGTCGCCGTCCGAACTTCCTGTCCACTCAGCTCAGGATACCGATGGAGCTCTCGTCGCAGAGCAACCAACCTGTCGTACAGTTCCGGGGGAATCGATGCCATGGAAGTTCGCTCCGCGAGAAACGCCCACCCAGTCAGTGGGCGTCACCCGACCGAGACACCATCATCCTTCGTTTGCCTGCACGCCCGGCTGATACGTCGCATAGACATAGATCGGAATAGAGAAGTGGCCGAGATGTTTCTCGATCAACGGCTTCACATCCTTCCAATCCAGTCCGCCAACCCCCGTTGCCAGGCGTGGCAGCGCAACGCTCTTGACCTTCTCTGCTTCAATCAACTTGGCCAGGGCTTTGAGACAGTGATTGACATTTTCGATTGTCGCCTTTCCTGGATTAGACCCATGGCTGGGGGCTGGTTCTTGGGTAAATAGGCTCACAATCCGCGCACCACCGACGCCAGCCCAGGCCCACAATTCACCGGTCTTGGGCGTAAATGTTTGGCAATAATGCCTGAAATCCTTATACATGGCAGGCCACTGTTGCCTCAGGGACAACGCCAGGCCGTTCGCGAACCCGTCGTTCGGCGCCACACCGTGCGCCACCATATCTGCCTTCGACCGTAAAATGTCTCCTGCCACTTCCTTGAGCATAGAACCTCCATGATTGTATGAATCCCAACAGCATGACACAGCTCAACCTGCCGCCTCACGCTGTGAATGTTGAGCGACCAACCGATCACCCTTGCGAATCCCATTTTAATCCGTTATGAACATCGGACCTCGTTCTCTAGACAACGGCCACACCGTGGTACACATTCGACCAGCGACCGACGCCGATTTCCCTGCGATCCTCCAAGTACAACAATCCGCCTTCGGCGAGTATGCCGCGGTCTACACCGTCAGCGGCTGGACAACGGAGACTCTCGAGAGCCTGAAAGAAGATGCGAAGGAGAAGCACATTTTGGTCGCTGAAGATGAAAGAGCGATCGTCGGTTCCGTGCGCTTCTGGACCGTGGCCGGCGTCTGCGTCATTCGGTTGCTCTCGGTACATCCCACCCATCAGCGCCGGGGTGTGGGGAAAGCCTTGATCGATGAAATCGAACGCGCGACCACGGATGCACATAAATTTTACGCCTGTACGATGCTGCGCACGCCTCGCAACATTCAGTTCTTTCTGAACCTCGGGTACAAGGCTGAAACCATTCTCCCCAACCACTACGATCACCTCGATCTGCTCTGCTTTGCCAAATATCGCTGAGCGGTATCTCGTGAGGCACGGCAGGCGATCGCCCATGCCACAAGACACCGCCGACGTCCCACCTACACCCTCACCTCGCTTCAAATCGTTACGGCGTCTTTGCGCAACGGAAGCCGTATCCAAACTGCCGGTTCATCGGTTGCGCATTGAACCGATGGGCGGACCTGAGAAAGTCAGCTACGTACAACCAGGAGCCTCCGCGTACGACCTTCTCATCACCCTTTGCCGGGCCAATGGGATTCTTCTCCGGACTTTTCTTATATGAATCGAGTCCATACCAGTCAAACACCCACTCCCACGCATTCCCGGCCATGTCGTAGATCCCGTAAGGGCTCTTCCCTGCCTCGAACGATCCGACCGGGGACAAGGCCTGATGATCGTCCCAGTCCTTCCTCCCGAAATTCGCATGAAGCCTGGTCGGAGCTTCATTTCCCCAGGGATAGATGCGCCCATCGGTGCCCCGCGCCGCTTTTTCCCACTCCGCCTCAGTCGGTAGACGCTTGCCGGCCCATTTGCAGTAATTGACCGCGTCTTCCCAACTGACATTGACGACTGGGCGTCTCAGATGTTGCGGTTGATTCATGACACTCCAGTCCGGAGGCTCTTCCATTTCCGTGACCTCCAAATACCTGGCGTACTGCGCGACCGTCACCTCATACTTGTCGATCCGGAATGCATTGAGATAGATCTGCCGCACCGGCTTTTCATCATCTGCGAGTGTGCTTCCTCTCGTAAATGTCCCTGCCGGGACCAACACCATCTGCAGGTCGAGGTTCTCACTGTCCCCCGTCCCTCCGGACGCCCCGACAGGGACTTGTTTCTTCGCCCCGGACAGCGACCGTGGAAGTTTGGCCTGGAGCTGTTGGTGAAGGACCTGCTGTTCAGTGGTCAGGCCCATTTCATGCGCGCTTTCGAGCGTCTCCTGGGCTTGCTTCATCTTTCCAGCAGCCACCAACGCTTTCGCTTCGTTCAGGAGCCTCCAAGCCGTTGTTTCCTCTCGTAACCGCCAGACCTTCGCTTTGGTCTTGGGCAAATAGGATGTTGTTCGCCCGGACTTGGCATCCAGATCCAGTGCAGTCTCGTAATGTTCCTCCGCACAGATCCAAGCCTCTAGGGCCCGGCAGGCTTCGGCGAGGTTGAAATGTGCCTGAATGTTCGACGGATCTTTCTGTATACCAGTCTCCAACAACGTACGTGCCTCTGCATACTGTTTGTTTTTCAATAGGTTCTCTCCCTTGGAAAATTCATGATCCCCGGCTCCGGCTGCATACACGGCAGCTCCCCAAGCGATGAAGAGGCAGAACACCGCCATACTCGCCAACACCTGTCTCATAAACGCCCCCCTCCCCGTTCTAACTGATTGCCCTGTGGATTCGGCCTCGCCTGCCAGCGACGGTGTTCGGCCTGGACCGGCCTGGCAGATTTGCCATCTGACAACTACAAGATTGATGCCTAACACCACAGTCGTCTGACCTCGGATCAATCCAGTGGATTTTTGCCCCAGATCCTTGGCTGCCCTTCAGTTCTCTCGGATGTGACACGTGAAAGATGCTGCAACATGGAAAAGCTCATCGCGCTCATTCGAGCTGTTCTTCTCTCCCCTCAAGCGGCACGTAGATCGGCATTTTGAGAGCGGCATGGCGCCCGCTAAGCATCGCTTCTTTTTCCCATCCCTTCTGCGGGCAGTAGGGGTACAATCCCTCACCGCGCGCATTGAGGGAGCACATTCTGATGTGGGGCCTCCCTTTTCCATCCTTTCCCAGCAGACGGGTTCGTTCGTCCGCCACTGCGCGCATGGAACGAGCGCCCTCCGAAGCGTAGCAATTGGATCGGTCCCGTGTGCGCGTTCCGCGAGCACAAGGACCAACGAACTTGTCTGCTACACCCATTCCGGTGCCTCTTCTTTCCCGACTTCCCGCCCCGCAAACAGGCTGTAAAGCGCGGGCAGGACCACCAGCGTCAACGCCGTTGAGGTGAAGAGTCCGCCGATCACGACGCTGGCGAGCGGCCGCTGCACCTCAGCTCCAATCCCTTGCGCCAGCGCCAGCGGTAGAAGACCGAGCAACGTCGTCATCATCGTCATCACGACCGGACGGAGACGCAGACTGCAACCAGCCAAGATCGCGTCGTCGATCGTTTGTCCCTCGTGACGCAGCTGGTTGATATAGGAGACCAGCACAATCCCATTCCCTACAGCGAGTCCGAACAGCTCGATGAAACCGATCGAGGCCGGCACACTCAGATACTGTCCGCTCAGCCACAAGGACACGACCCCACCGATCAAGGCAAACGGCAGGTTGATGATGATCAGGCTCGCGTATCTCACCGAATGGAAGGCCCAGAAGAGAAGGAAGAAGACCAGGGCCAGTGTAATCGGCACGACAATCATGAGCCGCGCGTTGGCCCGTTCCATATTTTCGAACGCGCCGCCCCAGACGACGGTGTACCCTTCCGGCAAGCGAAGCTGTGCAGCCAGCATCGCCCGTCCTTCATCCACCACACCGCCGATGTCACGGCCCACGACATTGAAGCCGACGAAGATACGCCGTTTGACATGCTCACGGCTGATGCGGAGCGGGCCTTCGCGCATCTCGATGGTTGCGAGATCGCTCATCGGGATCAGAGCTCCAGAGGCCGCCTTTACTCGAATCTCTCCGACGCTTGCGACGCTGTTCCGATAGGATTCTGGAAATCTCAGGATCAGCTGAAATCGTCGCTCACCTTCATAGACTTGCGTAGCCGACTTCCCGCCGATCGCCGTCGTGATGATGTCCTGCACATCGGCCACATTGATGCCGAACCGGGCGATCTTCTGCCGGTCGATGTCGATGGTCAGATAGGGCTGTCCGGAGATCTGTTCGATCTTGACGTCTTTGACCCCCGCAATCTGCTGCAGCAGGGCTGCGATCTCCTCCGCCTTGTCCCACAGGATATCGAGGTCGTCTCCGAACAGCTTGATCGCGCATTCCGTTCTGATACCCGAGATGAGTTCGTCCACCCGTTCCTGAATCGGTTGGCTCATGAGCACGGAGATGCCGGGAATCTCCGCCAGCTTGTTTCTGATGGCATCGGTCAGTTGCGGTTGCGTCGCCGCCGTTGTCCAGGTACTCCGGTCTCTCAGCGAGACGATCGGGTCACTTTCATTGGGCTCCTCCGGGCCGAACGCGATATCCGGCCGGCCGATTTTGCTCACGGCCATCCGAACCTCAGGGAATTCCAACATCGCCTTGTGAGTCTGCTTTTCCATCTCGATGGATTCCGGCAGCGACACGCTCGGTAATCGAACGACTTGAGGAGTCAGCGCACCTTCCTCCAACAGAGGAATAAACTCTCGCCCAATGAAGGGCACGAGGGTCATGCTGGCAAGCACGATCGCCGTCGAACCGGCCAGAACAACCGTGCGATGCCGGAGGGTCCACTCCAATACCGGCAAGTACCGCTGCCTCATCCAGCGAGTGAGGCCCGTTTCCTTCGGATGGTCCCCACGTAACAGCAGGGACGCAAGCACCGGCGACAACGTCAGCGTGACGATCACCGACGCCAGCAACGCGATGACCAGCGTGTAGGCCAGCGGCGCGAACATCTTCCCTTCAATACCTTGGAGGGTCAGAAGCGGCAAAAAGACGACGCTGATGATCAAAATTCCGAACAGGATCGGCCGGCCCACTTCCTTGGTGGCGTGGAGAATGACGCTGAGCCGGCTTTCCTCCGAAGCGCCGGTGTGCTGCGCAAGATGCCGATAGGCGTTTTCGACCACCACAAGAGATCCGTCGGCAATCTCGCCGATGGCGATCGCAAGCCCGCCCAGCGTCATCAAGTTGGCCGAAAGCCCGAATCGCTCCATGGCGATGAACGTCACGAGCGGCGTGACGATCAACGTGACGGTCACGATTGCGGCGCTTCGGACATGGCCCAGAAAGAACAAGAAGACGAAGACCACCAGCACCACGCCCTCGATCAACGCATCACGTACCGTGTGAATGGCGGCATTCACCAACTCGATGCGATCATAGAACGGGATCAGTTTCATGCCTGCTGGGAGGCCATGCCCCTGCTGGAGATCCCCCACCTTGGCCTTCACCGCCTCGACCACCTGACGGGCATTGCCTCCTCGAATCATGAGCACCGTGCCGGCGACCACCTCCCGTTCCCCATTGAGCACCACCGCACCATGGCGGACGGCGTGACCGATGCGGACCTCCGCCACATCGCGCACGAAGACCGGCGTTCCATGGAACTCCTTCACGATGATCGACTCGATATCACTGACGGTCCTGATGAGACCCAACCCTCGGACGATCGCACGCTCGGCATATCGCTCGAGCACATTCCCGCCGGCATTGGCGTTATTCTTCGCGACAGCCTCGTAGACCTCGTGCAGCGTGAGGTTGAATTTTCGCAGTTTGGCCGGATCGACAAGGACCTGATACTGCTTGACGAACCCGCCCATCCCGTTCACATCGATGACTCCCGGCACGCTTTTGAGCAGCGGCCGCAGCACCCAGTCCTGGATGGTCCGCTGGTCCGTCAATTCCCTTTCGAGGACCTGCGCATCGGCTACTGCAGAATCAGGCCCTGCCCTGAACTGCCCGTCCTGAGCTGGCTGAAGAGCTGAAGGGCCTTCCACATAGTATTGATAGACCTCGCCCAACCCCGTGCTGACCGGCGCCATGATAGGCTCCAGCCCATCAGGCAGTCGTTCCTTTGCCGCCATGATTCGCTCGAAGACCAACTGCCGAGCGAAGTAGATATCCACATCATCGTTGAACACCACGGTGATTTGAGAGAGTGCAAATTTTGAAAGTGACCGGATCTCCGCTAATCCAGGCAGCCCGGTCATTTGTATCTCAAGCGGATAGGTGATGAAGCGCTCGACCTCCACCGGTGAAAGCCCTGGCGCGTCAGTCAACACCTGCACCTGGATGTTCGTCACGTCGGGGTAGGCATCAATCGGGATCGACTCAAAAGCAATCACACCGATGACGGACAACAGGCAAGCCAGACCGATCACCAGGATCCGCTGCCGCAATGAGAATTCCAGAAGCGTGACGATCATGTCGAAGGCTCGATCTTGTGCCGTTCCATTTCAGACTTCAGGGCGAAGGAGCCCTTCGTCACGACCTGCTCACCGGCCTTCACCCCCTCCAGCACCCTGATCACCTCTCCCTCTTCATTGCCTAACTTGACCCCTCGAGCCTCGAACGTACCGGCCTCCTGCTGAATGAACACCATCTTGCCGACAGGCCCATCCTGAACGGCTGCAAGCGGGACGCTCAGCGCATCAGGACTCGACGTTGCGTACACACTGATGACCGCAAACATTTCCGGCTTCAACAGTCGCTCGGGATTTGACACGGTGACGCGCAGGCTCATGGTGCGAGTTGCCGGGTCAAGGACATCTCCGACATAGGTGATGGTTCCACCGAAGATCGCATGGGGATAGGCCGCAAGAACCACGTTGACATTCTGGTCCTTACGGATGAATCGGATATCCTTTTCGGGCACGTTACCGATCACCCATACGTCGGTAAGGTTGGCCACAGTGAACAGTGTTTGATCCGTTTCAACCACTTCTCCCTTAGTGATGTTTCGTGTGATGACCCGCCCGTCGAACGGCGCGCGCAACGGCATGTCAGCTTTGATCGTATGCTCACGATCCAGCCTCTCGATTTCTTCTTGAGGCACACCAAGCAGCTCCAGACGGTTCCTGGTCTCACGGGCTTCGGCCCTGGCGGCCTTCATGGCAGCCTCACGCCGCTGCAATTCAGCGAGGCTGACGGCCTTGTTCTCATACAACTCTTTGGCTCGCACATGGGACCGTTCGGCTTCTTCCAATCTCGCCTCAGCTTTCAGATGTTCACCCTCCGCCACACCGAGATCGACGCTGTGTAGCAGCGCCAAGCGCGTGCCTTTCGTCACGTCTTGCCCGACGTCGACATGAACCTTGACCACCCGGCCACGAATCAGGGCCGTGACCTCGGCCAATTCATTTTGGTTGGCTTGGACCGTGGCGGGAAATTCACGATGCGAAAGGATCTCCCCCTGCGCCACCGGCGAGAGCTCCAACTGCATTCGGGATAACTCTTCCGCGGTCAGACGTAACAGCCGTGATGGGGCAGAAGGCGGGTTGTGCGCGACAGGAGTGGTATCGGTCGCCCTGTTCTCACAAGCCGACCCTCCCGCGAGGAGGAGACAGATCACCAGACTGCGAGAACAGGCTTGTACAAGATGTCTGGCGTTGTATCGCGGCACGGGGCTGCTACCCATGAATGATCACTGCCTCTCCAGTCAGTCTCCTCGCACAGGGCATGCCCTCCAATCATGCGATTTTCCTGCTGCAATGCTCCATTTTCGTCGCCTATTGCCACGGCGCAAAGAGGACGCTGTAGCAAAATGCAACAGACGCGCACTGAGATCGCACATGTCATCGATTGTTGATTACGAGATACCGATCGCGGTAGGGTCACAACTGTATGAATGTTACGCCGCAGTTTCCGGACGAACAATCAACAATCGGTGAGTTTACGCGCCAGCCTGACGCGTTCCGCAACTGGGTCACAGCCAACGGCAGCTCCGGCTATCCCGCCGCTTCCAGCCGGTATCATCTCTACGTCTCATGGGCTTGCCCCTGGGCCCATCGGACGATCATTGTGCGCAAGCTGAAGAAGCTCGAGTCCGTGATCGGAATGACCGTCGTGGATCCGATTCGCGATGAGCGAGGATGGGCGTTTCGTGAAGGTCCTGGGCACTCCCTGGATCCCATCAATGGATTTTCGTTTCTGAGTGAGGCCTATAAAGCGACCGACCCACACTACATCGGTCGCTTTACGGTCCCGGTCCTCTGGGACCGCTTCACCAAACGCATTGTCACCAATTCCGACGATGACCTGATGAGGATCTTCAACGGTGAATTCAACCGATTCACTGAAAGTCCGATCGACCTGTATCCGGATGGGCTCCGACAAGAGATCGACGAACTCAACAGCTTTATCTACGAGAATGTGAACGATGGCGTGTATCGCGCGGGATTCGCCACATCACAGCAAGCCTACGAACGAGCGGCACGGCGACTGTTTACCGCGCTGGATCAACTGGATGCACGCCTCGCCACCCGCCGCTATCTCTTCGGGCCGGAATGTGTGGAGACTGATTGGAGGCTCTTCGTCACGCTGATTCGGTTTGATGCGGTCTACCACGGACATTTCAAGTGCAATGTCCGACGAATTCTCGACTACCCAAACCTCTTCGGATATCTCAAAGACCTCTACCAAACAGACGGCATCGCCGAGACCGTGAATTTCGACCATATCAAGCGGCACTACTACATCACGCACGACGACATTAATCCGACCAGCATCGTTCCGATCGGCCCCGATCAGGACTTGTCGACGCCCCATGGACGTGACCGTCTGATCTCGTTTTAGCCGCTTCAGCCAGGCCATTGCAGGGACTCGATCATTTCATCTCATCTATCTGTCTAGTCGAATAGACAGTCTTGATGACATTCTCCCCAGCTCGCTGAATATGTTTGGCATACACGGTGTTGTAGACACCTCTTTCTCATGAGTTTAGGGACCGCCGTCTTCGATCAATGCAAGCACAAGAGTTGCTCCATTACAAGTGTAAGAGTTTGTAGTCTTCTTAATTGAAAGGAGCCGTTATGGATACGATGACGCTGTTCGCATTGGTGATGGGTGCACTCCTCATCGGTGGGTTGATCGTGTACAAAAAGAGTGCGTAGTTCCCCGGCCCAGAATTGGGCATCCTCCTGGGGAAGGTCTCATCTTGCTGAGCAATATTCTTGCGCGGTAGATGATCCGGCCTGGCGGGAAGAGGCATTTCTCGTGGTAATGACCATTTCGTTTTGTCGACCCTCCTCCGATTCATACCATCGCCTGCCTCTCTCAGAGGCGAGCGATGGTTCTGTTTCTGTGCTCGCGGTAGGTTGATGGGTTCGCGACTTATCTGACAACGAGAACGGAACAGGCACTCTGTTGGACAAGTTTCAACGAGACGCTGCCCTGAAGGAAGCGCGCGACGGCACTCCTCCCTTTTGCGCCTGCGACAATCAGATCCGGCTGCTCGAGATTCACGATCTTCATAATTTCTTCTGCCGCCGGTCCGACCCGGGGGAATTGCCTGACCCGGTACCCGACCTTTTCGAGTTTGGCGGCCTCCTGAGCCAGCAACTGTTCTCCCGCCTCTTTCACCGCCGTATACCGCAAGAACGGCATGACATGCACCAAGAGAATCACAAGGGGCTTGCCGTCAGCCGTAGCCTTGAATCGTTTGAGCAGAAACTGAAGTGCCTTCCCTGATGAGGCAGATCCGTCTGTTGCGAACAAGATCCGCCGAGGAAGGTGAGGCGGCTCCTTGACGATCAGGACCGGAGTCGTGGCATGGAGCGTCACTGCGGTCGACACACTCCCCAACATGAAGCGGTCAAGGGCGTCCAAGCCTCGACTCCCCAGCACGATCAGCGCGGTACTGCCCGCATGCTTCAACAGCGCCTGGGCGATCGGTCCTTGTTCCACGCGGACGGAACCGGTCAATCTCAACTCACTCATCCGTTTCTTCGTGCCCAGTTCCACCTGCTTCGCTCGGCTTTCCAGCAGATGAATCGCCTCTCCAATATCAGGTTCATACCCGCTGATGGATGGATAGGTGAGAGCCGGTACCCGGGCGGAATTGAGATCGACGGAATGGATCGCCGTCACCCGAGGGGCAGACCGCAAGGGAATCTTCCCCACCCAATCCAGCGCCCATTCCGAGTATTTCGACCCATCGATCCCCACCACAACCTTCATTGTCATGTCACTCCTCCAGCCAATAGGATATGTTGATTCGTCACGCGGACATCACCGGCGATTGTTGGCATTGACGGCTCGCTCACCCTCCATTCGTGACGAGCATCAGAAGACCGCCGATTCCAGCATAGGTTCATTAATAGATGATGGGTGGCCGCTTCTCATTGATGATCAGCATCAGTCGCCGATGTTTGAGTGGTCGTTCAGGGTCTCGCGTGTAGTGCGCGAGATCCTCTGACAGTTCCGTGAGCCTGAGTGGGACAGAGATCCGCTGCTTGAAATGCGGCATGTCGGTTTCAATCGACAGATCGACCAATTCCTCAGTGGTCCCTGTCACCTCGGCATTCAGGTCTTTTTCATCAAGAAAGTGCACGGTCACCCGTTCTTCCGGATCGATCCACGGGATGATGGTTTTCCGCTTTTCGTGGTTGGTCATCGCCACTTCTTCGTCTCTCGTCTCAAGATCTCATTGCGGTGACGGAACTGGAACATGCTGTCTTGATTGAGCCAACCAGCGGATATAGAGCAGGACATGCTGCTTCTCTTCTTTCGATAAGGCCCATTTCCAAGACCCCATTGCGGTGCCTCGTTCACCTTCGTGAATCGTCTGTGTCAGCTCGAAATCGGACTTCCGCTGGACTGCAGGGCTCGTGAGGTCTGCTGGTGGCGGGGTAACGTTGAATGCGTGACCTTTTCCCTGTTCTCCATGGCAAAACTGGCAATACTCCCCATAGAGACGCTTCCCCGCTTGTAAGTCGTAATGCTCACGGAGCGCCTTCTCACCACTCTTCTGCTCAGCACCGGCATCCGCAACAGGGAGACATGACAGAACAAAGAACAGACATAATAGGACAGCCCGTGAGAACATCAGCTTCCCCCTCCCATCATACGAGGAGAATGAAGGGCAACCATCGTGCCATTGAAACGAGCCACAATGAGGTCGCAGTCTAGTTTGAACCGGTTGAAAGCACGGGGTTTCTTCGAACCGAAGGGCCCTGGCTCGCTTCGAGAGTGGGGAAAATTTCTCTGAAGCCTTCTGCCCACTGTCGCAGAATGCTACAGCAGCGGGAACTGCAAGTCAGGAGATCGATGCTTGAGAAGCGTGGCCACAATAACGGAGGCCGGTGGGAGAGGTAGAACCAGAAAGAACCGATCAGCAGATCCGCGGGAGTTGCTCGCCTGATAGGAGGTCGAGCACACGATGGGTGCCAACAACCGTCCGTAAGATGACCATGGAAGGATCACGGTCCGTTACGATGCCGATCTGAGCTGCCTGACTTGCCGCTTGATGTCGCCGCATCACGGCAAGCGCGGCCTCGGCCTGTGGTACAGGCACCATCGCGACGAATCGTCCTTCATTCGCCACATAGAGTGGGTCGAGTCCTAAGAGCTCACAGGCTCCACGCACTGGTTCGCTCACCGGAATGGCAGGCTCTTCCACCGTCATACCAACCTTCGCCGCTGTGGCCAGTTCATTCAGCACACTGGCAAGTCCGCCTCGGGTGAGATCGCGCAGGCAATGGATCTCGATCCCACTGTCGATCAAATCGGCCACGATGTGATGCAACGGGGCCGTATCGCTTTCCACATTCCCGTCGAACGTCAGCCCTTCCCGCACACTAAGCACGGCCACGCCGTGGGAGCCAAGATTACCACTCACAAGAATCGCGTCACCCGGTTGGATCAACGTCGGCAAGACACGAACGCCGGACGGGACCAGACCAACGCCGGACGTATTGATGAAGATTCCGTCACCCTTGCCGCGATCCACAACCTTCGTATCACCGGTGACAATCGGCACGCCAGCTACTTTCGCAGCCTCGGCCATGGAGTGCACGACTCGCTGCAGCACCTCCATGCTCAGCCCCTCTTCCAGGATGAATCCCGCGCTGAGATAGAGAGGCTTCGCACCGCACATGGCGAGATCGTTGATCGTGCCGTTCACGGCCAGACTTCCGATGTCGCCTCCTGGAAAGAAGAGCGGCCGTACCACATACGAATCCGTGGTGAACGCGAGCGTTCCTTTCTCGACGGGCCACGTCGCGCCGTCGTGCAGAGAATCCAGCAGGGGATTGTGAAAGGCCCGCACGAAGAGGTCTTGAATCAGCTCCTGCATGAGACGCCCACCGCCGCCATGGGCGAGTTGCACTGTCTTCTTTGTCGAAACCGGTAGTGGGCAAGTAGGCCCAAATGGTTTGTTGCTCATGGTTGGTATCTCGCCTGAAGAACAGAGCTTATAGCTGATGGCGTATAGCACGTAATCAGCGTGAAAAGAGCCTATATAGCTTATGTCCTATGGTACGAGATCTGACCGGAATGTTATCCCATCGGTAGTTTGCTTTTCCTGCCTCTGCCATAAGCCATAGGCCATATGCTCTGATCCTAACAACCACCACGCCTTACCTTTCACTTCTCACTTTTCACCAATTCTGATTCCCCTAACCCCTTACTCTTCACCCCTCACCGTTCCGCCGGTATCGATAATACGCAGCACAAGCCCCTTCGCTCGACACCATCGGCGCGCCTAGCGGCTTCTCTGGCGTGCAACGAGTCCCGAAGGCGGAACAGTCCATTGGCTTGAGCAAGCCTTGGAGAACCAGCCCACTCTGGCATTCTGGATCTTCAATTCCTACCGAGAGCTGTCCAAGTTCACGTTGAAACTTCACCTCGGCGTCGTAGGCGCTATAGCCAGATTTCAGACGCAGACCGCTTGCCTGAATTTCACCAATGCCGCGCCAGATTCGTGGCGCCGGTTCAAAGACCTCGTCGACGAGAGTTCTCGCTGGTCGATTCCCTTCCCGGCTCACTGAGCGCACGTACTGATTCTCGACTTCGACTCGTCCTTCTTCCAACTGGCTCACCAGCATCGCGACCCCTTCAAGCACATCGAGCGGTTCGAAGCCGGTCACGACGATCGGGACTCGATATCGTTGAGCGATGGCCTCGTACTCCTCATAGCCCATCACCGTACAGACATGGCCGGCGGCGAGAAACCCTTGAATCCGATTCTGGGGCGACGACAGGATCGCCTCCATTGCCGGAGGTACCAGCACATGGGCGATCAGCAGACTGAAGTTTGTGATGCCAGCCTGCCTTGCTTGGGAGACCGCCATGGCCCAGGCCGGTGCAGTCGTTTCAAAACCCACTGCGAAACAGACCACTTCACGATCGGGATGCTTTCGGGCTAGGTCGAGTGCATCCAATGGTGAATAGATAATCCGCACATCTCCGCCCGCCGCCTTCACGCCGAACAGATCACCGCGGGAACCGGGCACACGCAGCATGTCGCCAAAGGAACAGAAGATCACGTTGGGCAACGACGCGATACAGACCGCTTGGTCTATGAGCGACACCGAGGTCACGCAGACCGGACAGCCCGGCCCATGAACGAGCGTGACGTCTTGCGGCAATAGGCTATCCAGACCGAACCGCACAATGGAGTGGGTCTGCCCTCCGCAGACCTCCATGATCGTCCAAGGGCGACGCACCGTCTGCTTGATCCGCCCCGCAAGTGCAGTTGCCACCGCCCGATCCCGAAATTCATCCACGTACTTCATGGCGAAAATATCCCGTGACTTCGTTGATCAGCAAGATACATTCAAAAGACTCTTCGCGGCCGTACAATTCAGAGCGACCTCAATGGTTTTACCTTCTTTGGCATTGAAGACGGTGAACACAAGATAGTTTGCACCATCGCATCTTGCTCGAATCGAGCCATCTGACGCCCGCACAGCAGTTGTGACGTGTTTGCAGGCAGGAAAATTATGCGTGATAATTCTTGAGGCAACTGCGGGGGCAGCACCAACAGCTGGAGAGGCTGCAATTGCAGCTGTTGCTGATAAGATCAGCAAACTCGCAAAGAGTACGAGTATCGTTGGCTGCATTGTCGCCTCCTGCCATAGTTCGCTAATCGTCGCCGATGATGACCAGCTGTGTCTAGGCTGATCCTCGTAAGAGCCGGGTGTGCGGTTTTTGACGCGTTGGCTGCATGCCGTTGTTGGTCCTCACAGCTCAGACTCTTGCTGGTCTCTAGCCACGCCTTCTTTTACGGATGCCACTTGCTGATCGATGGATTGCACAAAGCTCTTGATCTGGCAAAGCAAGTCTGTAATCTGATCACGCGTCACGATGATTTCTTCACCTGCCTTGGTCCTTCCGTTCCGGTGCACGATATCGTGACGAACGAGAATGGCTTTAAATAGTGGCCCAATGTCATCTGGGAATTCGATACCTAGTGTATCTCGGTACATGGGCTTTACACGATCAAGGTGGTGCCAAACAATGTCGATCAGGTAGCTTCTTGCCTTCTGCTCTATCTTCTCAACTGCTTTGAACACTTCCGAGAGCGCCACCTTCTCGGAACGAAACTCGGGTGTCGTCTCAATAAAGCGGCGCATGAGCTTCGGTGTGTTTACCACGGTGTTGATCAATGCGTCGGAGAGATACGTCTCCAGTGCAGTAATAGCATTGACGAAGAGCATTCGATAAAAGAGGGTAGAAACTGATGAGTCAACCTCCGTTTCAAGCAGCTTCTCAATGTCTAGGATCGCGCCCGCGAAGTTGTGGTAGTACTCGGTGATGCGAGCGATGTCCTCGACTAGATAATTGTCATAGTCGTCCCGGCTTGGTGTGGGAGCCCAATCCAAACACTCGCCTTCAAGCTTGTCTACTAGTTTATCTATCACGTCTTCAGGCACAACGTCGCTGAACTCGCTTTCGAGTTCTTCACGAGCATCGTACGGGCCACCCCAAATCCATATGTAACCGCCTTCCGCGGACTCATATGGCGTTCGCTCGGCCGGATCTTCAAATCTCGTGCGAAACCAACCCTCCATTACTTCAAGCTGCGTCTCTCTGTCAGCGTCGCGAAGGGCGTCCTGCGACATCGGGAACTGGGAACCTGTTTCGTATTTAGACATTTCTTCTCTAGTGAGAGCTACCGCGCGACTTCAGTTGCGCCAGTTCATCATTCCACCAAGCACCGTCGGCTGCAAACCTATGTTAAGCGGTTTCTCGGCCTTTTTTTCGAATCGCACGTTCAATCATACGTACGAGTTTGCGTTCGTGCTCCGGATCGACAAAAGTCTCTGCGTTGTTTGTGTAGTCCACCCACGTCTGACCAGATACATCAGAAGGGGGCTTTGGCTGCCCTTGCTTCTTAATCGGCAAGACTCTCACTCCCCATGTGAGAGCCACACCCATCTCGAGCATCACGTTCGGGTTCAGATCCGAAGTCTCGAAGATGGCAATGTCGGAGCCGATGATATCGCGGGCGATCTCATTGAACAGATGCTCGCCGTAGCCCGCGCTCAGTGCCATGAACTCAAGCAAGAGCGGAGGACGCCCGGAGCTGCCGTTATAACTCTCCACTGCACGGCGCACCATCGTCTCGGTGTTCTGCCGCAGTGCGTACGAGTCAAAGTGATCGGAGGTGAACTGATTGCCGAGCACAACGTAAAGGGTCTGCGATTGGTGTTTTCGTTCCGATACTGTCTCCCAGTCTTCATCCGTGAATCCGTACGGAGATCCGATTGGCGATGGTGGCAAGACTCCAGTATGGATAGAGTCGGGCCTCTCCACGACAGATCCAGATTCTGACGGTCGATCGCTAACCGGCAAAGACTCGGGCTCGAGCGCAGCCCGCTGATTCTCGTACCGACCGCGCGAAGTGATCATTACTGAGTTGAAGTCGTACGGAGCCGTCCCGAATGTTCTGATCCATTCTGCATAACCGGAGTCGACAAGCAGAGCAACTGCATCATTGATGCGCTCGGGGGAAAGGCCTGATTGTGCGCCAAGTATGTTTCGGTCGACGTACTGGCCACGAGGAACTATTCCAAGTAATTTTAGGAGTGTCGCAGCATCCAGGTCGATTTGTGTCGTAGCCATTGTGCAGTGATATTGCCTAACACCGTATTCTGCCCACCTAACACGCCATCGAAGGCGTCCGAGCATAACGCCATAGTCGTTGGCGATTCAATGGAGCGGGTTGGGCCTCGGATGCAGAGTGCAACTATGCGGCCAACCTGACGGCCACGGTCAGGCCGGCCTTGGCACAGAGACCTACCAGGTAGTCGAGGGACAGCTTGTCGACCTTGTTGCACGTGATCTCGGAGATGCGCGGTTGGACTACACCAAGACGTTTGGCCGTCTGTGCCTGGGTCAATCCTTCGCGCGTCATCCACTTGCGCAGCGCTTCCGCAAGTTCACAGCGCAGCAGCATCACAGCTGCCTCGTGCGGAGGAAAACCCAAATCAAGAAACACATTCCCGCTGCCTCGTGTGATACGTACACGTGATCGTTTCATAACTCCTCCGCAATGAGCTTGTAGCGCCGCACTGCCAGATCTATGTCTGCCTTCGCGGTCGCTCGTGTCTTCTTTTGGAATGCATGCAGCACGTAGACGGCGTCATTGAACTTGGCCACGTAGATCACGCGAAATGCACCGGCTTCGTCCCGTACGCGGATTTCATAAGCCCCGACACCGACGTCCGGTATCGGCTTGAAGTCCAATGGTGTGCGCCCGACTTGCACCATGAAGAGCTCGTGTCCTGCGCGTCGCCGTGCCGTTTCTGGGAAGTGTGCCAAATCTTTGCGAGCCGTGCCGACGAAGTACGCGGCCTTCATATGGGGTTAATTATACGAATATTCGTATTGTGACGCAAGGAGGGTTATCTTCCGATCCCGATAGGAGGTCAGAGTGAAATTTTATCGAGGCGACCAGCCTGTTTTTCGCCAGCACATTCCCCTTTTCAACCGTCAGCTGACTCGGCTACCAATTTCTTCTAGGCCGCTGTGAGCCGGACTTTCCCGACCTTGCCGAGCTTCACATGCTGCTTGGCGTGCCAGAGATCGTAATTGTCCTGCATGGCCAGCCAACTCTCCGGAGAGCGGAGCGTGAGCGGAATCGGCTGGAGCGATTTGTTAGGCGGTTGTTTGCCGGGCTACTTTTCCAACCACCTGCCACCGCGCCTCGATCGTGTCCGCTGACAAGTCGGCCCCACAATCCCATTCCACGAAGTATCCACCATTGATGACCTTCATGAATTCAGCCTCGTCTCGAAGCGCCTCGAACGCCTCATACGGTAGATAGGGGCTGACATCAAACCGGCCAACCCGGCCATCATCCGCCACAATGGAGAGGACCCAGTTTGGTTGTGCCTCGAGTTCTACAATTCTCATTGATCAAGTCCTTGTATGAGCCGGACATTGCCTTTCCTGTCTGCTTAACACGCCCTGGAATGGCCCGAGCGTAACGTCAAGGTATTGGTACTTCTCAGGCCGCGTCGGTTTCGACCTTGCCAGGAAGCTTGCTGAGGATAAGTTTTTGTAGTTCGACCTTGTTGGCGGCATTGTCGATATCGATACCGACCAACCGTCCACTCGAATCGTAATCGAGTACGACGCCCTCGGAGACCTCTCGGCTTTCTACGTTCGGCCTTTCAGAAACATCGATGTATACCAAATCAGTATCCGGATGATAATTGAGCTTCATAGTGTAAACCCTCGGTCGGGAAATGCGTTGTGGTTCACAAGAGAGGCCGGAGTGCCATTTCAGAGTAGTGATCAGTCCCGTCCGGACACCCCGCGTTCCTCCCCACTAGCCGCTCTTTCAGCCCGCCACCCTGTTGGGAAATGACACTTCGAATACCACACACCCGACATCGGTCCGAAACGGACCATGCCGTTCTCCGGGAGGGCGGCTGGCATACTCGCCCGCTTCCAGCCAGCGATCGAAGGCGTGGTCGTACAGCCGCCCGCTGACAATGAAGACTTCCTCTGATATGGCTACCCATATAATTGGCCCCTGACCGCTATTGAGCTCGGCGACCGCTCATGCCTTCCGGTTTCGAATGATGAGACCGAGCACGACCGGAAACGTCATGACGAAAAATAAGAGGAGTCCTCCGACGAACAGCTGTCCGCGAACTTGCATGGGGTCCGCCACTGTATCATGCCCCTGCATCCAGAGATGCCTGGTCATGAGGTCGCAAGCAAACCCTGCAATAATCAGCGCATACCAGAACCGCCATCGTCGTGCGGTGTAGAGCGCCTGCTCTCGTCGGTGAATCAGAAAGACTTGAGCTAGGATCACCGCGAGGCCGAGATACTCTGCCCAGGCGGGAATCCCACGGGCTCCTGTCAGTAAGAGTAAGATAAGAATTGCAACGAAGGCCAGAATGGACCCCAACAGAAATCCTCGTCGCGATTCCAACAGACTCATACCAATCCCGTCCAATTCATTCCCCAAAGAGCTTTTCTCTTGTTCTGCGCGCTGGATCCTTGTCCTCACTTGATCTACCTTTACAGCGAAGTGGGCTCTGACCAGCCCACCTACTCCACCACTTCAGCCCTATCAGACTTATTCAGGAGATAGAGCGTGTCGTTCTTGATGAACAATCGATGCGTTTCCTCACCTCTATACTCGCCCATCAAATTCTTGGCCGTAATCCCCACGTGCACAATGTAACCGAACTCCGGAGGTTTTCTCCTACCTGAGAGATAGGCATAGCCTTTCTGTGGCTCCCCTATGAATCGCAATCGAGCCGGGGACGGTTCAAGCAGCAGCTGTTGTATAAGATCTTTTGTGGCCTTCTGATAGATGGAAGAATCCGGGACTGTCCCGTAGTCAGCATTCGCGATTTGTTCAGGTGTCACAGGCGTGGCGCATCCCACGGTGAAGAGTAGAAGCAACGCAAGGAGACTTCGGAGATCAGCCTTCACCGGATAATCCTCACCAATTCTTCGCGATGATTCGTCAGTGTATTCTATGAGCCGGGATGTTAGACGCACAAGATAGTAATAAGTACCCGTTACCCAGACCATGGGTCGAATGGTTGAATTCACCGACGCTATACAGTAACACTGCACGTACCTGGAGGACGCGATGGATGCGATGACCTACACCACCATTCGTGCCGATCTTGCCAGCGCAATAGATCGGGTGTGCAATGACCACGAAGCCTTGATCATTACCCGCAACGGCGGACAGTCTGTTGTAATGCTGTCGCTCGAGGATTACAAAGCGCTTGAAGAAACCGCCTATCTGCTACGAACGCCCGCCAACGCCAAGAGACTACTCTCGGCGGTTACGAAACTGAGCACAGGCAACGGCGATAGGCGGAAGCTGGCCAAGTGACGTTGGTGTTCGCAGACGGGGCATGGGAAGACTACCAGCATCGCAGAAGCACGACACTCGCATGGTAGAACGGATCAACAAGCTCATCCGCGACACCCAACGCGAACGCTTCAGTAGCGTCCGCAAACCAGAACCATTGAAGCATGCGCTATCGGGGTTTTGGTCCCGGCGGATTACAGACGAGCATCGCATGGTGTATCGCGTTGTGAATGATGCACTAGAAATTGCGCAGCTCCGATTCCACTACTGATTCAAGACTCCTTTCACTGTTCAGGCTGAGCCACACAAGAACCGAATACCCCGTGTTCTGTCCGCTAACACGCCATCGTATAGCCCGAGCCTAACGCCATTGAAGCGATTTGTTAGGCGGTTGTTTGCCGGGCTACTTTTCCAACCACCTGCCACCGTGCCTCGATGGTGTCCGCTGACAAGTCGGTCCCACAATCCCATTCGACAAAATACCAACTATCGATGACCTTCTTAAATTCGGTCTTTTCTCGAAGCGCCTCGAACGCCTCATACTGTAGATAAGGGCTGACATCAAACCGGCCAACCCGGCCATCATCCGCCACAATGGAGAGGACCCAGTTTGCTTGTGCCTCGAGTTCCACAATTCTCATTGATCAAGTCCTTTGATTGGGAAAGGTGTCTTACCATTAACAGCCAAGTTGGCTCTTCAACGAGATGCGGCTGCGAGAACACTTGTCACGCGTGCTTATAAGGCCCGTTTGAACGCCTTCACGCTCCTCCCCGCTAGCCGCTCTTTCAGCCCGCCACCCTGTTGGGAAATGACAGTTCGAGCACCACACATCCGACATCGGTCTTGAACGGACCGTGCCGTTCTCCGGGAGGGCGGCTTGCATACTCGCCCGCTTCAAGCCAACGATCGAAGGCGTGGTCGTACAGCCGCCCGCTGACGATGAAGATCTCTTCCGGATATGCATGGCTCTTTCCCCCGAACGCCGACGTATCCGCGCCCGGGAGAAAGCGGGTCAGTCTGGTGTATTCACCCGTCGCCGGGTCAATGCTCAGCGTAACCTCCTCGGCCATCCCCTCCAGACCTTTGATGGGAGTCCAGCGAGTTCGTTGGTCGGGAGCCAACGGGTTCCAGTAGGTTGTGGTCGATTTCGACATTTCAATCCCCGCAACAACGTGAGGCGGATGCGACGCTTGTTCTCTGTCTACCACGCCACCGACTGTTCCGAGCATAACCCTATGATTGGGGTGTTTCAATGAGACAGCACTACGAGTGCTATCTATCGCAGGTTCTTATGCTGACTAGCGAGTAATCGGGGGGCTGCGTACAATTCAGTGGAGCGGCCAGGCCGTTTTGGCCGCCCTCGCGTTCCCACTTTGAGTCGTCTCTCAACTTGGTGGCCAGTGTCTTCTATGCTGCTGTGAGCCGAACCTTCCCGACCTTGCCGAGCTTCACATGCTGTTTGGCATGCCAAAGATCGTGGTTGTACTGCATGGCAAGCCAACTTTCCGGAGAACGGCCCAGCGCCTTGGACAGGCGTAGCGCCATTTCAGGGCTGATCCGGCTTGTACCTGTCAGAATGCGATTCAGCGTTGACGCAGCCACACCGAGCTTTCCGGCCAGTTCGCGACCACTCAGATTGTTGGGTTCCAGATAGACCTGGATAATGAACTCGCCGGGATGGGGAGGATTGTGCATAGCCATTAGTGGTAGTCCTCATAATCCAAGACGTAGGCGTGTCCGTCTTGGAACGTGAAGGTGAGACACCAGTTTCCATTTATCCACACAGACCACCGACCGCGCTCAGATCCCTTCAATGGATGTAGTCGGAATCCTGGAACGTCCATGTCCTCAATGGACAACGCCGTGTCCAGGGCCGCTAACAGCATGCGCAGGCGTTTGGAGTGGTGCGTTTGTATACCCGCCACGCTCCCCGACTCAAAGAACTTCTTCAGCCCCTTGTGTCGGAATGATTGGATCACGTGCTAAAGATACCATGTTGCGCATCGCGCAACAAGGCCTAACGGCCACGCAACTCATCTAGCAGGTGTGGAACTAACCGACGCACGCTCGTTTTTGAGTTATTCAGTTTCGACGGACTGGCCATGATTGAACCTTCGATCTGGATCAGAGGCCACCAGGTCCGCGTAGGTCTCCAATGTCCGGCGAGCTGCTTCCTCGTCCAGCTTGCTGATGGCAAAACCGACGTGGACGATCACATAGTCTCCGACCCCCGCCTCCGGCACCAGCGCCAACGAGACGGACTTCGTCACTCCCCCAAACGACACAGCCGCAGTGCGGAGCGGATCATCGGCGATATTCAACACTTGTCCAGGAACTGCAAGGCACATGGACTCTCCTAATCTTGCTTCACCGCGCTGTTCATGGACGCTTCTCTTCCAGCCACCCCTGAGCCGCTGCGACGATAAGAACCTATGGCTAATGGCCTATGGCACGAGATCGGACCGGAATGCTATGCCATCGGTAGCTTGCTTTTCCTGCCTCTTCCGTAAGCATGTTTGCTATATACTCCTCATTCTGTTCGTGCCATAAGCTATAGGCTATACGCTCTGCTCTTCGGACGAGGTAGACGCCGCCACCGTTGCCTGCCCGAGTGAAAGCCCGCCATCGTTGGGCGGGACCAGGCTATGACTATAGACAGTGAATCCTGCACACTCCAACCGTTGTCTCACGAGCGACAGGAGCAGCCGATTCTGAAAACAGCCACCGGTCAGGACGATCCGAGGTAGACCAGCGGCTTGAGCCACCCGCACAGCTCCTTCCGCAAGACCAACATGAAATCGCGCAGTGATCAGTTCAGGTCGGTGGCCTCTACGAAGATCATCGAGCACAGTGCTGATCATGGGTCGCCAATCAACGATCCACCTCGTATCGGAACTCTCACTCGGCGCCAGATCAATCGGATAGCCTGGTGCGCTTCCTCCGCCTGCCTTCCATTCCCGTTCCGCAGCAAACTGAACCGCCATGGCTGCTTGTCCTTCAAATGAAGCTTGCTGGCACAAGCCGGTGAGTGATGCAACCGCGTCGAACAGCCGCCCCATGCTTGTGGTCCAGGGCGATGCGATGCCGGATCGGAGTAACGCCGCCAACTGCGCACGCTGATCTCCTGTCATGTTCCAGGATGGAAGATCATGATGCACCATCGTTTCTCCCATCAGTTCCCACAAGGCGGCTGCAGCAGATCGGCCCGGTGCCTTCATGGCTGCTTCCCCACCAAGCAACCGAAAGGGTCTGAGGGATGCGAACCGAGTGAATTGTCGGTAGCTCGCGATCAAAAACTCTCCGCCCCACACGTGCCCGTCCGTTCCATATCCAGCTCCGTCCCAGGCGATGCCCAGCACCTCACCGTCGAGTTTGTGTTCCGCCATGCATGAAGCCACGTGTGCATGGTGATGTTGCACAGGAACCAACGGGACAGACAGGCTCTCAGCCAGTTCTCGCGCGAAGCCGGTCGAACGATAGTCTGGATGGAGATCGCAGGCAATGAGCTTTGGTTCGGCCTGGAGCAATCGTTGCAGATCGTCCACCGCCTGCCGAAAGGCTAGGTCGGCTTCCAGAGTAGAGAGGTCACCCAAGTGCTGGCTGAGCCAGACGCGATCCTCCCGAAGCAAGGCGACGGTGTTCTTGAGATGTCCTCCCACGGCCAGCACCGGACCCGAACCGGTTCTCTCTGAAAGACTGTTTTTCAAGCGGATCGCCTGCGGCGCGTACCCTCGCGCCCGCCTCAGCATGATCGTGTGCGTCTTCGGCTTGTCCTGCGATTCGACATCGTGTGCATGAGCTTCAGCGGCAACTACTCGCACCACCGAATCATCGACCGGCCTCGCAATGGGCCGGTCATGCACGAGAAACGCATCGGCAATATCCTTCAGTCGAACCAGTGCCTCACGTTCGTCGATCACGATCGGTTCTTCTGATCGATTACCGCTCGTGGCCACCATGGGACGCTGCAGCGACGCCATCAAGAGGTGGTGGAGTGGTGTCGCCGGCAACATCGCACCGAGAGAGGGATTGCCCGGTGCCACGGCTTCAGCAAGAGCTGCATCTCGCCGCTTTCGCGCCAGAACGATCGGCGCTTGCGGTGAGCAGAGCAGCGATTCCTCATCTGGAGATAATAGACAATAGTCTCTGACCGCTTCGAGGGAAGGGAACAAGACGGCAAAGGGTTTGTCCGCTCTCTGTTTTCGATCGCGCAACCGCCGGACAGCCTCCTCTGACTGTGCGTCCACCCAAAGCTGAAACCCGCCCAGTCCCTTCACTGCCACAATGAGACCTTCATCGAGCAATGCCACTGCTCGCTGTAAGGCTTCCTCCTCAGCTGCGATTTCGCAGCCCTGCTCATCCCACAAACACAGACGGGGGCCGCAGATTGGACAGGCGATCGGTTCCGCATGAAATCGCCGGTCTGTTTCAGATTCATATTCGGCTCGACAGGCAGAGCAGAGTTCGAATCCGGCCATCGAGGTATTGGATCGTTCGTACGGAATTGCCGTGAGCAGGCTATAGCGTGGACCACATTGCGTACAGGTGAGAAATGGATACCGAAACCGGTGGTCAGTCGGATCGGCCAGCTCGCGAAGACAGTCTGCGCACGTGGCCAAATCTGGAGGGATGACGAGTGACGGCCGGCCTAGCTCTGTGCTTCGGTGGATGGCAAAGCCTCTGTCATCCAGCGCCGGAACGACCTGTGTGCGCATCCCATCCAGACAGGCCGAGGCCGGTGCTTCGCCCTTCAGCCGCCGGAGAAACGTCTCGACGGTCGGCGCGCCTCCTTCCACTTCGATCGACACCCCGTTCACCGTATTGCGTACCCACCCAGACAATTCCAGTTCGCGCGCCAACCGATAGACGAAGGGACGGAATCCCACGCCTTGCACGGTCCCGTCCACATCGACCCGCATACGCTGGGCAAGCGTCTTGTTCATTCCTCGACCACCAGTTCATGCACCATCACTTCTGACTCGGATTGACCCGCCAGGACCGGTCCTCCGCACATGGCACACAGGCTATCGGAATCCGTAGCCGTCACACCCGTCGTGCAATGAGGACACCAGGCCTCGCCGGAGACGGGAATGATCTCCAATTTCGCGCCTTCAGCCTTCGTGCCTTGAGATGCCAAAACAAAGGCTGCGTGAAGCGTGGATAGATCCTGCGCCAACAGATGCGATGATGCTTGTATCTTCAGCCGCACCAAGACCGGCTTGGCTTTGGGTTCACCCTGCAGCCGGTCCTCCACGGTCTTCACAACCTGCGTCAAGAGATGGAATTCGTGCATACGTGCGTCTCGATCTCTCGGAGAACCAATTCAACGACTTTGTGCAGCGCCTGATCAACTGCTGGTGAGAGTAGATGGCCGATGTCTATCTTTTCCGCTTCGACTCCATAGACGATGACCTTGCTGGGAAGCACACCCAATGTGCGGGCCAGCTCCAGCGCCTCGCCTACTCCTATCGCATGGGTGGATCGCCGAAACAGCCCTAGCGCGACCGGACGGGATGATGCATCGAGCCGATGGATTGTACCTGGTACCTGTCCGCTACACACGGCATCGATCAAGAGTACCGTCTCCGCGCCTTTCATCATGTCCAGCAACTCCACTCCCACCGATTCCGCCTCGATCACATCTACATGATTACCGACTCGCTCTTGGAGCCGGATGGCCGCAAGGAGACCGACTGCATCGTCGCCTCGAAACTCATTCCCTAGACCGATAATTCGAATTGCCTGCATGGTTGCTCTCGTTGTTCTGGTTTGTCCGGTTCAACGAAACACACCAGATGGACCAAACAAACCACTCATTCCTTCACCTGCGCGATCTCCAGGTTCAAAAAATGCGTCGCGCAGGAAATGCAGGGATCATAGCAACGGATGACCCGCTCGCAGGCAAGCGCCGCCTCCTCATTGGAACGATCCAACACACGGGGGAGGAACAGACGGAGGTCCTGCTCAATGCGGCCCTGATTCTGTGAGGTGGGTGGCACGATCTTGGCTTCGCGGATCACCCCGTCGCCATCCACACGATACCGATGGTAGAGAATGCCTCGCGGCGCCTCTGTGCACGCTATACCGGTTCCTACTCGCACCGTAACCGGAAGCGACGGCGCCGAGGGAGATTCATACCGATCGATCAATCGCAGCGATTCTTCCAATGCATAGAGTATTTCGATCGAGCGGGCGACAATCCCGTGAAAGGGATTGCGCAGAGGCAGCGACAACCCCGTATCCGCCAGCACCTGCTTGACTGCGTGAGGGAACCGGTCGTGATTCAGATTTACGCGAGCCAACGGCCCAACCAAGTACGGTGCGCCCTGCAACGTGCAGTGTAACGCGTTGGAGTAGGATACCTGATGCTCGGAGAAATGCCGTTCGAACTCGTCGACAGAAATATCCAGGCCGGTGCCGGCCACGATCCGCCCCTCGTTGAATGGATACTCGTCGGGATGACACAGTGCCACACAAGTATGGTCCGGAGTAAACTCCGGATATTCGAACCCTGCAACCCAACGCACAGTTTCCACCGCGGCATCGCGCGCCCAGAGCAGCTCATTCTTCAACACGTCCAACTCACGCCGCAACGGTACCCGCGAGAAGCCGCCGACCTTCACGGAAACCGGGTGCACAGACCGACCGCCGAGCAACGTCATGATCGCATTGCCCGCTTTCTTCAGTCGCAGTCCTCTGGTGACCAGCGATGCATGGTCCTTGGCCATGGCGATCCCGCTCTCGTAGCCGAGAAAGTCCGGCGCCTGCAGCATGAAGACATGGAGCGCATGGCTTTCGATCCACTCGCCGCAGTAGATCAACCGCCGCAGGTCACGCAGTGCTCCGTCGACATGCAGACCGAAAATCTGCTCGATCGCATGGACCGCACTCATCTGATAGGCCACGGGGCAGATACCGCAGATCCGAGCGACAATGTCCGGCACTTCCTCGTAATGTCGCCCCTGCAGGAAGGCCTCGAAAAACCTCGGCGGCTCGAAAATCTTCAGCTCCACATCCTGGATAGTTCCATCTTTCACCGTGACACGAAGTGCACCCTCACCCTCGACACGGGCGATGGCCCCAACGGCGATGGTCCTTGTTCTTGGTGTTTCTTGACTCATTAGCTACCCGACTCTCTCGCCACTTCGTATTCCACGACACTACAGCATGAAGCCATCAGCTGACAGCTGTCAGCCAAATGCCAAGTTTCACCTTTCACTTTTTACTTCTCCAACTCCCATTTTTCGCTTTCCTGCTTGAAGGCATCCGCATACCCATTGATCCCGCGAAATCTCCGCAAGACTTCGACCGGGATCAGGTGCAGCCCGTCATGAAAGTGACTTGCTAGCGAGGCGGTGTTGGGTGGAAGACCCGGCCCTTTTCGGGCGCCCTCAGTGGGACCAAAACAGCCGTAGCAGTCCCGGCCCATGCTGGGGCAGATCGCGCCGCAGCCTGCGCGGGTGACGGGACCCAGGCAGGCCAGGCCCTTGGCCACCATCACACAGACATTCCCGCGCCTCTTGCATTCCAGACAGACACTTTCGGCAGGCACCCGAGGTTGAACGCCGGCCAACAGGTCCGTGATGACCCGCAGCAACTGGCCTTTGTCGATGGGGCAGCCCCACAATTCGAAATCCACGTGCACATGTTCAGAGATCGGCGTGGAGGTCTTGAGACTCTGGATATAGTGCGGGCTCGGATACACTACCTGCTTGAACGATTCAACGTCGGCCCAGTTGCGCAAGGCTTGAATCCCGCCGGCCGTGGCGCAGGCGCCGATCGTGAGCAAGGACTTCGCCTGCTCTCGCACGAACCGAATGCGATGCGCGTCCTCTTCTGTGGTGATCGACCCTTCAACCAACGCGAGATCGTACGGGCCTGGGTTCATGGTGCTGGAGGCTTCTGGGAAATAGGCAATCTCTAACGCGTGGCCCAAGGTGAGCAGCTCGTCCTCCAGATTCAGGATGCTGAGCTGGCAGCCGTCGCAGGAGGCGAATTTGAACACCCCCAGTTTAGGCCGCTGGCTCTCTAGGTCATCCGTCGCCAACCTGTTTATCCTCCGATCTCTTGGTCAAAAGTTGCGAGTTACGTGTTTCTGGTTTCGCTCTCAATGCTGTGAGCTCAGCAACTCGAAACACGAAACCTTCAATCCGAAACGGTTCGCGATTTACAAACTACACTCCCCCTCGTCCTAACCATGGCTCGACGCGGTCATATCGCATAACGGGACCATCCTTGCAGAGAAAATACGGACCCATCTGACAATGGCCGCAGAGGCCGATCCCGCATTCCATGTGGCGTTCCAAGGATACATAGATGGATGTCGATGGGATACCACCCCGCATGAGAATCGGCACGCCCAGGCGCATCATGATCTCAGGACCGCACATCAACACGATGCTTGTGGCCGGATCAGTCGAGACCTGCTCGAACAGTTCCGTCACCACCCCGACATGATGGTGCCAGGCCTTGTCCGGTTGATCGCTGGCCAACAACACCTCCGTATCGGGAACATGTCGCCATGCATCGAACCGCTTGCGATAGAGGAGATCGTGCGGGGTCTTGACACCGTGAAGGATCTTGACTGGCCCATAGTGTGCACGCCGCCGGAAGATATACTCGATCGCTCCGACCACCGGCGCACAGCCCAGACCGCCTGTGACGATCACCACGGGGCGTCCACGCGCCTCGTCCAGCGGCCACCCCTGTCCGAACGGGCCGCGGATGCCCAGGACATCACCTGACTTTAGATCAGCGATCCCCTTGGTGACTCGCCCCACAATGCGGATCGTATGGTCCAGAAACGCCGGCTCATCCGGGTCTGAGACGATGGAAATCGCCACCTCGCCGACGCCGAACAGATAGACCATGTTGAATTGGCCGGCAGCGAAACGAAAACGCGCCCGCACCTGCTCATCCACGAGCTGCAAGCGATAGGTGTTGATATCGTCCGACTCCTGGATCTTCTCGACAATTGTGGCCGGATGGATGAGGTAGGGATTGATCATGTGCTTCCTGCAAGGCTATCTGCCGGACGCCTCTTGCCGACGGCTGGTGGTTGACTGCTGTTCGCTCGGTGTCAGCAACGCCGATACCTCCTCAGTCAGATCGATCCCAACGGGACACCAGGTGATGCACCGGCCACAGCCGACGCAACCGGACACACCGAATTGATCGATCCAGGATGCGAGCTTATGCGTCAGCCACATGCGGTACCGATCTTTGATCGTCTGGCGAATATTCTTGCCGTGGATATACCCGTGCTCCTGAGTGAAACAGGAATCCCACAATCTGGCATGAGTGGTTTGCTGATGGGAGAGGTCAGGCGTCTCCTCGACTGCATGGCAAAAGCAGGTCGGGCAGACCATCGTGCAATTGGTGCAGGCAAGGCATCGAGCCGCCACATCGTCCCAGCGCTGATGCTCATGTGCCTCGTGAAGGGCTTGCGGCAAGCGTGTGCGATCCAGTCGGCGGACTTGGCTCTGTGCACAAGCATCGACCCGCACTACCGCCTCACGAGTCAATTCTTGAGAAGCTGGAGACAGGGAGAGGACAGAAAGCAGATCAGATCCGGATTCGCTGCCTGCTTCGATCAGCAGCTGATCGTCCACTTCAGTCAGAGCGAGATCGAAACCGCTCTTAGCACAGGGACCCGTGTCCATGGATGCGCAAAAGCAGGTTTGCAGTGCCCTGGTACAGTTTGCAGCAATAATGAACAGCCCCTCACGGCGAGTCGCGTAGTAGGGGTCCTGATACTCGCCTTGTAGAAAAATCTGATCTTGGATGGCCAATCCTGCGAGGTCACAGGCACGAGCACCGATGATCGCGACCTTTTCTGATTGCGGAAGCGTTGACCTCGTAGTAAATCCGTCCTTGCTCCGTTCAATCTGTACGAGCGGTTCACGTGGCGTGAAGGCGAAGGGCTTCAGCGATTGCGGTCCATGCACGACCCCGAAGATGTCTTTGGAGCCAGTTTGTGCCAACCGATAGCGCCCGGGCTCCTGATGATCGCGCCACCCGATCGGCAGATCCGATACGGCCTGGATGGTCTCCCACATGACCGATCCATCGCGCACGGTCGGCCCGACAATCCTGTATCCCTTTGAACTCAGGGTGTCGAAGATTCGTTGGAAGTCGGATCGTGACAGAATACCAATCTCACCGGCCACTGCCATAGCTCCAATCCCTCTCATTCTTGGCACGGGAGTCTCGACATCGTACTGGCCCCTCACATTTGGTGCAAGATGAGAGCCGCCCGGCAGACACACGACAAGGTCCTTGCCTATCCTTATCATAAGACTGAGACTGGCCATTCATACTCCTCGTTGACTCGCCTCGCTGTCGAAAGAGGCAACAGCCTCACTGAGGCCACTGTCCCGTAATGCTACAGACCGCTTCGTCATCTTCACGGCGCTGAATCCTCATAACGGTCTAACTCATCGCATTTCCTAAGAAGACAGCCACCAACCGTTGTCCCCTTCTCCCTTGGCACCGTCAATGCACTGGCCTCAAAGTGGCAATGGTTGACTTGCGGGAGGGAGGACGATGATGACACAGACAGCAACGACACAGGCTGTCATGGACATTGTGCGTCGTTCACCGGGTTGCGATCTCGAAGAGATCGTCCACCAATGCCCCGATCTGACGTGGAACCAAATCTTCCTCGAGATCGATCGACTGAGCCGGGAAGGCAACGTGATTCTGAATCTACAACAGCGGAGGCATTACAGCATAAAGCCCTGTATTAGACACTCATAACAACCCACAAGGAGGCGATGGTCATGAGCGGACTGACACGATGGGAGCCGACGACAAGATGGAACCCCTTTAAAGAACTCGAAGAGATGGAGAAACGACTCTCAGGCTACTTTGGGCGTACGGCAACTCCAGCCGGCAGCGACAAGAAGGAAGCCATCTCGGTTGCCGAATGGGCACCGTTGGTGGATATCTCGGAAGATGACAAAGAATACGTCATCAAAGCGGAACTTCCCGAGATGAAGAAAGAAGAGATCAAGATCAATGTCCATGACGATGTGCTTGCGATCAGCGGCGAGCGGAAATACGAGAAGGAAGAAAAGGGCAAAAAATATCACCGCGTTGAGCGCGCCTATGGCAGTTTCATGCGGAGCTTTACGCTTCCTGAAGATGCCGACGGGTCCAAGGTCAACGCCGAGTATAAAGACGGCGTGCTGAAAGTCCATCTCCCAAAGTCGGAGAAGGCCAAGCCAAAGGCAATTGAAGTGAAGGTGTCGTAAAGGGGAAAGGGCGAGGCTCAGGTTAAGGTAAAGCGATACAGCGATTGGTAATCCATGGCTCAACCTTAACCTCAGCCTTCTTCGGAACGGAGGCCGCCATGTTCCGCCATCCCCGTTACCTCGAGATTCCGTGGGACGTCCGTTGAGATGAGAAGGAATCTGGGTCACAGCATCATCTGCTGCTCATGCTGATTCTGATCCTCATGGTGATGTTTCTGATCGGGGTTGGTGTGACAAGCGGTCTTGCATAGATTGACAGGTTTATTTGGTTGAGGCAAGCAGACAACCAGAGGTTCGTGTGATGTTTAAGAATCGCGAAGAGGCCGGGCGACGGCTCATCGACCGACTGCTCCAGTATCGTGAAAATCCGGCAGCACTCATCCTGGCACTTCCTCGGGGAGGAGTGGCAGTCGGGTATCAGCTGAGCCTGGGGCTGCACCTTCCGCTGGATGTGTTCATTACCAGGAAACTGGGCGCGCCGGATAACTCAGAGTATGCACTCGGCGCGGTGGGGGAGACAGGAACGGTCTATCTAAATCCAGAGGCTAGGGTGACGTACGGTCTGTCTCGTGCGGACATCGAGGATGTGGTCCAGGTGCAGCAACGAGAGATCGCTCGCCGGCAAACTCTTTACCGCCAGGGCCGACACCTGCCCACACTGACCGACCGCATCGTCATCCTCGTCGATGACGGCATCGCGACCGGTTCCACATTCTTCGCATCCGTCCAATCCATCAGACACTTCAAACCAGGTCGCCTGATCGGTGCCATTCCGGTCGGCCCGGTGGAGACCATCCAAGAGGCTCGCACGCAGGTCGATGAATTAATCGTCCTCGCCACGCCGGACCCGTTCTGGGCCGTGGGGAACCACTATATCGACTTTGCACAAGTCAGCGATCACGATGTTGTGGAATATTTAAACCTGGCGGACGAATCGTTGTTGGAGTGGAAGGAACGCACACACTCCTCAACGGCTTCACCCCCATGATAAGGGAGCACGTATGACAGCCAAGACGAAGACATCTGCGGGTCTTGGGGCTCGACACGATCGGACCGTCCAAGAGTATCAACACGACACCTATAAACTTCGCGGAAAACTCAAAGAACCCACTACCTGTACCGAATGCGGAGCCGTATTTCACAAAGGCCGGTGGACCTGGGGCGCGAAGCCGGCAGGCGCCGATGAAATCATCTGCCCCGCTTGTATGAGAATCCGGGACAAGTATCCCAAAGGTTTCGTCACGCTGAAAGGCAGCTTCAAGGACGAACAGCAGGAACAGGTCATCGGTTTGGTAAAGAACACCGAACAAGTAGAAAAAAAGGAACACCCGCTGTCTCGAATCATGTCGATCGAGACGAGGGCCGAAGGCCTCGTCATTTCCACGACAGACAGCCATTTGCCCAGACGTATCGGCGAGGGATTGAAGCATGCCTATCATGGAGAGCTGGATCTGCATTACGACCAAGACGAGGATTTCGTGCGCGTCACATGGACGAGATGACACATGTTTGACTCATGGTTACAACGCGCATCGAGACCAGAAGGGGGTAACGCGATCTTGAGAAGCCACGCACCATCGACCATCACTCTTTTCATATTCGCCGTTGCCTTCCTCGTGGGTATGGGCACAGGTGAGGCAAAAATCGTCGTACCTCCGACCGGTTCAGTGATCGAAGTCGACCAGGCAACGCTCAAAGCCGTGCTCGGTGCCTTTGAGCAGGCAGAAGAAGCCATCAAAACCCATGACCTCGACAAGGTCATGAGCATGTATTCTTCTCAATACAACTATCACGGGATGAAGAAGGATGATCTCCGAAAAATCTGGAAAGAGCTGTTTGAGGAGTATCAGGATATTGCCAGCACCCACCTCTTCACGAAGATAGCCAAGGTCGGAGCGGGTCGCGACGCCGTGCTGGAGGTCACCTGTACCGGCCACCTCTGGGCAAAATCAAAGACCAGCGGCCTCTATGTCCCCATCGACAGTTGGTATGAGGAAATACATTACCTCGTCCTCGAAGATAGCGCGTGGCGTCTTCGCGGCAATCTCGGTGAATCACCGCGCGTGCTTCCATTCGGGACCGCGCCACATCCGCTGTTTTGATGAATCGGAAGGGAAAGGCTATGGCATGAGAATCATCATCGGCGTCGACTGGTCGGATCAGACATTCGCTGCGGTCGCCCAGACGTTCCAACTCTATCATCCCACCGATGTCACGTTGGTCCACGGCGTCGAATTAGGGATTCTGGAACATCCCTTTGTGGCCCAAGCGGGCAACGTGCAAGGGTACAACGATTTCCGCCATGCAATGGTCGATTCGGGACGACAAGTCGTGGAACGTGCTGCTGCCATGGTCCCGGCGGAGGTCACGTCGATCAGGAAGGTCAACGAGGTCAGCAATCCCGCTCAGCTCATTCTCGATAGTGCGAACAACCTATCGGCCGATTTGGTCGTGATCGGGGCTCGTGGGCGGAACCGTTTGTCCGAAGTCGTTCTTGGCAGCGTATCCCATCGCGTACTTTTGCACAGCTCCCGCCCGACCTTGATCGTCAGAGGTGCGGCACGCAAGATTCAACGGGTGCTCGTTGCTATTGAGGATCGAGACGATGCCGACCGAGTCGTCCGATGGCTGACGCAGCATCCATTCGCCGATCCCGTCGAACTGTGTGTGGTCCACGCCGTCGTCCCGATCGGGGTTAATGAGCCCTATGTTGGACCGGAAATCAGCGCCTGGCTGGACGATGTGCAACGGTATGCGGAGGAGCTTGTCAAATCGACCGCCGGCAAACTTTCGAATTCTCAACATACCGTGACCACGAAGGTCGTCCAGGGGAATCCCGTCTCCGTGATCGAACAGGAGGCGAAGGATATGGATTTAGTGGTCGTGACCTCTCATGGACGAAAGGGACTTTCCCGCTTCCTCTTGGGAAGTGTCTCCCATGCGGTCGTGCATCATGTCACCTGTCCGGTGTTGGTCCTACGGTGAAAGGATTGAAGATGAAGACAATGGTAATCCTCGCAATGGCACTCATTTCCGTCTCAACTTCTATGGTTTTTGCTCAAGTCATCCGAGGAGATACGAAAGCCGGACAAGCTGTGTACGAACAACAGTGCCTCCGTTGTCATGGGACCACACTCGATGGGAGCGGTCCAGACAGCAAGGACTTAGTCATCCCGCCGGCCAATCTTCAATCCAAACGGAGTCGATCCAAGACCGATTGGGAACTCTTGGTGGCGATCTCGAACGGCGTGCTGTTCAGCCCCATGCATGGCTTTCGAGGGAAGCTGACGGATCAGCAAATGCTGGATGTGCTCTCCTACATTAGGTCCGTCGCACAACCGGATATCACCAGTTAGCGTAGGGTGTCGGTCCAGCTCACAGAGCAGTTGCGCTTCCTGCCTCGCCTCGCAATACAACTTGTCGTCCTTCTTCTCTGCGGCTGGGTAAGTGCTTGGTCTGGAGAAAGGAATCCTGACATCGAGGTGTTCGTCCGAGCCGGATGCCCGCATTGTGAAGCGGCAAAGCTCTTCCTCGACGACCTTCGACGTGAGCGCCCCTCGCTTCAGATTGCCCTCTACGACATCGCCGAGGACACCGCCTCGCGACAACGGCTTGCAACATTGGCAAGGGATCGCGGCATCACCACGGTCGGTGTGCCGACCTTCCTCATCGGCACAGAGGTGCTCATCGGATTTCAGTCGGCCGATACGACCGGTGCTGAGATCCGCGCCAAACTGGATCTGACCGCACAAGGTACCGCCTCGCAACCATCTGACGAGGGCATCGAGGCAGGATGGTTCGGCCGACTTCGCGTTCACGAACTAGGTCTTCCGCTCTTCACCGTTCTTATCGGCCTACTCGACGGCTTCAACCCTTGTGCGATGTGGGTCCTGCTCTTTCTCCTGTCGTTGCTGGTCAATCTACACGATCGGCGCAAGATGGCGCTCATCGCCGGCACCTTCGTCGCTGTGAGCGGGTTGTTCTACTTCGCCTTCATGGCCGCGTGGCTGAATATGTTTCTTCTGCTCGGCCTCTCACGCGCGGTCCAGATCACGTTGGGGAGCGTCGCGTTACTCGTGGGGGCGGTCAATATCAAAGACTTCTTTGCCTTCCACACAGGCATCTCCCTCAGCATCCCCGAATCCGCGAAACCTGGCCTCTACGCTCGCATCCGCCGCATCCTTCAAGCGGAATATCTCGCCGGGGCCTTGGCGGGCGTCGTCGTACTGGCCGGCCTTGTCAATACAATCGAATTACTCTGTACGGCGGGATTTCCAGCGGTCTACACCCAGATTCTGACGATGCAACAGTTGCCGACCTGGCAATACTATGCCTATCTCGGCTTGTATAACCTGGCCTACATTCTTGATGACACCATCATGGTGACCATCGCGGTGATCACGTTGAGCCGAAGAAAATTACAGGAACAAGCCGGCCGCTGGTTGAAACTCACCAGTGGTCTCGTGATGGCAGGCCTTGGAGCCGTCTTGCTTCTCCAGCCCAAGTGGCTTATCTGATTGTGGAATTGAGCGTGAATCATCGTCAGCAGGGGGAATCGACGACTGTGCAGACACAAGACAACAACCTCAAATCGCTGACGCCGTTTTTCCATCCACGAACCATCGCTCTCGTTGGGGCTTCCCGCGGGCAGGCCAGCATCGGTTACAGATTGCTGGAATCCCTCCAGAAAAGTCACTTCCCCGGATCGATCTTCCCGGTCAATCCTCACACGACCGAGATAGCCGGCCTTCGCAGCTTTCCTTCGCTTCAGGATATTCCTTCTCTGGTCGATCTAGCCGTCATCGCAGTACCGGCTGGCCTTGTCCTGTCCATTATCGACGAATGTGCGGCAAAGAAAGTTCCCGCCGCCATCTTGATCACGGCGGGATTCGCCGAGACCGGTGGAACCGGCGCCTCACTCGAAGGGCAATTACGCGAACGCATCCGAGGCTCGGGAATTCGCCTGATCGGGCCGAACTGTTTCGGTCTGATGAGCCTCGATCCTGCCACTCGGCTTAATGCGACCTATACACCCATGGTTCCACCGGTAGGTCACGTAGCAATCGCGTCGGAAAGTGGAGGATTGGGACTTGCCGTGGTCACCGCAGCGCAGAGGCTCAATCTTGGGCTCTCCAGCTTCGTGAGCCTTGGCAACCATGTGGATGTCAGCGTCAACGACCTGATCGAGTATTGGGAACAGGACCAGCATACCAAGGTGATCTTGCTCTACCTAGAGACCATCGTCGATCCTCCACGGTTCAGACACATCGCCGAGCGAGTGGGACGAAACAAGCCCATCGTCGCTCTGAAAGCCGGTCGAACCCAAACTGGACAAGATGCGGCCGGATCACACACCGCCGCCATGGCAACGAACGACCAAGCCGTGAACGCCTTGTTTGCCCAATGTGGAGTGATCCAGGCAAAGACCTTGGAAGAGTTTCTATCCTTGGCCACAGGCCTCTCAAACCAGCTACTTCCTCAGGGACGGCGAGTCGGAATTTTGACCAACTCCGGTGGGCCCGGCGTACTTTGTGCGGATAGTTGTGCAGCAGAGGGGCTCGTGGTGCCCGATCCTTCCCAAGGGACGCAGTCCGCACTCGCCTCGTTCCTCTCCCCGATGGCCGCGCTCCATAATCCAGTTGATGTCATCGGTTTTGCCACAGAAGATCAACATGCCAGAGCCGTCGAGACGATGCTGACATCGGATGAACTCGACGCCCTCATCATTGTCCATGTTTCGGTACGAACCAAGGACAACGGACCAGTGGCAGCAGGTATCCTCCGGGGAATCCGTGCAGCACGGCGGGCAGGCCACAAGCAGCCGGTCTATCTCTGCTGGATGGCGGAAGGCGATCTCGATCGTTCGTTCATCGTCGACGGAGAAGTCATTCCAACCTATAAACATCCTGAGATCCCGGCACGTATCATCAGACACGCCTTGACCTATGAAGCGTGGCGAAAACAGCCACCCGGAAAGATCCCAGCCTATATCGATGTTGATCTCGCAACGGCAAGAGAGATCTGCGCCAAGGCTCTCGCGGATCGTGGCCCCGGCTGGCTCACAACCAAAGAAACCCATGCCCTCCTTGTAGCGATGAAGCACCCTCTTGCCTCAGGTGACATCGCCACCAACGCAGAGGAAGCCGTGAGGCTAGCGCAGAAGATTGGCTATCCGGTCGCCGTCAAACTGGCGTCGCATCAAATCGTCCACAAGACCGAGCTCGGTGCGGTGCAATTGAACCTGGTCGACGACCAAGCAGTCCGTGATGCGTTCAATGGAATTCGAACTAGACTTGAACAAGTCGGGAAATTGGAGGCGATGGAAGGGGTGCTCGTTCAGCCCATGCAGTCAGACGGAGTGGAAGTGATGGTCGGCATGACCCGCGATCCGCTCTTCGGCCCTCTGATTGCCTTCGGCCTCGGCGGGATTCACGTCGAAATTCTTGGCGATGTGCAGTTCCGCATCACGCCGCTCACCGACCGTGATGCAACGGAGATGATCCGAGGAATCAAAGGCTACCGGTTGCTCACCGGCTACCGAGGACATCCCCCAGCTGATCTTGAAGCCTTGGAAGAAACCCTGCTGCGGGTGTCTCGTCTCGTCGAAGAAATTCCAGAGATCAGCGAACTCGATCTGAATCCGATCTTCGCCCTCCCGCCTGGCGAAGGTTGCAGGATCGTGGATGCGAGGATACGGGTAATGAGGCAAACCTAGGGTTTACAGTAACGTACGAACCCAGTAAGTAAGTCCATATGTGTGCAAGTTGGAAACGAGGGTACAATCCTGATGTCGTGACTACGGGCTTAGAGAGTATTAAGTCGATCTCGGAAAACGGCGAGGTGTCATTCACTGGATTCGAGTTTGACGATTATGCAACCGTTCTACTCTCATCTCTTGATATTAGTTCTCTCCTCCCCGATCGTTATAAACGGCAGATCGTTCACAAAGGAATTTACGGTGTTGCGAAATCCAATAAGCTTACAGTGTCCGCGCTCTTGAAAGAAATCTCGAAACTAGAACAGACGTACCTGCGAGAACCTCTCAAGAAATATTTACTGGTCAGCGACATCTCCTTCCACATACCTGCAAATCGTCTTACCGTGGTCTTAGGAGGAAATCATATAACATTTTCACGCCAGCTTAGGGGTAAGATTCAAAGAGACGTTTTTCTTAAGATGGGTCGTGTTTTCCTTGATCGAGAATTGCCCAAATCCTATTCCTGCGTTCAAATAGTTACTTCAGGGCGTTCTCCAGAAGAGGCTGGAATTCTGGCGTTAGATACCATTGATCTTCTGAGAGGCATTTGGAACTTTTTCTTAAACAGAACAAGGCATCTAATACTCCATTCTGGCAATAGAGACCCCATCAACAAAATCATGCTCGGCCCTTTGCACTCGCTCCATTCTCCGAATGGGAAACGCCTTCCAGACCCGTTCTGGTACGACGCTACCTACGTTAGCCCAGTACAGCCAATAGACCTCACAAAGAACTGGGATAAGATTAGACGATTCGAAAAGCTAGTCAGGGGGCGACTCTCGAGCTCTCATTCACGACTGTACCAGGAGGAAGCCTTTCGGCGATACACAAGAGCCCTCGATGAAAAAAATCACGAAACCTCGTTTCTCAAACTGTGGAGCCTTTTGGAATATCTAACCAACACACTTAATCAATCCTATGATGTGACGATCCGACGAGGTGCCTCTCTGTGGGCTGATCGTGCCTTTCACATGGAAGTATTGCAGCACCTGCGTGATCATAGAAATTCTGCTGTTCATTCGGATCGATGGAGTGCGGAAATAACGACACTGCTTTACCAACTTAAGCGTTACGTCGAAGGTCTGTTAACTTTCCATGTTTCTCACAGCTACAGATTTGCGAATCTTGAAGAGATCACGCGGTTTTTTGACCTTCCAACCGACAAAGGAGTGTTGAACCAGCAAAAACGACTCATCCAAAAACGGCTTCGTTTCATACGAACATGACGAAGATGCTCAGCTAGATCGTACCGAGCAGTTTTTGGTCTTACTCATGATACCTTCATAGAACCTGCGGCCGTCACGCTGCAAACACGACACACACTTTCCGCCCAATTCTCGCCTCAAGCGTGATGAGCATTTCCAAGCTGAACTTATCCCACTTGCCATGCACCAGGTCGGACCAGCGGGATTGCGCAATACCTAATTGCTTGGCGGCCTGAGGCCGTGAAACCCACGGAGCCAGCTCCTAGTTTCCACCCAAAGCTACCCGACCGCCCGTTTACGAACAGGCCGGGCTGCGCGTCGAGCTCGGGCATGAGATTGCGTATCGACATACGCATCGAGAAGCCGGCGAATCATGCGCTGATACTGAGTGTGGTGCCGGGATGCCTCGGCTTTGAAGAACTCGACGCTCTTCTTGCTCAACGCCAATGTCACCTTCACACCTTCTTCGCGAAACGCCAATTCGGAAGGAGAAGGAAGAAAATCTTGAACAACACGAATCTCGCCGAGTGGCTCATCAGTGTATTTGATTTTCCTGCTCATAAATCGCCTTTCCTTTACGCCAATAGCCGGCGCCGATGATTCGAATCACTGAAGCTCGATACACGAACCGCACCGTCAAGATGCCGCCATCGACTTCGCCAAAACAGTAGAAGCGGTCTTCTGACTGACTATGCGTCAAATCTTTCGCAATGACACGTCGGGGGTCCGCAAAAGCATATTGGGCTCGATGGAACGACACCCCATGCTTTTCCCAATTTGCTGAGTCTTTATCGGGGTCCCACTCGAAGCGCGTTTCATCCATCCGCCTGAACAAAGACTAGCATAGGGCAATATATTTGGCCATACGGCAATATGGGCCGGCATTTTGGCACCTCCCGTAGCAGTAACGATGATCACCTTCGCACGGCGAGACTTTTGTTGGTGGGCCCAATAGCTGAGAGGACTCGATCAATACAGCTTGAGGAAGAGCTTCTCGGGCATCACACCAAACGTTCGGAGCCGAGCCTACTGCTCCGGATGCGGGTCTTTTCTGATCAGCGCGAGGTAGAGGAGTGTGTCGGCGAGGTCTTGATCGGTCAGAGTGGTGTCGGGAAACATACCGGTGCCCGGATGGCCCTCCCGGATGGCCCGGGCCCGTTCCTGGTTATTTTTGAGGCGCAGGACATCGGGATTCCGTAAATCGGAGGGAGGAGGGTTCAGTTTTGCGATGAGCTTGGCTGTGTCCGCTTCCACCCGTGGTGTCCGATACAAGTACCCGTCGATGCCGTGACAGTAGTAGCAGACACCCTTGCCGTTAAAGATGTCTCGTCCCCGTAGAATGTTACCCTTTAGTTTCCCGTTCGGTTGAACAGCCGGAGGCTCGGCCCAGGCTTCATGGGCTAGGGGTCCTGTCTCCATTCCCAACCAACCCGCGAGCAGGATACTGAATATGTTCAGCCAGGCTTTTTCGTTCATTTGGTTTGCTTGGTCTATCTGGTCTGTCTCGTTGCTTTGGCCATTTGGTTTCCCTGAGTCAATCAATACACCAAACCAGATAGACCGAACAGACAAGATAGACTGGGCTCGTGCAACTCGTCAGTGCCCGCTGCAACAGGCATTGTACCGGTCTTCCGGAATGCTGTTCATGTTGCTGAAGATCGTGGCACGTTCGTCCGCATTCGTCACGTTATCGATCGCGGGATAGAGCGCCTTCTCTTCCTTTCTATTGTGAGAGCCCAAGAGGTTGAGCAAAGCCTGCTCCTCCTGATCGCTCTCGAGATTCTGCTGTTCCACCTTTTGGTGAATGGCTTCGAGCAGCTTTTTGATCTGTTCGTGCTCAAACCGCATCACGGGCGTCGGCCCGTCCTCGATCATCCCAGTCTTCTCTTCCCACATCGGAAACAGCAGCTCCTCTTCCCAGACGATATGCCGCTGCAGACCGACCTTGAGTTCCTTGAAGGCCTCCTTGGCTTTTCGAAAATCCGACCGTTTCGACGTCTGAAAGGTCTTAAACAATTCATCCAACCGATCGTGATCCTTCTCATACAATGCCGTAATGGTCTGTTCACTCATAGCCCCCTCGTTATTCAACATTCCGCCGCGCGACCAGCCGTTCGCAGCTGGTCACGATTGGCCGGTGACTTTGTACTCAAGGTGACAAGCCACACAAGCCTTGAGCATATTATTGAACGCCGGCAGGATCTTCTTCAAGTCCTTGGAGGGAATAGTTGTCGCCAGCTCCTCCGCCGCCTCATGATGCGCCAGAGCCAGATCGTGATAACTCGGTGGAAAATTCTCTGAGTCCTCATAGGCCAGCGCCTGGCGATGCCTGAAGAAACCAAGATGCGACTCGGTCAGGCCCTTCGCCAACTCATAATCCTCTTCGACCAATGCATCGACGATCACCTGCATCGTCTCCAGATGTTGCAGCATCACCGCACGATGTTCCTTCCCAGCCGAGGATGACAACGGAATGGCCTGTCTTGTATCGGGGGTCAGATAGGGATTGGGTCGCATCGCCCTCTGTGCCTGGCCGGTGCACCCAGCGACTAACATGACGCAAATCAACCCCATCGCAAGAAGGGCCGACACAGTTCTAGATGAACAAGCCAATCGTCTGCACCTCGAAACATTCATCCGTCTACAGGCTCAGTCACGCCTTCAGTTCTGTCTGTTTTACTCGTTCCCAGTATGCAGTGACTCGGTCCTGGATATGCGCGATCACATCCTGTCGAACAATCGGCTCAAACAGATGGCGAAAGCGCCCTTGGAGCTTCAGATAGTCGTCAACCGGACTGAGCTTTGGAAGATAAGTATGAACGACCTTGCCGTCGACAGCTTCTTTGAGCGGCCAAAGTCCGCATTCCACCGCCAGTCGCGCGACATCGGGCGTGTAAGCCGGGTCGAACATCCATCCCGTCGGACAAGCCGCAAATCCCAGGAAGAGCTTCGGACCTCGATATTTCGAAGCACGCAGAAACTTTTCTTCCAGGTCGAGCGGGAACCGTGGCGACACCGTCGCGACGTATGGCGGGTTGTGTGCTCGCCAAATTTCGAAGATGTCTTTTTTCTCCTGCGTCGCGCCGACCGGCCGTTGTACGGCACAGGGAGACGTCGTCGTTTTGGCGCCGTAGGGTGTGGAGGGACTCAATTGGACGCCGGTGTTGCCGTAGGCTTCATTGTCATAACAGAAGTAATAGAAGTCCAATTTTCTGGTGATCGCCCCGGATGTCGACGAGAGTGCCATATCGTAGGTCGACCCATCTCCGCCTACGACCACCACCGTGACATCCTCGTCCTTCGGCAACCGTCCCTTCGCGATCAACACATCCAACGCGTCACGCACCCCCTGCGCACCGGCCGGAGCGGAGCCCATCGTCGTATACAGCCAGGACGCATCCAACGGGGTGAAGGGAAACGTGGCGAGGTTTGTGAAGCAACCGGCTGCGTTGACATACACGACGTGTGACCCAAGCACTTTGGACGCGAGTCGCAGCGATTCGAGCCCTCCGCAGCCGGCGCAGAGCGGTGCGCCTGGGAAGACATGTTCTTCACGGGGTATTTGATGGAGGTCTTTGAACCGTTGTGGCTCCCAACTCATTGACTATTCACCGACCTGTTTTGAGTTCATGGGCAAGAAACTGCAACTGTTCCATTTCGCGATGCTCAGCCTCGGTATAGAGCAACACCGGCCCGATACCGTTGCCACGGATTCCCGCTTCTGCCGTCTGTTCGAAAATGGCCAGAAACTCACCTTCGGAAATATTCTTCCCCCCCAACCCTCCGATAAAGGAACAGAGCGCTCTTGGTCGCAGCGGTTCGTGATAAAGGCAGGCCGCGATCTCCTGAAAGAGAATCCCCCCCTGGCCCGGCGACAGATTCTGATCCAGTACTGCGACCGCCCTTTTCCCGATCAATGCATGACGAACGGCATCCGCAGGCCAGGGTCGGATCATACGCAGTCGGAGCAATCCGACTTTGCGACCCTCCTCTCTCGCCTTATCCACGGCCGCCTTGCCCTTGCTCGCGTAGGCGTTGGTCATCACCAAGACATCCTCCGCATCCTCAAGCCGGTACCCCTCAACCACATTGTACCGGCGACCGAACAACCGCTCGAACTCGATAGCAGCCACATCATGCACTCCCAGAGCGTTTATCGAGGCGAGATGAAGCTGATGGCGGAAATAACTGTAGGTGGCGCCGCCTGATACTGCCGTACCCAGCGCATGAGGAGCCGAGGCTTTGAATCCCAAATGGGCCGGACGAAATGGCGGAAGAAATTGTTTCACCATTTCAGGATTCGGCACCATCACCGGCTCACGGGTAAAGGACAAGATAAAGCCGTCGAGGTTCACAATGGCGGGAAGGCAGACACGTGGATCTTCCGCAATGCGATAGGCCATGAGGATCGAGTCCAGCACTTCCTGGCAGGTCTCCGCATGGATCTGCACAAAACCGGTATCGCGCGCGGCCAACACATCATTGTGATCTGGCTCCAATGTGATTGGGGAAGCGACTGCCCGAGAGACATTCACCAGTACAAGGGGGACTCGCCAGCCGACTACCGTGTACAAGACTTCGAACGCATGGAGCAGCCCCTGGCTTGAGGTAGCGGTGAACACGCGAGCGCCGGTTGCAGCGGCAGCCCCGGCGGCGGTCATCATCGAATGTTCCGAGTCCAAGGTGACGAACCGGGCATTGAGGGACCCTTCACTGCACCACTTCGCCAAGGTCTCCACGATTTCCGTTTGCGGCGTGATGGGAAAAGCAGGGACATAGTCAATGTCGGCCAGGCGCGCCCCCCAAGCCGCCGCCAGGTTGCCGGTCATCATCATCTGGTCTATCTGGTTCATTTGGTCTGTCTGGTTCGTTGGTCTGTCTGGTCTATCCGGTTGCTCATTCCCTCTGTCACACCAGAGAGACAAGACAGACCAGGCAGACATCCCTACTTATTGGTTGCTGCCGTTTCTTGTTCCACGGTCAATGCATCAGTGGGACAGACCTCGACACAGTCGAGACAGCCCTTGCAATGGGGATAGTAGATAGCCGGTCGGCCGTCGGGCTTGATGGTAATCGCACCCTCCGGGCAATTGGCAAAACAGAGCCAGCATCCGTTGCAGAGGTCCGGACGCAACACAGGCCGAAACGCCCGCCATCCTCCGACCGACCGGATAGCCGAATTCGGCCCGACCGTGATCCCCGCAGTGCCTCTCGTCGGGGATTCATACGTCGGAGTATGAAGCGCCACTGGGACTGTCCGACGCGGTCGTGTTTCAAGGGCAACGATGGGGACCGTCTCGTAACAATACTTCGCAACTGTTTGATTCTGTTCGATAACTGATGTAGGGAGCCCGAGTTCGGCTAACTCCCGGGCAACCGCCTCATGGATCGATACCTGGTGGAGACCTATGAGCCGTCCCGCTACGGCCCCGAGCAACGCACTGATGGCTCCTCTCTTGCCCAATCGCTGGAGCGCGATCTCAGTCAAATTCAAGGTCGTGAGACGACCAACGACGGAAACCTCTGCGCTGAACTGCTCTGCAGACATCGGAGAGTTCACGAACAGGACCGTCGTTGCATCAACCCCCTCGAGCACTTTCGCGGCAGGATCGCCGACAAGGGAGGCATCAGCAACCACCACAACATCGGGATGAGCGATGAGGCCCCGCTCCCGGATTGGTTCCTTGGCAATGCGGGTAAAGGCCGCCATCGGCGCACCCCGCCGCTCAGCTCCATAGATCGGCGAATCCTGCGCGACGAATCCTTCAAGGAACGCTGCCGTGCCCACGATACGACTCGCCGTCTTAGCACCTTGCCCGCCTCGGCCATGAAAGCGAATCGCCAGCATAGTGTCAGCTACTGCCCTTCTCCATTCTCTCCTTCATCGCCTCTATCCCGGCCTTCACGGCCGCTTCGATATCGGCTCGACGCTCATCCACGAAATGTCTTCCACGTTCAATGACGTCATCGAGCGCCGCTCGGGCCTCTTTCGCCTTCTCGATCACCTCATCTTCCGTCTTTCTCGCATACCCTGTGATTTCTCGACGTGTATCTTGACCGGATCTCGGGGCGAGCAGGAGACCGGCAAAGATTCCTCCGATGGCACCGCCGAGAAACGCAAGAACCACAGTCTCTGGTGAACACTTGAGATCCTGATTTTCCATGACAGATCCTCCATTTGATGGAAACATTCGTACGATTGAAAAGCCAAGTCCATGCCAGGAGATCTCGTCGTTAGATCCAGAATTGTCGTGATGTGACGAGATCTTACCGAAGGATGCGAATGAAAGACCACGTGCTCTGTGGCATTTCAGGCCTCACCATGAAATACCTCTGTCGCAGAATGCGACAGAGGCATGAACCCTCTGAAGCGGAGCTAGCCGAGGGGATTGAAAGGAGCCATGCTGCGAATGTAGTTCAGCACATCCCGAATCTCTTGATCTGATAATCGATCCGCCCAGCCGTGCATGGGGCTGAAGAGGACCCCCCTTTTGATGGCGAGATACAGCTCTATGTCGGTCTTGGTTCGCGACTTGGTAGCACGAAAATTCACCGGCGGAACGATCAATTCCTTGATATCTGGTCCCAGTCCATCACCGGTGGTTCCGTGGCAACCGGCACAGTGTTGCACGTATATGGTCTCACCCCTCTTAGGAATTCCCTGCTGAGACTCCGCCGTCACCAGCGAGCCGCACAGACCGACTGTCAGAAAACACAGAATGCCCCACATCTTGCTTCTCATGAATTCCACCCTCTCTCCACAGACTAACGCCCCGTGGTCTTGATACGCTCCTACCCTCCATGATGCAAATTGAGAACCACGATGGTTCCCACGCCGGCTAATAGAAGCAAAAATTGCGCGATACCGGCTTCGGAACCGATCCGTCGATGGAGCCCCGGGATCAGATCGGCCAAGCCAATATACAGAAAACTGGCCGCAGACAGCGCTAGAATCGGCCCCATCAGCCTGCTCGACTCATCGAGCGCAAGATACCCGAGCAACGCGCCGGGAATCGTGGCGATGCCCGAGATCAGATTCCATTTCAGCGCGCGCCTGCGGGAAAATCCATTATCGAGCAGGACCGCGAAATCCCCCACTTCCTGAGGCAGTTCATGCGCGATCACTGCAATCCCCGTGGCAATCCCTAGCGGGATTGATGAAAGAAACGCCGCGGCAATCACGATTCCGTCAACAAGGTTATGCAGCGCATCCCCGACCAGGATCAAGTGCCCTGCAGTCTCATGCACTTCACAAGATCCTCCATGGTGGCAATGCCGCCAGATCAAGAGTCGCTCCAGAACGAAGAACATAATAAGCCCCGCGAGTACCGATGCGAAAGTCTCCAATCGGCCGCCTTGCTCGACAGCCTGCGGTAACAATCCCAACAGCGCGGCCCCCAGCAACGTACCGGTGGCATAGCTGACCAGGAACGGAACCGTGCGCTCTCGTGTGGCCTTCGCAAACAACAGGAATGTCGCCGCAGCCGCGATGGCCACGACACTACCGAGCAACGCAAACCCGAGTATCCAGATCAATACCATGCGAATGCCCAGCCCTCCGTAGGCAGATGATCACACACCGCTCAAGGACACCGAACGACGTGGACCAATCTACTGCGAACTCATGACGACGAACTCAGCTGCACTGATCAGAATGGGTATCGCACTGTTCTCAGCAACCGAATGGCGACACGTTGCCGGTTATTGCGAACTCTCACGGATGACGGACGCACATTCCGAAATGACCCGATCATGACAGGCCCCATTGGTAGCCACCAGCCCTTTCCAGTTCCGCACGTCACTTGGTAGGTATCGCAGCGGCGCCCCCTCCAGGTCGGTCATCCGCCCACCCCCGGCATGGAGGATCGCCTCGGGCGCACAGGAATCCCACGCCTTCGTCATGGAGGACGGCTCCAAGTAGACGTCTGCTTGCCGAGCGACGAGCAAACCGACTTTAATGCCGACGCTTCCAATCCGGGATTCTTCGCTGATCCCGAGACGCCGACGCACGTCATCCACTCGATGGTCACGATGAGAGCGTGAGGCCACCAATCGCCACTGGGACAGATCGGTTCCACTGGAGACCCGCAACGGACACGTTGTGCCCTTGGCATCCAACCAAGCCCCCTGTCCCACGATGCCCCGAAATAGCTCGGCTGTTACCGGCCGGAACACCACCCCCACTCTGGGCTGGCCGGCGACGGCGAGCCCGATCATCACGGCAAACTCCCCATTCCTCTTGATGAACTCGTGAGTGCCGTCGAGCGGATCCACGTACCAGACCCGATCAGGAGCCGAGGCCGAGGCGGCAATCGGCTCCTCTTCGGAGACCACCAGGTCATCGGGAAACTCGCGCTGCAATCCCTCGACGATCACGCGGCTTGCCAAGCGATCGGCTTCCGTCACAGGATCGTTCTTCGCCTTGTAGTCCACGGAAAACTCCGTGGCATAGATCCTCATGATCACGTCTCCCGCTTCCTGGGCAAGATGCGAGGCGACTTCGCTCTCCCGACCAAACTCTGTCATCGGGCTCATGCTATGTCTCCTCACTCCTGGCTTGAACACCCATGAGCGGTTGCCTCCTCTGTTACACCCGCGACGGGCAGTGCCTCGATCGCCTGGACGAGCGTAGTCGCCTCGCTTAGGATGACCCGAACACCGGCATCACCCAGCGCATGGCCGGGCCCCTTGTCTCGAATATCATCCGGTGTGACCAGAATATCGACGTGCTGCTCCAATAACCAATGGGTCACTTCCAGACCCCGCCCTCGAGGATGAGCCGCGAACGGGTTCGCGATTATCATCTCCCTGACGATGTCGTTCGTCACTGTTTGCTTGTCCGTCAATGCAAAATAGGGAGCAAGCCCGAAATGCCGGCTGACCGTCCCTGTCTGATCAATCAGCGGCACTGCAATCCGCACAACCTCCCTTGAAACCGGCTCCATATGGATCAGGACACGTTCGACGAACGGGATTTCGCTGCAGATGTGAGACTCAATGGCATGACTGACTTGATGCGCTTTGTCCAAACTCTGTGCGCGCACGCCGATCTCCGCTTCAAGGAAGCGATAGCGCCCGGCGTTCCGGCCGACCAGCGATCTGACCTCGACAACAGCCGGCTGTCGCTCGATGATGCGGCGTATCCGCTGCAGCGTCTCAGCGTCGATGGAGGCATCCAGTAGAACCCTCATGCCGGAGGTCAACGTGGCCCACCCGGCATGGATGATCCACAGCACGATCACTAATGCGGCGGGCCAATCGAGAGGCCACCCGATCCAGTGTCCCAGCAGAGAGACCAGCACTACGCCCGATGACAGCACATGGGCCTGAAATTCCTTCGCGTCCGCCATGAGGCTTGGTGAATTCAGGGCCCGCGCAATGCGCAGCTCGTAGCGGCTAAAGAGCCATGGCACGAGCGCCGCGACGACGACCCCGAGTAAGATCGCCGGGTGCGTGACGACTTGGTGGCCCGACTCAAAGAGGGCCTCCTTCGCGATTTCGTAGGCAGTGAGAAAGATGAGCAGTCCCACGATGATCGCCGCAATATTTTCGATCTTATACAACCCATAGGGGAAGGCGCGGGATTTCCGGAGGTACCATCTTTAGGTGTGGAAATAGGATAAAGGCGCGTACCCTTTCGGTTGAACACTCAACCACCGCCTCGGTTGCCGCCGAGGGGAAAGGATACGCCACCATGCGAGAGAAGAACAGCACC
>Ga0268299_1000611_pt1 | contig 100010 bp, 96 predicted proteins | sample NOBtaG_FD_193484 | JGI IMG/M metagenome (GOLD analysis project Ga0268299, IMG submission 193484) | Activated sludge microbial communities from bioreactor in Nijmegen, Gelderland, Netherland - NOB reactor | ecosystem: Engineered > Bioreactor > Aerobic > Activated sludge | place: Netherlands...
CCCCGCATCGTCGACAGACCAGGCCGGCATTACCGGTTCGCTGATAGAGCTGTACCCACAGAAGTCGCCTGCGAATGTCGGGGTCCATTGTCCTACTTTAGTTGAAACGATGTGTGCGAATCACACAGTTTCTCCGATCTAACAGAACCAATTGATAAAATAGCGAAAGGGGGTCTAGTAACGAGAACTGGCAGAAGGTCGCCACGAGTACATTGCCCACTTGCCGACTTATTCTAGGTGAAGGTTCTGAGTTCGAATCCCAGTCGACGCGCCGTTAAAACTCCCTCTGGGCTATATCCAACCGAAGTCTTCCTCCCTCGTGGCCTCACATCTGTTGGAGGACTGTCGGAATACTGCTTTCCAAGATTCAGTCGGTCTTTTGATTGTTAACTGATCGCAATACGTACTGATACGTTCGAGTTGACGTTTGAAGAGTATCGACTGGTCCATTTTCTTGCCATCACACGTGTGACCACCTCAATGTTCACCGTTATGGCGGGTGCGTCTCATCGACAGGCATAAGAGATTGCGATCAGCCATGTATGTGTTTAGCTATACCACTGCATGCCCGTATCAAGGATGGCCGGGTGTGTAGTGCCTGGATGTGTGCGGATTCAATCTGTGGCCTGCGTTGATCTCCGATTGCGTTTGGCCGGGTCGGGGGCTCATCGGCGCGTCGACCCCCGCTCATCGCGCGGTTTCCGCTCGGCTTCCTCAGTCATCTCAACAGCCGCTGAAGCGTCCCTTGTATCCGTGCGACTCTTGTTCGGCGGTTGTCCCGACAGAACTAGGGAAGATCCGAGCTTTCTTGTGTGAGGGGCTTTGTTAGGTTGACTCACAAGGCAGTGGGACCGTGTCAATCACAAGGAGGCCGAGATGCTTGGTAAAACCGCATTCGCATCAGGGGTTGTCGAGATGTTGAAGGATGACCATGAAAACGTGAAACACTTGTTCGAGAAATTCGAATCTGCCGATGGCCGGGGCCAAGGCATGATCGCCGATAGGGCGATTGCCGAGTTGGAAATTCACGCCGAGCTCGAAGAGCAGTTGATCTATCCTGCGATCCGCAAGGCCATTGAGGACAACGACATGATGAACGAAGCTGTGGAGGAGCATCATCTTGTGCATGTGCTGATAGCTGAATTGAAAAAGCTCAAGCCGAAGGACGAAAAATTTCATGCGAAATTCTGTGTGTTGAGTGAACTAGTGAAGCACCACATTGAGGAAGAAGAAGGTGAGATGCTGCCCGAAGCCGAACGCCAGGATATCGATTGGGAAGCCCTTGAAGTGGCGGTGATGAAACGCAGGGAAGCGTTGATGAGCAAATCCTCGGAGAAGGGAAGGGGTGAATCAAAGACCACCGGCAAATCTTCCCGTCGGACCTAACATTCGTGTGGGGGTGACAGACAAGGATGCGGACTCAGCGCCTGCTCTGCGGCACAAACATGTGATGTAGGGGAGGAGTGCTGAGTCTCGCGGCGAGGAGCGCGACATGCCAGTAAGAAGGAGAGCACTATGGCCAGGTACAGCAAGGCATCGCATAAATCCGTTAAGACCGCGATGGAAAAACGAAAGAAAGGGACGCTGAAGAGCGGCAGCGGTAAAAAAGTAACAAGCAAAAAACAGGCGATTGCGATCGGCTTGTCGGAAGCTCGAAAGCAGGACAAAAGAGTCCCCCCGAAGAAGACGAGTAAAAAGACGAGGACGAAATAGCGTTCGCTTTTTCGCTCATGGACACCGCCTTACTGTATGATCGGTTGCAGTTTTCGGTCACTGCCACATTCCATTATCTCTTCCCTCAACTCACCATGGGCCTCCCCCTGTTGTTGCTGTATTTGCGCAGCAGGGATCTTCTGAGCGACAGCGACCATTTCCACGAGGCAGCGCAATTCTGGACCGGGATTTTCGCGCTCAGTTTTGCCTTTGGCGTGGTGACCGGCATTCCGTTGGAATTTCAGTTTGGAACCAACTGGGCCGCTTTCTCCAACTATGCCGGGGGTGTGATTGGACAGATGCTGGCGATGGAGGGCGTGTTCGCGTTTTTCTTGGAGTCTTCCTTTCTCGGCGTGCTCGCCTTTGGAACGACGCGATTCAGCCGGCGTACACTCTGGCTGACCACGCTCCTGCTGTTCGTGGGGGCCTGGCTGTCAGGCTATTTCATTTTGGCGACGAACGCCTGGATGCAGCATCCGGTGGCCTATCAGGCAGGCCCAGACGGGCGTGTCACCGTGGGGAGTTTGTCTGACCTTCTGACGAATCCCTGGTTGGTCTGGCAGTTCGCCCACAACATGACCGCGTCGGTGGTGACCGCCTCGTTCGTAATGGCGGCAGTGGGCGCTCTCTACCAGCTCGCGGGGATTTATCCGGCTCATGCCAGGACCAACGTTCGCACGGGAGTGGTCGCCGGGGCGTTAGCGTCGGTGCTGGTGATTACACCCGCCGGCCATGAGAGCGCGCGCCAGGTTTTCGAATTTCAGCCGGTCAAAGGGGCCGCGTTCGAAGGACTCTTTCGCAGCGAGCGAGGCGCCGACCTCGTGTTGATCGGGCAGCCGAATATGGAGACGATGACGATCGACAATCCGGTCGTCGTTCCCTCTGCTCTGAGTCTGTTTCTGTATTATGACCTTTATGCGCACGTGAAGGGCCTCGATGCGTTTCCTCCGCACGAATGGCCGGAGCAGATCGCGCTTCTCTATTTTGCCTATCACATTATGGTCGGTCTGGGAACGTGGTTGGTCCTGGTGATGGGGGTAGCGCTCCTTTGGTTGTGGCGTGGGAAATTATTCGCCGCGCACTGGTTGCTCTGGCTCCTCTTGTTGAGCGCGCCCTTTCCCTCCCTCGCCACGACGGCCGGCTGGATAGCAGCCGAAGTAGGCCGCCAGCCTTGGCTCGTCTATGGCCTGTTTCACACGGCGGAAGGGCTGTCGCCGCTCGCGCAATCGGGCGATGCGCTGTTTTCCTTGCTCGGGTTCCTTGGACTGTATCTCTGTTTGGGCCTGCTCTTTGTGCTCTTATTCGTCGAGTTGATCCGGCATGGGCCTGCGGGGGCCATGCCGGCCGCGGTACAAGCGGGAAGGTAGGTCATGGAAATCTTCTGGTATGTCGGGCGGACTGCGTCCTGATCATCTACGTCGTGTTGGATGGCTATGATTTCGGCGTGGGGATTCTCTCGCCCTTGGTTACCATCAACGAGACGGAGCGCAGCATGGTGCGTGCTACGATCGGGCATGTCTGGCCGGGCAACGAGGTTTGGTTGATCGCGGGGAGCGCCTTGTTGTTTTTGGCCTTCCCCAAAGCTTATGCAGCCGTTTTCAGCGGATTCTATCTGGCGCTGATCATCGTGTTGTGGCTGTTGATCGGGCGAGGTTTGGCCTTCGAATTGCGTGGGCATGTTGCACACGGGCTCTGGCGTGGGTTTTGGGATGCGATCTTTACAGGTTCCAGTCTGTTGTTGGCCTTCTCCGTCGGACTGTTTGCAGGAAACGTGAGTCGAGGCGTGCCGTTGAACGAAGAAGCATATTTTTTCCTTCCGCTCTGGACCGATCTACAGCCCGGCGCGCGTCCCGGTCTGCTCGATTGGTTTACCATATTGACTGGCGTGACCATGGTCGTTTTGCTGGCTTTGCATGGGGCCACGTATCTCGCAATGCAGACCGTGGGCCCACTGCAGACGAGATGCCGGACAGTCGCAAAGTCCCTCACGGTCCCGGCAGCCATCTTCTTATCGGCGTTGTATATGGCATGGCCGATTGTCCAACCGGCGGTACAGGAGCACGACTACATGAATTCTGCCAGGTATGCCTGGTCTTGGGCGAGTGCAGCGACGTTGGCACTGCTCTACCGGTTTCACTTGCGTGACCGGATGGTGGCCGCATTCGCCTGCTCCAGCCTGTTGGTAGCCTCCTTGCTGGTGACGATCGTTTGGGGGACATACCCCAATCTCTTGACGGCCACCGATCCGGCCAACAGCGTAACGATTACCGGAGCGGCCGCGGAGCCGAACGGACTTCGAGCAGCACTCTGGTGGGTGCCTCCCGGATTAGCGCTGGTAGTGGTGTATCAAGTGCTCATCCACCGCATGTTTGCCGGCCCCGTGACCCCGGAGACCCTCTATTTGTATGGGCATGAGGCTCGCTCGGCGCACGGGGCAACAAATGCGGACGAGTCGAGGAGGGCGAGTCGGCACAGGCCTCAATGAAGAAGCCGGGTCCGATGAGGCTGAGGTGCGGTCTGGGTGAAGGGCAGGAACGTCATGGTTAAGGAGACAGAGAGGAGATGTACGTTTGTAGGTGATCCGCCAGTATCCGTGCCGCCAGTTCATGCCCGCGCTCGTTCCAGTGGCCGCCGTCGGCGGCATAGACATCTTCGCCTCGATCCGCCGCCGCCTGAACGGCCGGGGCCACGTCGTCCCAGTACGCAATGCCGTGATGTGCGGAGATGTCGCGAAACGCCTGATTGTACGGGTCGGACTGCCCACAGTTAAACGCTATGATGGGGCGCGTGCCGACGCGTGCCCGCACGCGCCCCATCAAATCATCGGTGGTCCGCACCGAACGGGCAAATCCGGTGTGACGAAGGCCCTCGGCTTCAATATCCACCTCGACCGTGTCCCGCGTGCTGATGGCTTGAAGCCGATCCAGCCTGGTGATGATGAAATAGAGGAAGCGGCTGTGACGGTTGATCCAATCCCGCACTTGGATGGAGGACTCCTTCGGCGACAACAGCTGAATCGTCCCGTTTCGCCAATAGGGCCGGATCCAGCCATTGTTGTTGAGACGGCTGAGGCGTTCGAGTTCGTTGTCGTTATTGATGAAGTCGTTGACGCAGTATTGCCAGAGAATGAGGTCAGGCCGAATGGTGTCGAGGTACCGATCGAGAATGAGAAACTCCTGGAGCGTGCCGTACCCGCCGGCTCCATAGGCGAAGACCTCGACATTGAGCAGGGAGGAGAGTAGCGCGTGGTAGGTGCGGTCGTCTGAGACGGCGGTGGCATGGGTGAACGAATCACCGATGACCAGCATCTTGGGACGACGGGCGTTCACGTCCCCATAACTGCGAAATCCATACTGGACCTGGGAACGCCGGACCTGATAGAGCGTGCCGCCGTAGGTTTTCTCCACCAGGGCTTCTCGATAGTGCTCAGTGGCCTTCCATCCCAAGTCTGAATCCAGCGTAATCGGGCCGACTCTTCCGCCGGCGTTGCTCTCGAAGAAGGGAATGCCGTCCCGTAACAGATGCACGGAGCGGATCACCACTTCCCCCAGCGCCAGGATGCAGGCCATCAGCAGGAGCATCAAGACTCCTGACGCGGTCACCATCGCGATTTTTTTGCTCATGGCACTCCCACGGCAGTGTGCAAGATACCCCTCGATGTCGTAGAGTTGTTACGTTCCACATGGGAACTGGGCGGGACCGGCGTCCGGAAGGTTCTCATGTTCAGCGTGCAAATAGTATCAGGTAATTCCTGAGAGGCAACGAAAGTGCCGGAATGTGGAGGGCGTGGCGGCTTTCTCTGGCCCGCATCCTGCGATCCCTCGTGCCCCGTCCCTCGGTTGATTCAGTCATTTCCGCTCTGTGTCACATCCGGTCAACGGGCAGCCACGTCACATTTGGGGTTGTGGCCGTGGCTGGGGACGTGCAAGATAGGACCACATTCTAGCGGTCGTTGCTCTGCTCGGTCACTCTCGTACCGACTCCTTGACCATCATCCCCATGGTACTCCCAACGTGGATGTTACACCGCATGGCCGGTAACGGCCGTGTACACGAAAGGAATGACACGTCATGATGACCCAGTTTCCCAAGCACTGGTGCCTGCGTGGTTGGACGGTCGTGGTATTGTTGGCGGCAGGTCTCACGGCCGGCTGCATGCATCACCCCGGCGGCATTGCCCCCTCGACGAAGCCGTTGGCTCCGGGAGGATACACGGAACTTGGAAAAGTGCGCGGGCAGGATTGCGTCTATTATCTGCTGGGGTTCATTCCCGTGACCGGCGGGAATGAACTGCGCAATGCCGTTGAAGATGCGCTGCGCACCAAACCATTGGCCGATGCGATCGTCGAGGTGACGGTCGACGGCTACTTCCAGTACTTTATCCTGTTCTCACGGGCCTGCACGCAGGTGCAAGGGATTGCGGTGGAGACGAAGTAATCCGCGGCCGGCCGCGCTTGAATTGGAGAGTAAGGATCGGAGTGTGGTGTCCGGCGGGAATCGCTAGTATATCGGCAGGAACGCCATGGGACAGAAACGACCGACAGCAAACATGTCCTCCTCGGTAGGGTCGGCGGGTGTGCGCGCCTTGTCGTGGGAGTATTGCTGGGCGGCCCTCCTGGCCCGCGACCGCTCCATGGATGGGCGGGTCTATTACTCGGTGCGGACGACCGGCGTGTATTGTCGGCCATCCTGCCCCTCGCGTCGGCCGCGGTCCGAGCATGTCCGGTTTTATGCGAGCGCTGCGGAAGCGGAACAGGCAGGATTTCGGCCCTGCCGACGTTGCCGGCCCGAGCTGTCATCTGCAGTCGAGCCGCATGTGACGAGCATGGTGAAGATCTGCCGATTGATTGAGCAATCCGATCACTTGCCGTCTCTTGGTGAATTGGCAAAGCAAGCGCAGCTAAGCCCCTCTCATTTTCATCGGATGTTTACGTCAGTGGTTGGGCTCACGCCGAGGGGCTATGCTGTCGCGCAACGGGCGAAACGCCTGCGGTTGGAATTGGATCGGGGACGCCCGGTGACCGCGGCTATGTATGACGCCGGCTTTGAGTCCAGCGGCCGGTTCTATGCTGCGTCTCACGCATTGCTGGGCATGACTCCTTCCCGATACCGTGCCGGCGGCGTGCAGACCGATCTGTGGTTTGCCGTGGGGCAGTGTTCGCTGGGCGCCATCCTGGTCGCCCAAAGTTTGCAGGGGGTCTGTGCCATTCTTCTGGGGGATGATCCGGAGGCGCTGGTGCGGGATCTTCAGGCTCGTTTTCCCCGGGCGCAACTGATCGGCGGGGATGCCGCGTTCGAACGGGTGATGTCGATGGTCGTGGGGTTTGTCGAAGAGCCGCAGCGTGGGCTGAGCCTGCCGCTTGATATTCGAGGGACAGCCTTTCAGCAACGGGTCTGGCAGGTGCTGCAGCAAATCCCCCTCGGGTCGACGGCGACCTATCGTGAGATAGCCAGTCGTATCGGCAGGCCGGCGTCGGTGCGAGCGGTCGGGCAGGCGTGCGGGGCGAATCCTCTGGCTGTCGCGATCCCCTGTCATCGGGTCGTGCGTCAGGACGGTGGCCTCACCGGGTATCGCTGGGGCGTCGAACGGAAGCGTGACTTGCTTGCCCGGGAAGCCCAGCGCAGCGAACAGTCGGCCGGGTCGTGCTCCACACCGGCAACGCAGCCACCAGACGGCCCCGTCTAATGCCATCTGCCTCTAGTCCGGCTTGTATTGTCACTGGCTGATGGTACCATCGCTGGGCGTGATTCCACCACCGGTTTGCCCTCACTGCTGCGCCCAGAAACCCAATTGATTCGTAACCTGTTGACTTGGTGAGCCCGTCGTTGATTGAGCTTTTATCCCTGATCCCGGCTTCCCTCCTTCCTGTTTGATTTTCGATGGGCGGCTTTCTAGAATCCTGCTGAACAACCGCTATTGTTGGCTCAGGAGGATCTGTCGTTATGTGTGATGTGATGGTGAGATGTATTCCCCGCTCTTCGCTTCACTTCCTCGCAGTCGCCGGTTTGGTGGGACTGTGTCTCACGGGGCTTCTTCCGGCTTCGCTCCATGCTGCACGAGGCGGAACAAGCCCTGGGGGTGGGAAGACCGAAGTGTTGCCGATCCAAAAGGCTGCCCCGGCGGTCGTCACCATTGATGGGGCCGGAAATGAAGCGGAGTTGCGTCGCCAATTGCGGAGCAAGAACGGGGTGGCCGAACTCGGCGCCGCCACACCGAAAATGCTGTTTTCGCAGGCTCCCACCGGTTCATTCGGCTTTATTGTGCCGAGGCTTCTCGGCATGGCTCTGGTGATGCAGAGTCCGGATCTGGCGGTCGATCGCGCCGCTCCAGTCGGCAATGCTTACGAAATCCATAAGCTGGCCGACGGCAGCGGTATGGTGGTGGGATTTGTGGGGAAGGACACTCTGTCCCAGGTAACGCCAAGCCAACGGCCGAAAACTGTTCGGATTGCCCTGCATTCGAACCAGTCGGAGAAGGCCTCGCACATTGTCGCCGTGCCGCTGGTCAAGCTGGCGGCAGACCGGCTGCCGAGTCGTCTGGACCCGAAGAATCCTGACGGTGCGGTGGTATTTGAAATGGACCTGCAGAGCACGTCCACCCGTGCCTCGACGCAGGGAGGACCGTAGGACTTCGTCGTACGGGGAGGCGGCAATGTCGTCGCCGCCTCCTCGGTCACACTGCTCGCGCCGGTTCGCCGTCGGCGTTACTCCCCGACGTGGACGGTCACGCTGTCCGTTGCAGTCCCCACATCCTTGTGGTCATGATCGGCGATCTTGACTGTAATCGTATGCTCTCCCTTGGGCACCTGGGTAAAGGTACCTTTGAATCCCTTCTGATAGGCCCCATCCAGGTAGACGTGTGCGTGGTTGCCGGCCGGGGCGTTCAAGATCTCGTACTTGATGTCAAACGTCTCGGCTACGGTGTCGCCGTTGCGCGGGGACAGGATGTTGATGGTGGTCGAATTTTCGGCAGCACACCAGGAACTCACGGCGAGTGTCACGCCCATGGTCAAGGTACAGGCAGAGAACAGTGCACGCGTCATACAACACCTCCTACGGAAGTAAACATTACTGATCGTGAGTGTCTCCAAGTCGACGTCGCTGCGGGTCCGGTTCGTTCTGGTTCTGCACCCGTTGCCGCAACGTCCGTTGCCAGCTTGCCGACAGCAGCGGACAGCGGCTCAGGTGATCGGCCGCAGTTCGGTTGTCCCGTTCGTGGTGCATGATGTGGTTGGCGGTGGTGATGGTCCATTCCGGAAACGGGCGCTCCATCAAGTACAGGGTGGCATTCGCTTCCACGATTCCCTCTTCCAGAACCCGGAAATACCAACCCGTGAAACCTCTGTGTTCGACCTGGAGGGCCAGATCCTTGCGTTGCCAGCGGCGAGCCAGCTTCCAGCAGGGTTGTCGTGGTTGTGAAACTTGGACAACGGCCGTGCCCACCGTAAAGATATCCCCGACGCAGACATCATCCTCGGTGAGTCCCTGCAACGTGAAGTTTTCTCCGAAGGCCCCGCCGATGAGCTGATGCGGCGGCAGAATTCCGTGCCAATGAAACCAATGCTCTGAGGGATAGGCACAGACGGCCTTGTCCGGGCCTCCGTGGTGGGCGAGATCCGCCTGGCCGTCTCCCTCTAGATTGTGGAGATGCAGTCGGACCGGTCCGGCCACGGTCCGCTTATAAATACCGGTGGTCCAAGGCTTTCCGAGCAAATCGTCGGGATCGTCCTGGTGGCGTTGCTCGGGCAATCCCACCTGAATGGACCGTAGGAGTCCGGTAGTCTTCTGCACCAGTAGATTCCTTTGGAATGGCCAGACCGGCCGATTGAGCTCCTTGTGGCAACCTAGTACCTAACCGGACCATGCGTCAAAGTGTTTGTTCTGATTAGAATGATCACTTCTAATTATGATAAGAGGTGATATGGAATTTCGCCACCTCCGCTACTTCCTGGCCGTCGCCGATGTCCTCCATTTTACCAAGGCGGCCGAGGGGCTGGCGTTGTCTCAGCCGGCCCTGTCCGCCCAGATCAAACAATTGGAACAGGAAGTCGGGGTGCCGCTGTTCGATCGCGTGGGTCGCTCGGTTCAGTTGACGCGGGCAGGAACCATGTTCCGCGAACATGCCCGCAGGGCCCTCCGGGAGATGGAACTGGCCCAGGCGGCCATCGCCGAAGAGGAAGGCCTGCAGCGGGGCACGTTGACGGTGGGGGTCGTCCAGACCGTCAACGCCTATTTGGTTCCCGAAATCGTGAGTCGGTTCTCGACGCTCCACCCGCGGGTGTTGCTCAAATTCGATGAATTGTCCGGTCCTGATATCGAATCCCGGATCAAGCACGGAGCGGTAGACCTGGGGATCGGGTTTGTTCCGGCCGGATCCGATCGCATTGAGTGCGAGCCGCTCTTTGAGGAAGACTTCGTGCTGATTGCCTCGTCCCGACACCGCCTGTCCTCACGTCGCCGGTTATCGCTGGCGGTCCTGGCGGACGAGCCCCTGGTACTCCTGCCGGATGTGTACTGCACGCGTCGGTTGCTGGATGCCAGTTTCGAGCAGGCCGGGGTCCGCCCCAGGGTGACCGTCGAAATGAACTCGATCGACGGCATTCTTGCCACAGTGCGGACGAGCCGGTTGGCGACCCTGTTGCCGCGTCTGTCGCTCGGATTGAAGGCCAATACGGCGCTCCGGAGCGTCCCGTTGATGAATCCCACACCCAGGCGCGCGGTGGGATTGTTGTGGAGAAAGGGCGGGTATCGAAGCGGGGCGGCCAAAGCGCTGAGCGATCAAGTGCGGCTGGTCATCGAGGACCATTGGCCCGCGTGAGAGAAGGTGGGGCCTGCCAGCTGTGGAGAGGCCGCTGGATAGGGTATGATGGATCGGGCAGAGACTCGTGGGATTCCAATCAGGTGACGGCCGCCGGGCCGCCGGTCGTGGCAGGCGCCACCCGCGCGGCGAGCTCCTGTGTGCCGATCGGGACGTCAGGGGACGGAAGGACGCAGAGCAATGGCTGAATCCGTACGATTTGCGACGCTGCTGAAGCGCTGGTTGATCGGGCTGTCCGCGGCTTGTCTGGTGGCGGTCGGGGCCTATGTGTTGATGACCAGATCCGGGGAAGCGCAACCTCGCCAGGCGGAGAAACGTCCCTCGCCGGCCTCGCGTCCTACGCCGGTCGTGGCGGCGACCGCAAAAACCGGCGACCTCAACATTTACCTGAACGGCCTGGGCTCGGTCATCCCCATGAACACGGTGACGGTGAAGAGTCGCGTGGACGGGCAATTGATGCGCGTGCTCTTCAAGGAAGGCCAACTCGTGCGGAGCGGCGAATTGCTGGCGCAGATCGACCCGCGTCCCTTCGAAGTCCAACTGATCCAGGCTGAAGGGCAAATGGCCCGCGATCAAGCGCAGATGAAAAATGCGCAATTGGATCTGGAGCGATACCGGGATCTGTTCAAACAGAACTTCATTCCCAAGCAACAGCTCGATACGCAAGAAGCGATGGTGCGCCAGTACGAAGGCATCGTCAGGGCCGACCAGGGCCAGATCGATAACGCGAAACTGCAGCTGACCTATTCGAGCATCACGGCTCCGATCAACGGGAGGGTGGGGTTGCGCCTTGTCGACCCGGGGAATATCGTACACGCCAACGATCCCAATGGTCTGCTGGTGATCACGCAGTTGCAGCCCATTACGGTGGTATTCGCGTTGGCGGAAGATCATCTTCCCGCCGTCTTTCAACGGCTCAAGGCCGGCACACCGTTGGTCGTGGAGGCCTTTGATCGCGAGCAAAAACGCAAGCTGGCGACCGGGACCCTGTTGACCGTGGACAATCAAATCGATCCCACCACCGGCACCGTGCGCTTGAAGGCGGTCTTTACGAACGAAGACGGCGCGCTGTTCCCCAACCAGTTTGTGAATGCGCGGCTTCTGCTCGATACCAAACAGGGAGCGGTCGTGGTGCCTTCCGCCGCTGTGCAGCGCGGACCGAAGGGGACCTTTGTGTATGTGGTCGATGAGGCCGAACACGCGGTCAGCGTGCGCGCGATCACCGTAGGCGTAACCCAGGGAGAAGAGGCCGCGATCGACACCGGACTGGCATCGGGCGAGCTGGTCGTCGTCGACGGCACCGAAAAATTGCGCGAAGGCAGCAAGGTTGACCTGCGGCCGGCAGCGGGTGCAGTGCCGGCCGGCCAGGAGGGGCCGACGCCCGGAGGTGAACGGCGAACGCAGGGGACTCGAACGTGAACCCCTCGCGGCTTTTCATCGTCCGGCCGGTGGCGACGGTCCTGACGATGATCGCCATTCTCCTGGCCGGCGGCCTCGCCTATCGCCAGTTACCCGTCTCAGCCCTGCCGCAAGTCGATTATCCCACCATCCAGGTGCTGACGTTCTACCCCGGGGCCGGGCCGGACGTGATGACCTCCTCGATTACCGCGCCGCTGGAACGCCAGTTCGGGCAAATGCCCGGATTGAACCAAATGACGTCCAGCAGTTCGGGTGGGAGCTCGATCATCACGCTGCAATTCAGCCTGGACATCGCGCTGGATATCGCGGAGCAGGAGGTGCAGGCGGCGATGAACGCCGCGGCTGCGTTCCTGCCGCGTGATCTTCCGGCGCCGCCGGTCTACAACAAAGTCAATCCGGCGGACGCGCCGATTCTGACGCTGGCCCTCACCTCGTCCACGCTGCCGCTGCCTCAAGTGCGGGATCTGGCGGAAACCCGGTTCGCGCAGAAAATTTCACAGTTGTCCGGTGTCGGTCTGGTGAGCATCAGCGGGGGACAGCGTCCCGCCGTGCGCATCCAGGCGAATCCGCGCGCGCTCGCCGCCTATGGGCTGACGCTGGAAGACCTGCGCACGGTGGTGGCGGCGGCCAACGTGAATCAGGCGAAGGGCGGGTTCGATGGCCCGCGGCGCGCCTCGATCATCAATGCCACGGATCAGTTGTTCGCCAGCAAGGATTACCGGGCGCTGATCGTCGCCTATCGCAATGGCGCGCCGGTTCGTCTCTCGGAGGTCGCGGAAGTCCTCGACGACGTGGAGAATTCCAAACAGGCCGCCTGGATGAACGAGACGCCGGCGGTGATCGTCAATATTCAGCGTCAACCGGGTACGAACGTGATCGAGGTGGTCGACCGGGTGAAGGCCTTGTTGCCGCAGTTGCAGGGAACCTTGCCCTCCTCGGTACAGGTGTCGGTGTTGACCGACCGGACGACCTCGATTCGCGCGACGGTCCGTGACGTGCAGGTGGAACTGGTGCTGGCCGTGGCGCTCGTGATTCTCGTCATTTTCCTGTTCCTGCGGACGCTTTCCGCGACGGTGATCCCGGCTGTGGCGGTGCCATTGTCTCTGGTCGGGACCTTCGGCGTCATGCATCTGTTGGGATTCAGTTTGAACAATCTGACGTTGATGGCGCTGACCATCTCGACCGGCTTCGTCGTGGACGACGCCATCGTCATGATTGAGAATATCGCTCGGTATATCGAGCGTGGGGAGTCGCCGTTTCAGGCCGCGCTCAAGGGGTCGAAGCAGATCGCCTTCACCATTTTGTCGCTCACCGTGTCCCTGATCGCGGTGCTGATTCCGCTGTTGTTCATGGGGGATGTGGTGGGGCGCCTGTTCCGTGAGTTCGCCGTGACGCTGAGCCTTACCATCCTGATTTCGGCGGTCGTCTCGCTGACCTTGACGCCGATGATGTGCGCGAGGCTGTTGCGCGAACGGCGCGAGGAACGGCTTGGCCCGGTGGCGAAGGCCTCCCAGCGCATGTTGGACCGGATCATCGCCGGCTATGGGCGCAGTTTGCGATGGGTCTTGCGCCGGCAGCGCGCTACCTTGCTGGTGACGGCTGCGACGGTGGCCGTGACGGTAGCGTTGTACGTTCTGATCCCCAAGGGCTTCTTTCCGCTTCAAGATACCGGCGTTCTTCTCGGCATCACAGAGGGCCCGCAGTCTCTGTCGTTCGCGGCGATGAGCGAGCGGCAGCAGGTGATGGCGCGAACGATTCTGGAGGAGCCGGCCGTGGAAAGCCTCACGTCGTTCATCGGCGTCGACGGAATCAACACGACGTTGAACAGCGGACGCATGTATATCAATCTGAAGCCGATTCGAGAACGGTCGGGCGATGCCGGCGACATCCTCCGGCGACTTGAGGCGCGTGCCGCCGCGGTGGAGGGGCTCACGCTGCACCTGCAGCCGGTGCAGGATCTCACCGTGGAAGACCGGGTCAGCCGCACGCAGTTCCAATACACGTTGGAGGATGCGGATCCGGAGGAGTTGACCCGCTGGGCGCCAAAACTGCTGGAGAGTCTGCAGCAACGGCCTGAGTTGCGCGACGTGAGCAGCGATCAACTCACGCAAGGACTCGCGTCCCTGGTGGAAATCGATCGGAATACCGCCTCCCGCATGGGGATCACCCCCCAGGTCGTCACCGACACGCTCTACAGTGCGTTCGGGCAGCGGCAGGTGTCGACGATGTTCACGCAGCTGAATCAGTATCGTGTCATTCTTGAGGTGATGCCGGAATTTCAGAAGGGCCCGGAGGCATTACAGGCATTGGAGGTTCGAGGCAGCGGCGGGTCCGTCCCGTTGAACGTGTTCACGCGTGTCACGGACACCACGGTGCCGCTCGTGATCAGCCGGCAGGGCCAGTTTCCCGCGGTCACGATCTCGTTCAACCTTGCGCCGGGGGGCTCTCTCGGCGAAGCGGTGACGGCGATCCGGCAGGCGACGCAGGAGTTGGGACTCCCGGCCAGCATCCGCGGGAATTTTCAGGGCGCTGCGCAGGCCTTTCAAAGCTCCCTTGAGCATGAACCGCTCTTGATTCTGGCGGCATTGATCACCGTGTACATCGTCCTCGGCATCTTATACGAAAGCTACATTCATCCCCTCACGATTCTCTCGACGCTGCCGTCCGCCGGCGTCGGCGCATTGCTTGCCCTGTTAGTGTTTCGGATGGATTTCAGCATCATCGCGCTGATCGGCATCATCCTGTTGATCGGCATCGTGAAGAAGAATGCGATCATGATGATCGATTTTGCCCTAGAGGCGGAGCGCAGTGAAGGCAAGCCGCCGGAGGAAGCCATTTATGAAGCCGGTCTCCTGCGGTTTCGTCCCATCATGATGACCACCATGGCCGCGCTCTTCGGGGCCCTGCCGCTGGCGATGGGGTCTGGGGTCGGCTCGGAACTGCGACGTCCGCTGGGCATCGCGATCGTCGGCGGGTTGATCTTGAGCCAGTTGCTGACGCTCTATACGACGCCGGTGGTGTATCTGGCCTTGGATCGGGTCGCAGCGCGTGTCCGCCGCAGCCCTGCGCGGGTTCCCGTGGGCGAGGCGCTGCCAATAGGTCGTCCATGAATATGTCAGCCCCCTTTGTCCGGCGTCCGGTTGCGACGACGTTGCTGACCCTCGGGGCGACGTTCATCGGGATCGTGGCGTTTCAGTTCCTTCCGGTTGCCGCCTTGCCGCAGGTTGAATTTCCGACGATCAACGTGTCGGCGTCCTTGCCGGGCGCCAGCCCTGAGACGATGGCCTCGTCGGTGGCGGCTCCGCTGGAGCGACAGTTTACCCGGATTGCCGGCGTGACGGAGATGACCTCCTCCAGCACGATGGGCGGGACCAACGTCACGCTCCAGTTCGAGCTGAGCCGCGATATCGACGGTGCCGCGCGCGACGTGCAAGCGGCGATCAACGCTGCCCGGGTGGATCTTCCGCCGAACCTGCCGAGTGCTCCTCGCTACAGCATCGTCAATCCGGCCGACGGGCCCATTCTTATTCTGGCCATCACCTCCGACCTGGTTACGCGCGGCCAGATGTATGACGCGGCCTCCAGCATCCTGCAGCAGAAGTTGTCGCAGGTTGAAGGCGTCGGCCAAGTCGCCGTGGGCGGCGGGGCGCTGCCCGCGATCCGCGTGGACCTCAATCCGACGGCGTTGAATAAGTACGGTATCGGACTGGGGGATGTTCGTGAAGTATTGACCAGCACGAACGTGAATCGGCCGAAAGGGCAGCTGACCGCCGGTGATCGCACATGGCAGATCCGAACCAACGATCAACTCCACCTGGCGGAGGAGTATCTGCCGTTGATCGTGGCCTATCGCAATGGGCGGGCGGTGCAGCTGTCCGATGTGGCGTCGGTGGAAGAGTCGGTCGAAGATGTGCGGACCATGGGCGTGGCGAATGGAACTCCGGCGGTGTTGGTGATCATCTACCGGCAGCCTGATGCCAACATCATCGACACGGTGGATCGGCTCCGCGCACGATTGCCGCAGTTGGAAGTCTCGCTACCGGGCAGCATGTCGTTGTCGATCGTGATGGACCGCACCCCCGTGATCCGTGCCTCCTTGCACGACGTGGAGCGGACCATGGCCATCTCCGTGGCCTTGGTGATTCTCGTGGTGTTCGTGTTTCTCCGGAATCTGCGTGCCACCCTGATCCCGGCGGTGGCTGTCCCGGTGTCGCTGATCTCCACGTTCGGGGTGATGTATCTGCTCGATTACAGCCTCGACAACCTGTCGCTGATGGCGTTGACGATCGCCACGGGCTTTGTGGTCGACGATGCGATCGTGGTGCTGGAAAACATCACGCGCTATCGCGAGCAGGGCGTGCCGCCCATGGAGGCGGCCTTACGGGGGGCGAAGGACATCGCGTTTACGGTGGTGTCGATGACCCTCTCCCTGGTGGCGGTGTTCATACCGGTGTTGTTGATGGGCGGGATGATGGGCCGCTTGTTTCGTGAGTTTGCCGTGACGCTCTCGGTGGCGATCGTGGTGTCCCTGGTGGTATCGCTGACGACGATTCCCATGTTGTGCGCACGGGTGCTGAAACCGGAGGCGGAGGCCACCCATGGGTGGTGGTATCGTGTCAGCGAGCGGGGTTTCGAGGCGATGTTGCGGGCCTATGCGGCGAGTCTGGCGTGGGTGCTCCGGCATTCTCGCACGATGCTGGCGCTGACCCTGGCGACCATGGCGCTCACGATCTATTTGTATATCCTGGTGCCGAAAGGGTTCTTCCCGCAGCAGGATACAGGACGCCTCTTCGGAAACATCCGGGCCGCGCAGGATATTTCGTTCCAGGCCATGCGCGACAAGCTGACAGAGGTGGTGGGGATTATCCAGAGCGATCCGGCGGTGGCGAGCATCACGGGGTTTACCGGCGGCGGGAGCCATTCCGGCACGACGAATACGGGGCGGATGTTCATCGCGTTGAAGCCGCTTGAAGAGCGGGGCATGAGTATCGACGAGGTGATCGCCCGGTTGCGTCCCAAGTTGGCGAAGGTGCCGGGTGCGCCGACGTATTTGCAAGCCATTCAAGATTTGCGTATCGGCGGGCGGGCGAGCAGTGCGCAATATCAATATACCCTGCAGAGCGTGGACTTGGACGAACTCAACACCTGGGCGCCCAAGGTCGAGAGCAAGCTGCGGACGCTGCCGCAAATCGTGGATGTGAACAGCGATCAACAGGATCGCGGCCAGCAGTCGCTGGTCATCTTCGACCGAAGCACGGCGTCGCGACTAGGTTTGACGCCGCAGCTGATCGATGACACGCTGTACGATGCCTTCGGTCAGCGGCAGGTGTCGATCATGTATACGCCGCTCAACCAATACCATGTCGTGATGGAGGTCGCGCCGCAATACTGGCAGAACCCCGCCGCGCTCCACGAAATTTATGTGCGTTCGCCGAGCGGCGCGCAGGTGCCGTTGAGTGCGGTGACCCGGTATGAGCCGGCCAATGCCATCTTGTCCGTCAATCACCAGGGACAGTTCCCCGCAGTGACTGTGTCGTTCAATATGGCGGCGGGCACGTCGCTCGGCGAGGCGGTGACGGCGGTCGATCACGCGATGCATGACATCGGCCTGCCTGCAAGTGTGCGGGGTACCTTCCAGGGCACCGCCAAAGCATTCCAGTCTTCTGCGGAGAATCAGCCGTGGTTGATTCTGGCGGCGCTTGTCACGGTCTATATCGTCTTGGGAATTCTGTACGAGAGCTACATCCATCCGATGACGATTCTCTCGACCCTTCCGTCGGCGGGTGTCGGGGCCTTGCTCGCGTTGTTGTTGTTCAAGACCGAGTTGAGCATGATCGCCTTGATCGGCATCATGCTGTTGATCGGCATTGTGAAAAAAAACGCCATTATGATGATCGATTTTGCGCTGCAGAGCGAACGCATGGGGGAGGGCAAGACTCCGCAGGCGGCGATCTACGAAGCCTGCCTGCTGCGGTTTCGTCCGATCATGATGACCACGGCGGCTGCTCTGCTGGGCGCGCTTCCGTTGGCCGTGGGCACGGGGGTCGGATCGGAGTTGCGGCGCCCGTTGGGCATCGCGATCGTCGGCGGCCTCCTCGTGAGCCAGATCCTGACCCTCTACACGACGCCTGTCGTCTACTTGTTCCTCGATCGCCTGCGCTTGCGCTGGGTGCGCGCCAGGGCGACCGCTCTGCACCCGGTCGCATAGCAGGCCGACAACCGGTTCAAGCCGGTGCCATTCTCATACATAGGTTCTCCCTTACGATATCTGGAATTCAATCATTCTCTTTTAGGGGTATGCACTTGACTCCACCGCCCCCTACCGCTTGGGATGGAGGAGTGCATCGAGGGGAAGCGGTTCGACCTGTACGGCTTGTTGGGCCAAGCGGTAGAACAGCTTCCCCCTCGACGCGGACGTGCGGCGGTTAAAACGGAACGTGAACTCATCGAGGTAGTCGTCCAGATGCGCGTGTGCGATCGCCCCCTGATGGGTGCCCAACAGCCACCGCTTGAGCAACGACGCCACGCGATGCACCCGGGGCAGCAGGTGCTCGGCCTCGGCCGGTTGGCGATGTTGCACCGAACGGTTGTGAAGATAGTCCTGCAGGTCGCGATAGGCCTGCAGGCCATCGGTCATCACGGTACTGCCTGGTTCGATGGCGTGGCCGATGAACCCGTGCAACGTCCGGCGGCTCGTATCGGGAATGCGCCGCAGCCGGATGCGGCCGATTCCCACTCCATCGGCCTCGTCCCCCCGCTTCTTCGCCGCCCCAGTACGTCTCGTCCACCTCCACGACGCCACGCAGCCGGTCGCGCCCAGGCCGCACCATCGCGCGTCGCAGTTTGTGCAGCAGCGCCCAGGCCGTCTTGTAGCTGCCCAGTCCCAGGACACGTTGCAAGCCCAACGCGCTGATGCCGTTCTTCTGGCTGGTCACCTGCCACATGGCCCGGAACCACACCGTCAATGGCAGCTTGCTGTCCTGGAAGATGGTCCCCGCCATCACCGACGCTTCCCGCCGGCAGTGTCGGCACCGCCACAGATTGCGGCGGTGCCGCAGGCCCTGACACTCCCCGCACCCGGGACAGGCAATCCCTTGGGGCCACCTCACGGCAACCAAGTAGGCGCGGCACGCCGCTTCGGTGCTGAACCGCCGCTCCAATTCCAGCAGCGGCCGCGGATAATCCTCCACCATCGGAAGCGACACTACCGATTGGGGGCGGTGGAGTCACGTGCATACCCCTATCCTCTTTTGACTCTCCAGACGCTAGTCCTTCGTAGCGAGGCGAAGGAGTGGCCGGCGGATGCGAGGCCGCAGGCTCGAAAAGCCGGAACCGTATTCGCTGAATAGGTTGAGGATTTTTACGGGCCGAGCACGAGGCAGATACCGACAGATCATTCGTCGCAGCAGAATGGCATCCCTCGGACACGCTGGTCTGGAGTATTCACGAATACCGTCGCGAAGCGTGTGAGACCGAAGCCCGCCGGGGCTTCTCGCACGTAAGGCCGACGCAGGCGTACTGGCAGTCCGTCGAGCAGGCCGAACGAGAAAAGCCTTGCCGGGCGAGAGGATCGGACGACGGGGTAGGTATTCATGAATAGTCTTGGCTAGGGCCATGTCGTAGAGCCGGGCATAGAGCCGTTCAGCCGTATTGGTATAGGCGTGGATCCGTGGTAGAGCTGGGGCTCTGAGTACGATGGAGTACGTATGGATGATTCCGCTGACGCATGGCCAAGACGCGGACCCCGTGACGGAGGAGGGGGTATGAGCATGTGGAGGTGGGGATGTCGTCTCATGAGCCTGGCCCTCGTCCTGGGGGTCGCCGTCGGGACGGGAATGCCGGTTCAGGCCCAGTCACTGCTGTTCGGCCCCACGTCATACACCCGCACTGCCGGACCGCCGAATCAGTTCACTGAAACGATCGCCCTTCCAGCCGGCGCCACGCCACCGTACACACTGCATCTGGTCAATGGAAACCCCGATGGGACGAAACGGCTCTCTTCGGCAACCGTCAAACTGAACGGGGTCCAAGTCGCCGACCCGAGCGATTTCGGCCAGAATGTGGCCGCGCTCGATCGGCCCGTGACTCTCCAGACGAGCAATACCCTGGAGATCCGGCTGACCAGTGCGCCGGGCAGTGTCCTCACGATCAGTCTCCTGGATACCGGAGGCGGGCCCCAACCAACCGGGCTGACGCCCAGTCCGCTGTCGCTGACGGCCGGTGCGGCCGGGACGCTCACGGCCACGCTCAGCCCCGCTCCCACTGCGGCGGGCTCGCTGGTTGCCGGAAGCGCCGATCCCGCCGTGGCGGTGGGGTCCACCACCGTGACGGTCACGCTCAACGGCGGGAGCGCGGCAAGTCAGGTGACGGTGAGCCCTCCGCCTCCGACCATCACCGGCCTGACCCCGAGCAGCGGCCAACCTGGAACCCAGGTGACGCTGACGGGGACCAACTTCGTGAACGTGCAGACCGTTGCGTTCAATGGCGTGACGGCCACGTTCACCGTCACCGACGCGACGACCGTGGTCGCCGTGGTGCCTCCGGGAGGCACCACCGGTCCCATCGCCGTGCAAACCCTCGCGGGGACGGCCACCAGGGCGACACCCTTCACCGTCATTCCCGCGCCGACCCTGGCCAGTCTTCAACCGGCTACCCTTACGATCCTACAGGGCGAGACGGGCACGCTGACGGTCACGTTGCACGCCGCGCAGAGCACGGAGACCGCTGTAACGTTGTCCACCACCAACGCCGCCGTGGCGACGGTCCCGGCGACGGTGACCGTCCCGGCCACTCAACTGAGTATCGCGATCCCGGTCACGGCGCTTGCGCCAGGACAGGCGGACATCACGGCCTCCTTGAACGGCACCAGCGCCAGCAGCACCGTTACGGTGGTGCATCCAGTCCCGTTGCTCACGACGTTGTCGCCGACGAGCCTGCCGAGCGGGAGTCCGGCGACCACCCTCACGCTCACCGGTCAACGGTTCGTGGCCGGCGCCACCGTGCAGTTCGGCACGACGACGCTCGCCGCGACGCTGGTGAGCGCCACCCAGCTGTCCGCCGTCATTCCCGCCGCGGCCCTCACCAGTCAAGGCACGGTCCCGGTTGCGGTCACGAATCCCCCGCCTGGCGGTGGCCTCTCGAACAGCGTGCCCGTCACCATCGTCAATGGCCCGCCGCCGCTCGAGCCGATCGGGAACCGGACCGTTCCCCTCGGCCAGACCCTGTCGTTCACGGTGACCGCGACCGATCCGGACGGGGATCCCGTCATGTTTGCCGTGACGCCGCTGCCGTTGCCGCCGCACATGACGTTCAACAGTGAGACCGGACGCTTCACCTTCACCCCCGATGCGACGCAGGTGGGCACCCTCTCACTGACCTTCCTCGCGTCGGACGGGGCCACGTCGTCGTCGGAATCGGTCAACCTCACCGTGACGGGGGCCGTCCCCGGTGCACCGACCAGCGTGTCTGGCCGAGTGGACGATAGTTCCGGCAATCCCGTCGTTGGCGTGGCCGTGTCCTTACTAGATGTGCCGACGACGACCACGACGAACACGGCGGGCGAATTCACCCTCGCCTTTGCCGGCCATCCGGCCGGGCGTCAACTCCTCGTCGTGACTGGGTTGCCGGCCGGGTATGCGAACTTAGTAGCGCCGGTCGATCTGATCGCCAATACGGCGAATGTGCTGCCGACGCCTGTGACCACCCCGCCGTTGGATCTGGCGACGGCGGTGACCGTGAACCCGGCGGCCACGACCACGCTGACAAGTGCGACCGCGCATGTGACGGTCGTGATTCCACCGGGCCGGGCGAAGAATGCCGATGGCACGCCCTTTACGGGGCAGCTGACGATCAGCCCCGTCCCGGAATATGGCCGTCCCGAATCGCGGCCCGTGGAATTGCGGCCAGGCCTCTCGGTGACGATTCAACCGGCGGGCGTCATCCTCGATCCGCCCGTCCCCATCACCTTTCCGAATGTCGACAACATGTCGCCGGGCAACGAGTTTGACCTCTGGTCGTTGTATCCGGACACCGGCACGTTTTTGGTGGTGGGACGGATGCGGGTCAGTGCCGATGGAGCGACCGTGGAGATGATTCCCGGCACCGGCGGGGTGCGCAAGACGGCCTGGCATTTTGCCATGCCTCCGGAATCCAAGGCAGACCTTCCGGAGGTGCCGAGCAAGGACGGGGACTGTGTGGCCTGTCGGACGGGCTCGGAAGCGGACCTCACCGCCGGCGCCCTGGCCCTGGACGAAATCATCCCAGGGATTCGCACGCTGGGGGTGACGCGGGATTTGGCCCTCCACTATCGGTCGACCAATGCGGATGTGCAGCGCATTGTCCCGGTGAACGCGACGCTCCGAGTGCAGGCGGCCGTGCCGACGACCTTCTCGGCGCGCCTCTCGATCGGTGGAGTCCAGCTCGGACAGGACCGGTATTGGGACAGTCGCGCCTTGCCGGAGAATGCGGATTCCGTCTCCCGTCTCGGCGTGCAATTCGACGGCAGCGCCTTCCCGACCGGCGTCTATCCGTCTGAACTCCTCCTGTTCTCCAACTATCCGCAGTCGAGCATCGGTGGGGTGACGCGCAGTCAGGTCTTGCTGCGGAACGAACAGGCGAGCCCGTTCGGTGCCGGGTGGACCCTGACGGCCGTGGATCGTCTCTACCCGCAAGCGGACGGATCGGTGGTGTTGGCCAAGGGCACCGGCAGTACGCTGCTGTATGGCGCAGCGGGACGGCCCCTCGTGGTAGAGAGTTTCGATCAGGCCCGCAGCCTCACGGTCAGCGGGGTCAACGCCAGTTTTGTCGCGGGGGCGATGCATGCCGCGGCGCGGGGCGACCTGTTAAATCCCACCAACTTCGGCGCACTGGGCACGATGCGTCGCCCCGTCGCCCTTCGGAGCGGGCTCAACGTCGTCACCCTCCCGGCGTTGGCGGGGGTGGATGTGTTTGTGGTGAATCTGCTGACGACCGAGCTCAGCGCAACGGAAGTCCAGGTACTCGAGCAGTTTGTGCGCGACGGAGGAACGGTCCTGGAGATTCGCAATACGGCTCCAACACGCCCGTTGTTGTTGGGGACCTTGCCCGCGCCGTTCATCGGCGACCTCACGGCAGACGTGACGCCGGAGGGCCTCACGTCGCCGCTGGGCAATGGGCCGTTCGGCACGATCATCAGTCCGTTGCTGACCGGGGGGAACGCGGGGTATGCGACCGCCGGGTTGGCGACCGGGCTGGCCCGCAATGATCTTAGCCCGAACGTCCTCCTGCTGCCTCCGGGTACGGTCTTCTCCGGCGCGGGCCGGGCAGTCCTGATCGGGGATGAAGAAATCGTGGCCTCTGGGTACACCGGTGGTGCGGGGTCGAACCGCTATACGGAAGGGTCGAATCGCACCTTCTTTTTGAACGCGATCGCGTACCTGGCTGGCGCGCCCGGCTATCGACCGGTGCTCCCGGCGGGCCCGACTGCCATCACGCTGCAAGGCCCCCCGGATGAGTATGCGGTCGTGGTGCGACAGGTGGATGGCACCTATACTCGAACCACCAAAGACGGCACGGTGTCCCAATTCAGCCCGCAGGGCCTGTGCACGAGTCTGCGTGATCGGAACGGGAACCAGACCACCTATGCCTATGACGGCAGCGGGCGACTGGTGACGATCACGGACCCGACCGGGCAGGTGACCACGCTGGCCTATAGTGGCACCACGGTGCAGAGCGTCACGGACCCGGCCGGTCGCGTGACGCAATTGGAGTATGATGCGGCGGGCAACCTCCAGTGGCTTCGCGGCGCCGATACGACAGCGGTGACGTTCGCCTATGATGCGCAGCATCGGCTGATCCGTCGGACAGACGCCCGGAATCAGATCACGCAGTACACCTATGATGCCAGCGGTCGCTTTGCCCAGGCGACCTTGCCGGACGGGGCGACCCGCGCGGTCACCCCCAGTCACACCCTTGCGGTGCCCAATTTCGCTGCGGGGCAGGGAACGGCCGGCAACCCGGCGCCCGTGAGTGCCACGAGCGTCAACCGGGCGACGTTTACGGATGCCACCAATCACAGCACAACCTTTGAACTGGACGCGCTGAGCCGCATCACCAAGCAGACCGATGCGTTGAACCGCGTGACCACCATCACGCGGGATGCCCGGGGCAATCCCACACAGATCGTCCGCCCCAATGGCGCGATCACCACCATGACCTACGACGCCAACGGCAATCTCCTCACGAGTACGGAGCAGGCCATTGCGGCGACGACGACCTTTACGTACGAGCCGACCTTCAACCAGGTGACCAGCATCCGCGACCCCAAAGGCCACCTCACGCAGATCGCCTATGATGCCAAGGGGAACCCGCTGACGATCACCGATGCCCTGAACCAGGTGACCACGTTTACCTACAATCCTCAGGGTCTCCTGCTCACGACCAAGGATGCCCTGAATCAGACCACTACCTTTACCTACGACGCGCTCGGTCGCTTGCTGACCACGACCGATCCGCTGAGCCGCACGACCACGCTGACCTACGATGCGGCGGGCAATGTCGCGACCTCGAAAGATGCGCTGAACCGCATCACGACGTTCGTGTACGATGCCAAGAACCGGCTCACCCAGGTCACCGATCCCAACACGGGTGTCACGGCCTATGCCTACGACGGCAACGGCAATCTGCTGACCGTCACGGATGCGAAGAACCAGATGACCACCTTTGCCTACGATAGCCGGAACCGGCTCCTCAGCACCACCGACCCGCTGGGCAAGATCGAGCGGTATACCTATGACGGGAACGACAATCTGCTCACGCGAATCACGCCCAAGAACGAGACCATCAGCTTCGCCTACGATGCCGTGAACCACTTGCTCAGTAAGACCCTGCCGGGCAGCCAGGTGACGAGCTACCTCTATGATCTCGCCGGGAACTTGACCGGCGTGACCGATCCGGATAGCGTGCTGACCATGACCTACGATCTGGCGAATCGGCTGCTCAACGTCACGACCGCTAGCTCGCCGAATCAACCGACGGTCTCCCTCGGCTATGCCTACGACCAGACGGGCAATCGCCTCACCCTGGCCGATGGGATCAAGACGACCAGCTATCACTATGACGGACTGAATCGTCTGAGCGGACTGGGCGATGGCGTGACCCTGCCGCCGCCGACGGCGAACTTGGTGGCCTGGTGGACAGGTGACGGTACGGCCGCCGATGCCCAAGGGACCAACTCCGGGATCTTGCGCAACGGGGTGGCGTTCGCGGCAGGCTTGGCGGGACAGGCCTTTCAGTTCGACGGGGTGGACGACGAGATCGGCTTCACCAGCACGGTGGGTCGATTCGGGTTTCAGGCCACGGTGGATCTGTGGATCAAGACCACCTCGACGCGTCGTGAGACCATCATGAGCGACCGGCTGACCTGTACGGTCACGTCTCCGGCCAACGTGGCCTCCTGGGAGCTGCAGCTCCAACCGAACGGCACGGCCAGCGTTGCCGTGGCCGGACCGGACGCGGGGGCGGGGACGACGTTGGTGAGCGTCAGCGTGGCGACGACGCAGCGGGTCAATGATGGACAGTGGCATCGGCTCGGGGTGGTCCGCAATGGCACCGAACTCCGGCTCTATCGCGACGGCCAGCTGGAAGGCTTTTGGAATTTTCTCAACGGGCCGCCGCTCTTGACGAGCCTGCCGGCGGGTGGCCTGCGCATCGGCAGCGGGGGCTGTGGGACCAGTCCGTTCACCGGTCAGCTCGATGAGATCACCATGGCGGATCGGGCCTGGACGGTGGCCGAGCTCCAAGCGCCCCGGACGCAAGAGCAGCCCGTGGCAAGTTATGTCTATGACGCGCTCTCGCGCCGGATCGCCACGACCCTGTCGAATGGGACGCAGACGACCTACAGCTATGATCCGGCTAGTCAGGTGCAGCAGATTCGTCATGCGTCAACCGTCACTGGTCAACCGGTGAATATGGCCGACTATGTCTATAACGGCGTGGGGAACCGAACGAGCCTCACGGATCGCCGTGGCAGTCAGGCGTTTGGCTACGACACACAGGATCGGCTCACCAGCGCGAGCCATCCGCTGCCCCCAACCAGCCAAACGTTCGCGTACGATGCCGTGGGCAATCGGATCAGCAACGGCAGTCTCAGCAACGCCGGAAACCAATTGACCGAGGACTCGGCCTTTACCTATCTCTATGACGATAATGGTAACCAGACGCGCAAGACGAACAAGACCACGAACAACTTCACCGCGTACACGTATGACGCAGAAAACAGATTGGTGAAGGCGGAAGAGTTCGCGGCCGGCAACCCAACGCCATTTGCCACGTCAACCTACCGCTACGATGGGTTAGGTCGCCGCATCGAAAAGGTCGCCAATGGGCAAACGAAACGGTACATCTATGATGGGGAAGACATTCTGCTGGAATACGACGGCGCGAATGTGCTCCAAGCCCGGTACACCCATGGGCCTGGGATCGATGAGCCGATTGCGGTGACGAAGGGCGGTTCGACCTACTTTTATCACCAGGATGGCCTGGGCACCGTCACGGATCTCACCGACTCCACCGGCGCGACCGCGAAGAGCTACAGTTACGATGCCTATGGGAATCTCGTGGATCAAACCGGCACGCTGGAGCAGCCGTATACGTATACGGGCCGCGAGTTCGACAGCGAGAGTGGGCTCTTGTACTACAGGGCGAGATATTACGACTCGGTTACAGGGAGATTCTTGCAACAAGATCCTGGGTTGGCTGGAGTAAACTCCGCTCGACTTCCACGTCATCCGCTTGATTTAGTCTCACAATATGCCTACGCGGCCGATAATCCGATTCGGCTGATTGATCCGCTAGGTAATGAACCACAAGAACCAGGTGGGGTGGGCGTCGAAGCGTGCAAATATTATGAGGATGTTGGGAGAGTCAACGGATGCAAGTACCACCCCTATGCGAGAGAGTATTGTGAGAATCCAAAGCAAAACCCGTGCATACGGTCTTTGGCCTCAGCAGGAACGATCAACGTCATTCGTCAAGAGCTAATCATTGAAGATCAAAAAGCGCGTATCGATCGATCAACAGAAGCATGTGACACACCGGGCTGTGCAACAGCTCAAGCAGTTGCGGCCTATCACAAGAAAGTGTTTGCCGCACATGGCATACCTGAGTGGTGCTTCCCGTCTTGGTGGCTGTCAGCTAGAGGCACCGGAGATCGGTGAACAACCCGACTACACCTCATCGATTGGCCTGGATGTGGCTACTCCTTGCTGTCGGCTTCGCAGTACAGGCAGGGCGTTATATATACCTGACATTCTATCAGGGAGATCCCGATGAACTGTTACGCAGCAAGATTATAGGCTTGGCAGACGGAATTCCTCTCGCCATACTCTGTTTCAGCAATTTCTTTTTACAGAGCAAGAGGGGACTTGGAGGTCTAGCTGTACGGATTCTCGTGAGTGTAACGGTCGGGCTCGGACTGTGCTTTCTCGGGGCAGGAATCTGGGATGTCTTTGAATCGTGGCCTGATCCTGAAAAATCACTCCGCCTCAGCTCTCTGATACTGATCGCTTTTGGCTTTGTTGGATACCCCCTCGGCGTGTTGCTGGTTGCCTATCGCCACTGGACCCGAAGCACCACGATGACGCTTCCTAGGGTCACGCTTTTGCCTTTTTCGATCTGCATCGGTCTCCACATCCTGGAATTTCTTGTGTGGTGGTTTTGGCCATTCGGGTCGGCTTCTTTATATGGAGCAGCCTCGCTTGCCCTCTTCTTTGCTGCAACGAATTTCTCACTCCTGACGAGTTCTACTGACCTATGACCATGATATCCAAAGTGGCCTTCTCCTATGATCCCGCCAGTCAGGGCGAATAAAAGGGGTCGGGAGTCTTTTCTTGACAGGGCGGCTCGTGGGGTGTACAAGACCGCATGCCCCGTCGTCCCCGCCTCGCTGCTGGCGAACTCGCCTATCATGTCCTCAACCGCCGTGTGGGGCGTCTGCCGCTGTTTGAGAAACCCGCCGACTATGCCGCCTTCGAGAAGATCCTGGCGGAGGCCGTCGAAGCAACGCGCATCCGAATCGCGGCCTATTGCCTGATGCCGAATCATTGGCATCTGTTCCTGTGGCCGCGGCGGGATGGGGAACTCTCGGAAGTCCTGCGGTGGATCACCGTCACCCATACACAACGCTGGCACGCGCATCATAAGACGGCGGGAACGGGGCCGGTGTATCAGGGGCGCTTCAAGTCGTTTCCGGTCCAGACGGACGAACATTTCTTGACGGTGGCCCGCTATGTGGAGCGCAATGCGTTGCGGGCGAAGCTGGTGCGTCGAGCGGAGGACTGGCAGTGGTCGAGTCTGTGGCGACGGACGCAAGGTGAACCGAAACTGACCGCGTGGCTGTGTGACTGGCCAATGGACCGTCCTCGGGATTGGGGAGGCTGGGTGAACCGCCCTCAAGGGGCCGCCGAGCTTGAGGCACTGCGGACAAGCGTGCAGCGCGGCCGCCCGTTCGGCGACGAGGGCTGGGTGCGACGGATCGCGAAACGCTTTGGGATGGAATCGACGTTGCGGCCCCGCGGCCGACCGAAGGGCTCGTGAGAAAAGACTCCCGACCCCTTTTATCCGACGGCGTCGCAGGTCACGAACATCCTCCATCAGATCACGGAAAAAGCAATGGGGTCTGACATGACTAGTGAATTTATGGGAGCCTCATGCTGAGGTGTGACGATTTCGGATCCTTGCGGTAGGCGGGTCAAGACTGTAGATCACAGACAAGCGCCTTGAATTGTGAGACGGACACGATCGTGGTTGTGACGAGCTTTCTGGCGTGCGTGAAGTCGTGATCCCCGGTAATGAGCCAGTCCGCATGGGCCGCCAGGGCACAGGCGAGAAATTTGGCATCGGTGGGATCCGGAGGATAGGGCGGCGTGACCGGGATGGCCACAAGCACAGTCACCGTCTCCAGCCAGGTCAGCCACTGATGCAGGAGGTCCGGCGAGAGCCCGAACTTCGGGCGGGCGAGGACCGTCTTGTACTCGGCGAGGATCTCCGTGGAGACGACCCAGTCCCATCCTGGTTGAGCCACGATCCAGCGCAGTACGGCTTCCGGGGTTCTGTTCTTGAGGGCCGCCGACACCAAGACATTGGTGTCGATGACGACATTCATTGGCTGGTCCTGACAGCTGCCACTTCTGCGGCAATCTCCGCGTCTGTGAGGAGGCGAGCTTGCGGCAACGTTTGCGTCGTGTGGAGCAGTTGTTGGAGCGTCCCGAGTTTCGTGGCAGATGTGGGGTCGTCAGCGATCACCACCACTTCGACGCGTTCTCCGGCTTGAAAAGGCATATCGGACAAGGTCACCTGGCCGGAATCTTCGACCACGACATATGTTCGGTAGGCTCGCATCGGCATCACCTCGTCAGGATATTATGATCTGGCCCCAATCTGAGTGCAAGCCTGTTGGAGATTTGCTCGCATGGCCACGACCGATCCGCTGAACCGCACCACAACGCTCACCTATGACAATGCCGGCAACGTGGCGACGAGCAAAGATCATCTCAACCGGATCACCACGTTTGAGTGCGATGCGAAGAACCGGCTCAAGAAAGTCACCGATCCGTTGAACGGGATCACCCAATACACCTACGACGGCAAAGACAATCTGCTCACGCGAATCACGCCCAAGAACGAGACCATCAGCTTTGCCTACGATGCCGTGAACCAATTGCTCAGTAAGGCCCTGCCGGGCAGCCAGGTGACGAGCTACCTCTATGATCTCGCCGGGAACTTGACCACCGTGACCGATCCGGATAGCGTACTGGCCATGACCTACGATCTGGCGAATCGGCTGCTCAATGTCACGACCGCCGGCTCACCGAATCAACCCGCCGTCACCCTGGCCTACAGCTATGACCCCACCGGAAACCGGCTGAGTGTGACCGATCCGGTCCAGGTGGCGCAATACACGATGCCCTGAACCGATTGCAGACCTTGACACAACCCCGCACGCCCGCGACCCCGTTGCCGAATCTGCTGGCCGCCTGGCCGGGGGACGGGAGTGCGGCCGATCCCGTGGGCGGCCAGACGGGCACCGTACAACTCGGCACCACCTTCGGGCCTGGTGTCCGCCAGCAGGCCTTTGTCTTCGACGGGGTGGATGACGCTGTGAGCATCCCGGATTCGGCGGTGCTCGATAGCCTCAGCACCAACGCCACCCTGGACGCGTGGATCAAGCCGGCGATCCCCCTCGGGGCCGAAGCCTGGCTCTTTGCCCGGCGCGATCCCTTCGTGAGCGAAGGGTTCTCCGTGGCGCTCCTCCAAGACGGCCGGATGCAGCTGACCGTCCGGACGACCACCAGCCCCACCGTGTCCGGCTCCACGTTCTGCTCGACCGCGAGTGTGATCACCTTCGATCAATGGCAACATGCGGCGGCGGCCGTGGATACCGTGGCAGGCACGGCCCAGATCTGGGTGAATGGCCAGGCCATCAGCCTGACCGCCGTCTTTGGGCCAGCGACCTTGAGCGGCACCCTCGTCAATGTGAATCAACAGTATCTCGGCCGTCGACAGGATCCGAACACGGCGGGTGGGGGCGGGCATTTCAAGGGCCAGCTGGATGAAGTGCGACTCTACGGGCGAACACTCACCCTGGCGGACGTGCAGAGCCGGGCGCAGACCCACCCCGCGGCGACCTATGTCTATGACGCGCTCTCGCGCCGGACGAGCCTCACGCTCCCGAACGGGACCCAGACCACCTATACCTACGATCCCGCTTCTCAGGTGACGAACATCCTCCACAAGATCACAGCGACCAATACGCCCATCAATAACGCCGACTACCTGTACAACAATGTCGGAAACAAGAACAGAATGGGGGGCAAAGAACAGAAAGGGGGTCAAGTCTTGCAATCATACATGTGGGCTGCTATTGTCACGCCCATGGCCCGTCCGTTGCGCATTGAGTTTCCCGGTGCCGTCTATCATGTGACCAGTCGGGGCAATGCCAGACAGGACATTGCCGTGGACGATCACGATCGCACCACGCTCCTCACGCTGCTCGCCCATGCGATTGATCGGTACGGGTGGTTCTGCCATGCCTACTGCCTGATGGACAACCACTATCATCTGTTCTCGACACGCTGAGCGCGCATCTCTCGCAAGGCATGCGGCAACTCAATGGGCGCTATACACAAGCGTTCAATCGCCGCCATCAGCGGGTGGGACATCTCTTTCAGGGACGCTTCGCGGCCATCCTGGTCGACAAAGATACTCATCTGCTGGAGTTGTTCCGCTATGTGGTCCTCAATCCGGTTCGAGCGAAGATGGTGACCCATCCACGGTTGTGGTCCTGGAGCAGTTATCGTAGGACTGCGGGAGAACGTTCAGGGCCGGCGTGGCTGACGACAGGATGGATTCTGAGCCAATTCGGGATGCGACAGCGCGAAGCGCAACAGCGCTATCGCTAGTGTGTCACCGAAGGTCGAGGGGGTCCTGGCCCGTGGGAGCAGGTGCAAGGTCGGATCTATCTCGGCTCAATAGCCTTTATTGCGCAACATCAACCCGATCGGGTCATTCCAGAAATTTCACGTCGACAGACGCAGGCAAAACGGCCGGCGCTAGGCGAGATCTTTCAGCAGCGGGGCGAGGTGCCGACACTCATCGCGGTGGCGTACCGCCAGTATGGCTACCGGTTGCACGACATTGCCCTGCATCTCGGCGTGCACTATGCGACGGTCAGTCGGCGGCTGAAGCAGGCCGAACAGGAACAGGTCTGATCGCAAGACCCCCAAATTTCTGATGACCACGGCGGCAGCCCTGCTGGGGGCGCTCCCGCTGGCCGTGGGCACGGGGGTTGGATCGGAGTTGCGGCGTCCGTTGGGCATCGCGATCGTCGGAGGCCTCCTCGTGAGCCAGATCCTGACCCTCTACACGACCCCTGTCGTCTACCTGTTCCTCGATCGGCTACGATTGCGCTGGATGCGCGCCAGGGCCGCCGCTCTGCACCCAGCGGCGTAAGGAACGGTGCATCGACGTCCGTTGGTTCCGCCGTTACCATTCTTCGCCGAGGCGCCGGCCCTCGATTGCCGGCCACGCTCGGCAGCAGCGGCACAACTACCGTGCCACACTGTTCATTGAGGTCAAGGCGGGCTGGTCACTATTTCCCGCGTACCTGGGCCACCAGGTTCTGTAGCATCTTCAAATCCATGGCTCCCGGGACCAGCTCCGTGCCGACGATAAAGGCCGGGGTTCCTGTGATGCCGAGGGTCTTCGCGAGACTTCGGTTGCGATCGATGACCGCCTGCCACTCGGGTCTGTTGAGATCTCTGTCCAGCCGTTCCACATCCAACCCCGTCGCGTCAGCAATACGGAAGAGGTGCTCTTTCGTGAGATCCTCCTTCGTGGCGAGCAGCGCTTCGTGAAATGCCTGGTGTTTTCCCTGCAGATGTGAGGCCAATGCCGCTTTGGCGGCCAATTCGGACGTCTCGCCGAGAATCGGAAAGTCTTTATAGACGACACGGATACCGGCATCCCGTTGCTGCAGCTCGGTCAGCGCGGAGGCCGCCCGTTTGCAGTATCCGCAGCGGTAGTCGAAAAACTCCACGACGGTGATGTCACCGGTTCGGTTTCCGCTGACCGGGGAGGCCGGATCGTCGAGCAGCTCCGGCCGATGGCTGGCGATGGCGGCTTTCTGCCGTTGTTGTTCCTCCGCCGCCCGCCTGTTCTCCAACGCCTGCAAGGATTGTTCGATGACTTCAGGATGGGTACGGAGGTAGCGCTCGATGATCTGTTCCAGCGCCGGCCCTGCGAGAGGATCCCCGGTCGTTTCAGCCGGCCAAGCGTTCACGGCAACAGAGGCCCACACTGACACGAAGGAAAACAAAGCCAGAACGACAATGCGATCGGTGCCCGGTCTCATACGACCTCCCGTTTGAATCAATGTCGAGCACGGTGCTGCCGCCGGGCATTATACAAGAATCGCGGTGGGCGAGGTCAGTCGGCCGGGTCGATGGGCAGCTTGGTGATCTTAACGAGCTGGTTGTCTCCGTTGATCTCAAACGTGACATGGTCGCCGATGCTCAGACCATGAAGGAGGCGGGTGTCACGCGTGGGGCCAGGATTTTCCGGTTGCGCAGAGTCTGTGGTCGATCTATGGTGAGAGCAGAAGAAGGGATGCTCATGCCTCAAGCCGACCGCGATGCTCCTGCCGTGCTCACCGTCAACGCCGGGTCATCGAGCGTGAAATGGGCGCTGTTTCGAGTGGCCCAGCCGCCGGTTAAGACCGAGACGGGCCACATCGAGCGGATCGGTCTTCCAGACGGGATCGTGACCGTGACGGACCCCGCCACCGGTCGGCGTGAGCGGCGCGTCGCGCAGGTATCGAGTCATGCGGAGGCCGCACGATGGTTGATCGAACATCTCACGGAGAGCGGCAAAGGCGCGGGAATCCAGGCCATCGGTCATCGGGTGGTCCACGGAGGAAGCCGGTACGCCGATCCGCAGGTAGTGTCGGCGGAGATGATCGAAGAGCTGCGGCGGTTGAGCCCCTACGATCCTGAACATCTCCCGGCAGAGCTGGCACTCATCGACGCGTTGGCCGGTCAGTATCCGCAGGCGCCTCAAGTGGCCTGCTTCGACACGGGGTTTCATCAACATCTGCCGCCCGTCGCGCGATTGATGGCGATCCCGCGCCGCTATGAGAAGCAGGGGGTGAGGCGCTATGGATTCCACGGCCTGTCCTATGCGTACCTCATAGAGGAGCTGGAACGGGTGGCCGGCCGGGAAGCCGCTCGAGGCAAGGTGATCCTGGCCCATTTGGGCAACGGCGCCAGCATGGCCGCCGTGCGGGATGGAAGCAGCATCGATACGAGCATGGGGTTTACGCCCGCCTCCGGTCTGCCCATGAGCACGAGATCCGGCGACGTGGATCCGGGTGTGGTCTCGTATCTGGCCAGGACCGAAGGCCTGACGGCGGACCAATTTCACCACATGGTGAATACACAGTCCGGGCTATTGGGGATCTCTGAGCTGAGTCCCGATCTTCGCGATCTGCTCGCGCAGGAGGACCACGACCCGCGCGCGGCAGACGCGGTGGCCCTGTTGTGTTATCAGGGGAAAAAGTACCTTGGCGCCTATGCTGCGGCGTTGGGCGGTGTGGAGCAACTCGTCTTCAGCGGCGGCATCGGTGAGCATGCGGCTGTCGTCCGGGCGCGGATGTGCGAAGGCCTGGAGTTTCTCGGCATTGAGTTGGATCGGGTGCGTAACGAGGCGAATGCCCCGATCATTTCGAGCGGCCAAAGCCGCGTGACGGTGCGCGTCATCCGGACGGACGAAGAAAGTCAGATTGCCCGCTCACTCTGCCGGTTGTTGGCGCTGCGCGCCGGCCCGTGATCCGGTTCGACGGCCCTGCGATCACGCAGCGGCGATCCATCACGCATGACCTGAACCTGAAAGAGGGAACGCATGAACCAGACGACACCGCTCAGTCAGCCGCTCAGCCCGGAGATGGTGGCGCGCATCCATGCCTATTGGCGTGCTGCCAATTATCTCTCGGTCGGCCAGATCTACTTATACGACAATCCTCTCCTGAAGCAGCCGTTGACGCGGGAGCACATCAAGCCACGCCTGCTCGGCCACTGGGGCACGACGCCGGGACTGAATTTTATCTACGTCCATCTCAATCGCATCATCAAGGAACGGAACCTGCCGGTGTTATACATCGCGGGCCCCGGGCATGGCGGTCCAGGCCTCGTGGCCAATGTCTATCTTGAGGGGACGTATAGCGAGGTGTATCCCAACATTTCGCAGGATGAAGCCGGGCTGCAGCGCCTGTTTAAGCAGTTTTCCTTCCCCGGCGGCATTCCGAGCCATGTCGCGCCGGAAACGCCGGGGTCGATTCATGAGGGTGGCGAGTTGGGGTATTCCCTGGCCCATGCGTATGGGGCGGCGTTCGACCATCCGGAGCTGCTCGTGGCCTGCGTGATCGGCGACGGGGAAGCGGAAACCGGACCGCTGGCCGGGAGTTGGCACGGCAACAAGTTTCTGAACCCGGTGCATGACGGCGCCGTGCTGCCCATTCTCCATTTGAACGGGTACAAGATCGCCGGGCCGACCGTCTTGTCGCGTATGCCGCCGGATGAACTGGAGTCACTCCTGATCGGGTACGGCCACCAGCCGTTTTTTGTAGAAGGCGACGATCCGGCGACCATGCATCGACTGATGGCCTCAACCTTGGATGAAATCGTCACGACCATCGGGCGTATTCAGCAAGAGGCTCGCACGAAGGGATTTACGACTCGCCCGCGCTGGCCCATGATCGTCCTGCGGTCGCCGAAGGGCTGGACCGGCCCCAAGGAAGTGGACGGCAAGCAGACGGAGGGCAGCTTCCGCTCCCACCAGGTGCCGATGGGCGATATGGCCAAGCCTGGGCATGTCGAGCAGTTGGAAGCGTGGTTGAAGAGTTACAAGCCGGAGGAATTGTTCGACGCGTCGGGCAGGCTGGTGCCGGAGCTGGCCTCGCTTGCGCCGACCGGGGAGCGGCGCATGGGCGCCATTGCCTGTGCGAACGGCGGCAGCATACTGCGGGATCTCCACTTGCCGGACTTTCGGCAATATGCGGTGCCGGTGGTGAAACCCGGCGCGGACGAGGCGGAAGCGACCAGGGTGCAGGGCCTCTTTCTCCGGGATGTCCTGAAGCAGAATCCCCACAACTTCCGGCTCTTTGGCCCGGATGAGACGGCCTCAAACCGATGGAGCGCTGTGTTCGAGGTGTCCGACCGTTGTTCGACGGAACAGATTCTGTCGAGCGACGAACATGTGGCGCATGACGGGCGTGTGATGGAGATCTTGAGCGAGCACCTGTGCCAGGGCTGGCTCGAAGGCTATCTGTTGACCGGCCGCCACGGGTTTATGAATTGTTACGAAGCGTTTATCCATATCGTCGATTCCATGTTCAATCAACATGCGAAGTGGTTGAAAACCTCGCTCGCAATTCCCTGGCGTCGGCCGATCGCCTCACTGAATTATCTGCTGACCTCCCACGTGTGGCGGCAGGACCACAACGGGTTCAGCCACCAGGATCCGGGGTTCATCGACCATGTGGTGAATAAGAAGGCCGAAGTCATTCGTGTCTATCTGCCGCCGGATGCGAACACGCTGCTCTCGATTACCGATCGGTGCCTGCGCAGCCGAGACTGTGTGAACATCGTCGTGGCGGGCAAGCAGCCCGCGCCGCAGTGGCTGGATATGGACGCGGCCGTGCTGCACTGCACCGCCGGTATCGGGATCTGGGAATGGGCGAGTAACGATCGGGGGAGTGACCCGGATGTGGTCATGGCCTGCTGCGGGGATGTGCCGACCATGGAGACCTTGGCGGCCGTGGAGATCCTGCGCAACGCTCAACCCAATCTCAAGGTGCGGGTCGTGAATGTCGTCGATCTGATGAAACTGCAGCCGGTCAGCGAACATCCCCATGGGTTATCGGATAAGGAATTCGATGCTCTGTTCACGACCGACAAGCCGATCATCTTTGCGTTCCACGGCTATCCCTGGTTGATCCATCGGCTGACCTACCGGCGGACGAACCATCACAATCTGCATGTGCGCGGGTATAAGGAAGAGGGCACGACGACCACGCCGTTCGACATGGTGGTTCTGAACGATCTCGACCGGTTCCATCTCGTGTCCGATGTGGTGGATCGTGTGCCGCAGCTCGGCGCCCGCGCCGCCTATCTCAAGCAGGAGATGCGCGACAAACGCATGCAGCACAAGCAGTATATCGAGCTGCACGGGGCCGACATGCCGGAGATCAGAAACTGGAAATGGAGTGGAAAGCGCTGACACCATGGCGGAACCAACGGTGGTCGCGCTCTTCGATGTCGACAATACATTGCTGGACAATGACCGGATCGCGGCCGACCTCCCGCAACATTTGGATAAGGAAATCGGCGCCAGAGGAGAGCGGCAGTACTGGACGATCTTCGAAGAGTTGCGGGAGCAGCTGGGGTACGTGGACTATCTCGGCGCCCTACAACGGTATCGGCAGGCCTATCCGCGCGACCCGCATCTGCTTACGCTCTCACGGTTTCTGTTGAACTATCCATTCGCCGAACGGTTGTTTCCGCAAGCCTGCGAGGCCGTGCGTCAAGCGGCGGAGTGGAGCAGGCCCGTCATCCTGTCGGATGGTGATGTGGTGTTTCAGCCTCGCAAGATCGATCGCGCCGGGTTGTATGAGGCGGTGGAGGGGAATGTCCTCATCTACATTCACAAAGAGAAAGAACTGGACGACGTCGAGCAGCGATATCCGGCCGACCACTATGTCCTGGTGGACGACAAGCTACGCATTCTCACGGCGGTGAAGGCCTATTGGGGTGAGCGGGTCACGACCGTGTTTCCGCGCCAGGGACACTATGCCACTGACCCGGAAGTGTTGCGGACCTTTCCGGCTGCCGACCTGTCGATCGATTGCATCGGGGACCTGTTGAAGATCGATCAAGCGGCGTTGCTCGCAGCTGCGCGACGGCGGTGAGTTCGCGTGCCGGTCTCACGCGCCGATCGACGCGATTGACATTCACGTGGACGAGTCGTAGCGTACGTCTTCCACCTCCGGCAGGGCAGGTCATCCATGGCGCCCCAGCACACACACGAACCCATCTGGTCTACTCCGATCGACCGCCGTCAGCTCTTGAAACGGCTGGGCGTGGCCGGCTCCCTCGTGGCCATCGGCGGTCCCGGCCAACTGGTCGAAACCTTGGCAGCGGATGTGGCGCCGTCCGGATCGGCCACCGGCGAGATTCCGCTCCGCCCGCTGGGGAAAACCGGCGTGACGGTGTCGGCGATGTGTTTTGGAGGCGCGCATTGGGGGCGCAATCAGGACGAACCCCAAGCTATTCGCATTCTGCACGAAGCCATCGATGCCGGCATGACGTTCCTCGACAACGCCTGGGAATACAACGGGGGACGCAGCGAGGAACTGATGGGGAAGGGCCTGCAACGAAAGCGGCAGCAGGTCTTTCTCATGACGAAGGTCTGCTCGCACGGGCGGGATAAGAAGGTCGCCATGCAGCAACTGGAGGACTCGCTCCGCCGCTTGAAGACCGACTATCTCGATCTCTGGCAGATTCACGAAGTGGTGTACGAAGACGATCCCGATCGGCACTTCGTTCCGCACGGGGTGGTCGATGCATTGTTGGAGGCGAAGCAGCAGGGGAAGGTACGATTCGTCGGCTTCACCGGGCACAAGCACCCGCAGATTCACCTCAAGATGCTGTCGCACGACTTCCCGTTCGATACCTGCCAGATGCCGTTGAATGTGTTTGACGGCACCTACCGCAGTTTTGAACATGAGGTGTTGCCGGTGCTGGCACAGCGCGGAATCGCCGCCCTCGGCATGAAGAGCCTGACCGGGAACGCGGAGCCGATCAAGCAGGGCATCGTCACGCCCCAGGAGGCGATCAGGTACGTGCTGAGTTTGCCGATCGCGTCGTTGGTGAGCGGGATCGATTCCCCGCAGGTCCTCAAGCAGAACCTGGACATTGTCCGCCGCTTCACCCCCATGACGGTGGCCGAAATGCAGGGGTTGCGCGCGCGTGTGGCCTTGTATGCGATGGACGGCCGGTTCGAACTGTTCAAGTCCACCAACCGGTACGACGGCGGCATCGGCCGCCAGCAGCACGGCCTGTCCTAACAGGTTCGCGCGAGGCTCCCCGTGAATGCGCTGCTCCTCTCGGCGAAGGCGCTGATCTCACCCGCTCATCGCCAGTTCCCTGCCCCGACGCCCGATGCTCCCAGCCGCACACACATCGAGCTGACCGTGCGCACCGTCTGCTTCCGGTGCTTGACGTTCGGATAGCCGGAGCATGGTGAGGGGCACATTGATCTTCGACAGAGGTCGGCGTGACGAGCGGGGAGCTAGCCACCTGATCGGCGGGCCTTCACCAGCGTGACCTGGCCGGTCGCTCCCTTCGCCCATCCGGCGAATTGTTGCGTCAGGCCCCGCACATGGCCGAGGTAGGTGGCCACGTCATGGTCGCCGCACTTCTGGTGCGGCGTGAGACGGAATCCCCTGGCTGCAAAGTCCCGTCCGGCCCCGGCGCCGCATAGATGGATTACCGCAGCGAGGTCCTGCCTCTGTCGTATCCCGGCGGGGATCCCACGACGCAGCGTGAGGGCTGAGGCGATGTCGCGATCGAGAGAGGCCGCCGTCAGTTCGATCGCATGACTCGGCAGGACGCGACTATAGAGGCTGTTGAACCAGCATGAACGCGGGTCGTGCCAGGGCCCGTCCTCCACCACCGCATGGTCGTGGACGCAGTAGCGCTTCGCGGCACGGAACGTTCCGTCGGTCATCTGATACATGCCCACCGCACTGGAGGCCGGGCGGTACCACTCGAACGGATTCCACGACCAGCGCCATCGCCAGTAGGTCCGCGCGACGGGATTGCCAGCGCCTTCCACTTGCGCCAGCGCCGCGAGGAGTTCGGGGGCAACGGACGGCGTCGCATGTTCGCGGAAGAGCGACCCATACTGCCGCCATGTTTCGTGTGGGCTCTTGTCCAACGTGTTGTCGAGCGGGAACAGGACCTCAGTCGGTTTCTGGACCGCATGATAGGTCCAGTTCGCCCCGAGCCAACAACCAACCAGCAGTCCCACAGTGATCACGATGCGGAGAACGGGGTGCGTGTGTCCCACAGCACGGAGGAGGGCGCGAAGGTGTTTCCAGCGGGAGGACACGAAGCGGAGGACTGCCGAAAGGGTGCCCCGGCCACGAGCATGGCTTCTACGGTGTGAGACATGGCCCGTATGGTGGGCAGACCTGGTTGCCATCCCTTCACTATACCCGAAATCGACTCGCGATCCGTGCGTTATTCGAGGATGCGCATGGCAAGTGGTCGCCAGTATCGGTTGTACCGTCACCTGCACAGGCCTCAGCCGTTCCTCTCTACGTAGCGCTCAGCGGCCGCGGTGACCACCGCCTCCATAACCACGTCCGCTGCCGCCCATCGGTCCGACGGATGAACGCGGTGCCATGCCGGCCGGTTGGTTCTGGTGCGAGGCCGATGGCATGCTGTGAATATTCGGTGGGCTGGGGCGCCAGAAATGATTCGGGTGGAGTTGATAGGGCGGCGCTTGGGGGGTGTATTGCGGAGTCGCCGGAACGGATCGAGGCGTCGGAAGCACCACCACGTCACCGACCTTGGCGGGCTGCCCCTGACTGTTGAGCAGCGGTGGAGTGTGATGTTGGGAGAGGCGCGGGAGGGGCGGAACCAAAAGCGAATGGCGCGGCGACGCGGGGAGCGCCGTTTGAGCCGACGGAGCGTTGTTGCCGTTGGCCGCAATCGTCCGTTGCGCGAGCGGGAGATGGTGATGCCCCGGATAGAGGCGTTGCGCTTGGATCAAGAGGCCGTTGATGCCGGGTGCCCCGAACCATGGAACGGAATAGAAGCTCACGGTCGGATAGGTCCAACTTGTCCAGGCTTGTGAGAGGAGCGCGTTGGCCTCCAATTGATTGAGCATGTCCTGCCGCTGATCCGTGTAGTGTTGCACGTCGGACGGAGTGGCGGCCGAGGCGAGGGTGCGGTTCGTCTCGTCGAGTTCAGCCTGGAGTCGATCGGTTTCTGCTCGAAGGGCGAGCAGTTCATGGCGCGCCTGCTCGTTTTCCCTGAGTGCCGCGATGGCTTGCGTGACATCATGCGGGTCGACTTCCGCCGTGAGATCGACACGAATCACAACGTGATCCTGCTCCAGCCTCGTGGTCACCGTCTGATCGAGCACCTTCACGATGCCCGCCGTGAAGCTGCGGATATCATCCCGCGTGACGTTGAGATCCCGCACTTCGGTAATGCGTTCGATGTAGGTCGCGACCTGCTCGAGTGCGTCCCGTTTTGCGGATTCCGTGGCCAGGCGGATGGCATCGGCACGGTTGTCGAGATCACCCATGCGGTATTCGCCGCCGGCCGCGAGGGTGCGTGTATCGGTTGAGCGTATCCGGGCATCAGCGGCTGCGGCCGGTGGTGGTGCGGCGGGATCGGGCTCGGTGTCGAAGCGTTGTAGCCTCAGTTGCGGGCGGTACTGATCCGGCACCGCGTCAAGTTCGTTCGTGAAGGTCTGGACGCCCTCGTCGTTTGTGTAACTATAAATGGTCGTGGCGGCAAGGATCGGAGCCACAGAGAACAGGGAGATGGAGTACCAGAGTGCGAGCAGTGCGGCGCTGGTCAGCGAGGTGCGGGAGTGGAACATCTTACAACCTCCCGTGTGCAGACGAGCTCAGGATAACACAAAGAGAGGGGCGATACTGCCGGGTGCGGCTTAGATATGTTGGGGGAATGAACGGGCCGGTTTGTCGGGTGGATGCCATTTCGGTCGCGGATGGAGAGCGGCGGTCGAAGCCGGCTGCGCTTGGCGAACCGACTTCGAGGCTCGGTGCCCTCGCCTCGCGGGCAGATCTGCACCCCGTCTTTCGCGGACAGGGCTTGTGATTGAGGTACCGCTCGTTCGTTCTGCTGTCGATCTTGCTGCATCCGGGGCGGTTCCCTTGTGGCTGTGATCGAAAGCAGGCTGGTTTACCGTCACCGCCATTTCTCCATAGCCCCGACCCACAGGTCGCCCGGCTGAGATTGATATTTGTTTGGAGTACAATTCCAGCAAACATATTACTGAGAGGATCTGATGAATTTGGAGAATAAGTCCGACGTGGAAATTCTGGCGATTGCCGACCCGATCATGGACAATCTAATGGAGGCGTCGACGGCCATCGACCATGCCCGCCATGTGCGGGACTTTACTGATCGACTGAAGGCGATCGTCACCAAGGACTATCTCGAACGGGTGTGCCGTCAATATCAGGCCGAGAAGGGCACGTTCGGCGCGCGGACACCCGTCGCGGTTTTGCGCCGGCCCGGCTCTATCGCCATTGTGTGGAAGCAACACTTTACCGACTCACCCGGCGACTATGTTGCCGAAATGGTGCTAGTGCAGCAGGAAGGCCGCTACCTGGTCGACCACGTGTTTGTGCTGTGACTGCTTGCCTGTCGGTCCTGCCCGGCTCATTCAGGTTGCCGTTCCTTCCGCTCGTCAGTTCCATTGACCGCTCACTTCGGCACTGCTATCATTCTGCTATCATTGTGATGTCGGTAGGAGGTATGTATGGCGCAGGTGCTTGTTCGCCAGCTTGACAGCAAGGTCGTTCTGCGGTTGAAGAAACGGGCGAAGGCGCATGGCCGTTCCTTGCAGTCTGAAGTAAAGACGATTCTGGAGGAGGCGGTGCCGGACTACGAGGCGGCCTGGAAGCGAATCCAGGGGTTCCGAAAAAGAATGACGAAATCCGCCCGCACATTCAGCGATAGTGCCGACCTTATTCGTGAGGAGCGCGATCGGTGAGCGGCTACGTCGTGGATACGAGTGTCGTCATCAAATGGTTTCTCCCGGAAATCCATTCTGAAGCCGCACTCCGGGTGACACGCCTGCAGGAACGCCTCCACGTTCCTGCTTTCATGAACATGGAGCTGGGTAATGTCATTGCCAAGAAGATTCGACGAAAAGAACTGACTCGAGCGGATGGCAGCACCATACTGAAAGAGTTGCGTCATCTTCCGCTCCAACGACATCCCGACGATCGATTGTTTCCTGCCGCCTACGAGTTCGCGTTGGACACGCAACAAAGTCTCTACGATTGCTTCTACCTGGCGCTCGCCGAAGCCGTCGATGGACGATTGATCACGGCCGACCGTAAGTTCTACAAGGCGCTGGCCGGGAGTGTGCTTCATGACCGCCTCTTGTGGGTTGAGGACCTGGGTTCGGAGACGTGATTCCGCATCTTGCAGAGCCAGGGCCGTGATGTTTGCCTACCCCGCATGATTCATGAGCCCTTCTGCTGCAATCGCCGATCCGCTGTTCCGACAGCCCTGCGGTCGTCGGGCTCGCCTCTCGGGCCCTCCCGGCTCCGCGCGCCGGTCTCACGACGCGGCTGGGCGATTTCGCGACGAACTGTCATGAGTAATGTGGGCTAGGAGTCTGTCCGAGTAATGCCGTTCTGCTGCGACGAACGATCTGCCTGCATCTGCCTTGTTCTCGGCCCGTAAAAATCCTCAACCTATTCAGCGAATACGCTTCCGGTTTTTTCGAGCCTGCGGCCTCGCATCCGCTAGCATCTCCTTCGTCTCGCGACGAAGGATTCTCGGACAGGCTCCTAGAGTCGGCGAACAGACCCGCCTGCGTTGACAAGGGTAGATGAACGAGGGCCGTCGAAAGCGGGTTGCGAGCAGCGTGAGCGGTGGACGCCTTGCTCGGGTAGCTAGAATCGAATGCCTACGGAAACCAGCGCGAAATTATACCAGCCGAATGCATAACGGTCGTTGTCCACCCCGCCTTCGAATACACGGTATCCTGCGGTCATGAACCAGTGATCGGTGAGGTCATAGCGGATTTTCAGCGCCGCGTCGATCGCCCGCCCTTGCGTGCTGACGAGCCCGTCGAAGTCGAGCAGGGCTGTCCAGCGCGGGGCGATGTCGTATTCCAGGCTGCTGCTGAGCAGCGGTACGAATCCCACGTTGCTGTCGGATGCCACCATGCCCTGCTGGCGTAGCTCGATCCGCGCATCTCGAATAAAGGCTGTGGCACCGATGCGCCAGCGCCAACGTTCTGATTCATGCACGAGATACCGATAGGTCAGACGGTAGGAATCGAATCGGTACTCGGAATCCACCGGGACGCCTGGGGCAAAGGTGCCGCCCGCGAAACGCACGGGGAAGCCGAATGAACCGGTGCCGGAGAAACCGAGCGGCGCATACACGAATCGGAGCGAATGCCGATGGTTCATGTGCCACGTGAGCTCAACGCGCCGCTGTGCGTCAGGCCCGTTGCCTTGAATGTCGGTCAAGCCGAAGCGGGTTCCGGCACTGCTGTCGGGAATCTGTATTTGATTTCGCGATTGCCACACGGCGCCTGTTTCAAATTCCAGCGAGAACCGCTGTTCGTCGTGCGCAGTCTTTTCGGCAAAGGCGAACAAGGGGAAAGCCACGATGGCCATGACGGACAGACGGATGAGAGCCCTTACCCAATCAGCGGCACCGTAGCTCCGACCATGCGAGTGTGTATCCATTAATCACCTGTCATTCCTTTCTTTCACCCGGCCGCCACTGTTCAAGAACTCCTTCCGGAGCATGCCGTAGATCTCCACGTCGATGCGTTGGCCGAAGCGAAGATAGTGCTCACGCAGACGGCCTTCATGGGTCATGCCCACCTTCTGCAACACTCGCCCGGAGGCCGGATTGGTATGGAAATGTGGCGCGTAAATCCGATGCAAGTGCAGATTGTCGAAGCCGTATTCCACGAGCGCCGTGACGGCTTCCGAGCCATAGCCCTTGTTCCAATAGGTCCGGCCAAGCCAATAACTCAACCGTCCCTGTTCATGTGCTGTGACGATCTCCATGCCGATTGAGCCGATCACCTGCCCGCTCTCCGCCAGCGTGATCGCAAAGGTTACGCCTCTGCCTGCCGCCTGGTCTTCCACCCGTTCGGTGATCCAGTTGTGGGCTGCCTGTCGATCCATCGGGTGGGGGAGGAAGGTGCCGGAGGCCACGTCGTGCGACCCCGCTAACCGGTGCACGACCTCGGCGTCGCTCGTCTGAAATGGCCGGAAAAGCAGCCGCTTGGTTCTGATTGTGAAGTCGGAGGTCATGAATGAATCTCATCATATCTCCCGAGCCGGGCACAACTGTCGGCTTTCAGCGCGTTTCTTGACGGCGTATCGCTTCGCGGGTAGGGTGGCACCATGGTTCTACCTACGGGGATACAATGGATCTGGCGCGGGTGTTGATTGCAATCGTCGGGATGGGGGCGTCGGTCGCGACGTATTGTCTGATGCGATTTCCCCATATGCGCCGTGAGCAGTTCCGGCACTACGGCGCATGTTCCGTTGCGTGGTCCTGTGCCGGCGCACTGGCCGTGCTGTGTATCTGTCTGCTCCTGCTCATCGCGCAAAGCGTCTGGCAGCGCTCTTGACGAGCCGCTGATTTCTTCGCCTTCCACCAGCAAGCTCATGCTGTAGCCGCCGGTGCGCGGCGACCTCCTCTCTCTCGAATCCCTGCTCGTTCAAATGCGACACATTGTGTCCTGCGCGGCACAAAAGTTGATCCGACCGGTTCGCTCTGTTAGGTATGCACTGGCAGTCGTGTGGATCTGACAGGAAACAAGCCGTCCGTCCCGTCTCTGTTTCCGGCCTGCCTCCGGGCTTGCCGCTGTTCCTTCTGAAAGAGTCCGTCTCATCGCGCGTCCTAGTGTGACGCGTGAGGGATCATCTTTTTTCTCAATCAGGTCGCTGAGTCAGTATGGGAATGGTCAAAACCGGTTCGAGGCTCCGGGCGATCGATCGCAGCAGGCCCGCTCGTCTTGCGGACTACTTGGAGTTTCCCGCCAAGTGGTCCATCGCGTCACCACCAAGGCCGGTGATGCTTGACCGCGACGATTGGGTCTGTGCGGCTGTGATCGCGCTTGCCGTGGCGGTTGTCTGCTTGCTGATCGCGCGTTCGCTCCCGTCGGTGCTGTTTCAGTCGATGGATTTCTGGTTTGAGGCGGACACCCTGCGTGAAATCTCCAACATGACCCGCGTGCACGACGACCATTACCGGACGTCGGTGCATCCCCTGTTCTCCTTAATGACGTTCGTTCCTGTCTATCTGATGAAACACGCGTTATCGGTCAGCCCGTTGCGCGCCGTGCTGCTGGTCAGCGGCTTGGCGGCCGGCCTTTGGGGCGGCACGCTGTATCTCATGCTCCGTCTGCTCGGGTGTCGTCTTCTCGACGCCGCCCTGTTCACATTGCTCGGGCTTTGCAGCGCCGCCTCGTTGTTCTGGTTGCCGATTCCCAATTCCTATTCCTGGGGATCGCTCTCGATCATGCTGGCGCTCGTGTTATTGCTCGGCGCCGAGCAGCGGGCATTCGGTGCCGCTGCCTACGTGGCAGCCAGCGCCTTGACGCTCAGTTTTACCGTGACCAACTGGATGGCCGGCCTCCTGGTCAGCCTGGCCCGATGGCCCTGGAGGCAGGCGGTACAAATCTCCGTGAACGCGCTCTGCCTGGTCGTGTTGCTCTGGGGCGTGCAGAAATTCATCTTTCCGTCGTCGGAGTTTTTTATCGGTCATCGCGCGGAGTCCTCGTTTATCAATCATCCGCAGTCCGGGGGGCTCTCCAACATTGCGACGTCCTTTCTGTTCCATAGCCTCGTCGCACCCTCGGTCCGTTTTATGAAGGACGATGCCTATGCCCAGGCGAAGGCGAATGCGTTTCGCCTGGCAGATCGGTTGACCTTTCAGTTTTCCACGCCCGGTTCGGCCGGCCGGCTCGGGCTGGTTGCCGTGGTTCTCTGGTCTGCTGTGCTGCTGAACGGGCTGTGGCGATTGCTGGTGTTGGATGGACTGCTGCGGTTCCGGCTGGTGTTGGGTGGCTTGCTGCTGTTTGAATTCGCCCTGCATCTGCTCTACGGCGAAGAGACCTTTGTCTACAGTTTGAACTTTCTCCCGCTGCTGCTCGCGGTGGCGGCGTTGGGCGTCGTCGGTCCAGGTCGTCGGATCGTGGCGACGCTCACGGCCTTCCTGCTGTGTTGCGTCGCGGTGAACAACTGGCAACAGTTTCAAGCGGCGGCCCATTCCGCGACACAGTTCACTCCCCAGCGTGAACTGATGACAACCATGATGCAGCAGGACCCGGCGCGTCCCTGGCCACGGTCGGTGGGACATGTGCCGTTAGCCGTACCAGGTGCTCCCGAGGGCGGCACGGCCTATCATGAGCCGGGCGGCGACTTTAGCCCGCAGACGCCGAGCTTCGGGGTGTCACTCTGGTTGTGCGATGCGAAGGGACTACCGGTCGTCATCAGCCAGACCGTGCCGCTCAATGAGATCAAGCAGGAATTTGCTCCGTCCGCCCACCCATCCATTCCGGCGATCGTCACGAACACGCCCTACTATCGCGCGACCTGGTCTCGGCTGGATGCCACCCGCTGGGAGCTACGGCTGAAAAATGCGACGCCCTATGTGCCCGTGATCGTGATCCGGAGCGTCGGTCCCGCCGGCGGGCCAGTGACCGCACTCAATCAGGAGGAGGCGCAGGTCACGGTGAATCATCGCTGGGCGGTCAGCGCCACACCCGCTCCTGTGGCGATCACGCTGGGGGATGAGAATCGGCCCGATTGGATGACCGCACAGTCTCCGGCGACCTCTTGGAGCGGAGAGGCCGGTTGGGGCTATGCGCGGATGAGGTTCGATTCCGGAGCCGCCAAGGTCGATGATGAGATTCGTGTGGTGCTCTCCGATCTGCAACCGCCGGTTGAAATGGAACGTTCTTATCGGGATACCCCGAGACGAGCGCGTCTGGCCTTGCCCGACCCGCGCATACAGGCGTCCATGAATGCGCAGATCACCCATCTCATGATGAGTCTGGTCGACGATGAAACGCGTCCAGGCGATCCGGCCCTGTTCTACCGATCCTGGCATCGGCAGGGCGCGTACATCACGGCGGCGCTTGCCCGCGCAGGCGATCCCACGGTCGGCCGGGTCCTCTCGCAGTTCCTGGCGACGCATGACTTCGGGGGAGGATCCGGCCCCGAAGCGGATGCGCCGGGTCTGGCGATCTGGGCGCTGACCGAGTCAGCCGGGTATATCGCCGACAAGGTGCATGATGCATGGCTGTGGCCACATCTCTTGCGAAAGGTCGGACGAATCGAGCAGATGATGACCTCCCGTTCCCCGATTATGGAACCCTACACAGTGCCCGCGCCACATGACTTCCAACACCTCCGGCAGACCAGGTCGGCCGTGCTCGCCCGACCGGCGCGCGACGGCGTGATCGTGGGACGGGTCGGCGAGGACTGGCCGTTGCGCTACGTCAATGCCGTGGGTTATCGCGGACTCCTGGCTGCTGCCGATTTTGCAGAGCGGCTCGGGAAGCGTCAGTATGCGGCGCGTTGGCGAACCGAGGCGCAGAGCCTGCAAGAGAGTTGGTCGCGGCAGTTTCCCGATGGCACTGAGGCCGGTGACTCGTCAGCGGCGGGGGCACGCTCGTTGGTCGGGTCCGCCCTTCGCCGGAATCAGTTGAGCCAGCCGCTGACGACTTATCGTCCCACGGACGAACGGGGTACGGTTACGGGACAATTGGCACAGGCCCATCAAGCATTGCGGTTGGGGCGTCCCGACGCGGTATGGGGCATGTTGCAGCAGGTGTGGAGTCGCCAAGCCTCACCCGGTTTGTACACGTGGGAGACCATGAGGTCCATGACCGATGAATTGGCGGATGGCTGGCAATATGCCAGGGGATGGCATAACGAGCTGAGTGTCACGCCGGACTATGAAACCGCCGCGTTGCTCCTGCTGCTGCAGCAGGACATGCTGGCCTATGTCGAGGAGACGGCGTCGGTGCCTGCGGTGGTGATCGGGGCGGGCATCACCCGGGCCTGGCTCGCGCAGCCGATGGCCGTGTCCAATCTTGCCATTCCTGGAGGCACCATCACGTGGCAGTGGGACGGGCATGTGATGCGCGTCACTCAGCGAGGGCCGTCACGCAATATTCGCTTGGGTCCGGCGTTCCCTGCCGGCACGAAATTGGAGGTGACGCAGAAGCCGCCGGTTCGCTGAATGAGAAAGTAGTTGAAACGTCTTGCACTCAGAATGACTTGCTTCGGCTACCCAAGAATGTGACGACATGACCTCGTAAGGCTGCTGCGAAACGGTGAAAGTTGAGGTCTTCGGCTGGCTGTGTGAGTTTGGTTTTTCTTGAGTTGGTCGCCATCAGAAAGCAGGAGGCGGAATAGAGCCGCTCTAATATTAAGCGGCGGCAGAGCAGTTCGTAACGTTTGCTATACGACACTCCTCGATACCGGCGAATTGCTGTTGGTGCCTTGGTATACGTATCGCCTCGGAATTCAGGATCCACCTGAAAGTACGGTTCCTTGTTGACGACTGGTGTTTTCACATTGTCGCGATCTTCCAATAAGAAGAGATAGCCCAGAAATGGAGGAGGGGTCTGCCCAAAGCGGCCTTCTCGGAATGCCGTCCAAATGTCTTTTGCGCTGCCAACGGCTTCTTCTGCCCGATTGGTTACATTGTTGCCTATTGATTTGGCGGCTTGGGATTTGAACTCCATGGCTAAGACTAATGCGCCGTTTGAGACGACAATAAGATCCCATTTCTTTGTGGCTCTGAAATAACCTGGCAGCTCGAGCGCGCTTCTTGTGCGGATATCGACCTTTTGTAGCCCGGCTTCGCATAAAATGTCTGAAACCAAGACTTCCAAGGCACCCATTTGGGTACCGCCTGTGACTTCTCCGCGAGTCCCGGCATCGATCTTTCCCGATTGGATCTGCTTTTCTTTATTCAGCCTCCGCGCGTTCCAATAGCTTTGGACAGCGGCCTGTAGCCTCTTCTCAATGTCCGAGCACGGCCTCCATCGTATGAGGACCTATCCCAAAGATCTCCCCAGCCATGAGGGTTGCTCGATCTCTATCGCGATGACGGAAGGCCTCCCTCAATACATCGGACTGTGTACTGGACAAGGTTTTGGGATCCGGGACTCGAATCAGGCGCAGGTACTGCGCCTGAAAACGCAGATAGCCACCTCGCATGCGGACTCCGTACGATTCGACAAAAAACTGGCAGAATTTTGACAGGAGAAACCCCCCAAGCACCTCTAGGTCCCACTCCTCCGACTCAATGAAGTACAAATTGTGATGAGGATAGGTTTCCCCTTCGTCCAAGACGGGTTCCAGGCGGTTCTTAATATCCGGGATAAAGAGTTTGCGTTTGTGTGTCAGGGAGGGATTGACGCGGTCGATAGTCTTGTACCAACCGGTGACAGACTTCTCCGCCGTGTGACGGCGTTTCAACTCCGTTGCGTGCTGCTCGTAGTAGGCGCGAAGCTTGGGATAGTCGATCAGATCGACAAGACCATTCTCGCCCCAAGGGTTCACGAGATAGTGTCCAGACCAGTGTAGAGTTCCTCCAGCCAGATCTTTCGCCACTGCGAGTTTCAGCAACCGGGAGGACTCCACAAGCGCGTCATTGGTCGTAATGTAGATACGGTCGTTTCCGGTGGCAACCCCGATCCCTACTTTGGCACTCATTTCGAGAGCAGGAAGCCGCTCTTCCATTTGTCTAAGCAGTGCCAATTGTTCTGGGGAGTGGCAGGGCCAGGGAACCGAGCCCTTGAACCATGTGTTTACCACGGCCCTGTGAATGCCACTGGGGAGTGCTGGGCTACCTTCTCCCTGCAGTGCGGTCGCTAATTGTAGCGGCTGCATGGTCTCAGCCTCCTGCCCAGCACTGGCAACAATGGTCGAGCGTTGAGTCTTGCGTCGAATCACCGTAATAGCAGGATAGGCATCCACCTCGTCATCAAATGCGTTGGCATGATGCATGCTCACGAGCATGTCGACACTGTAAGCTGAGCTGATCAGCTTCCTGAGTTCGGCTCCGTATTGATTGCGCATCCATCGATCAGCGCAGATAAATGCACAGGTACCGTTGGGCTTCAGTTGTCGAAGCGCTGCCTCGAAAAATGCAACGTAGAGATCGGCACGCCCGCGCATCGTGGGATAAGCATTGCGGTAAACCGAGGCTGTTTCCTCAGGGATGTCTTCGAGACGTATGTATGGAGGGTTCCCTACTATGAAATCGGCCGGTTCATGTCCGGCGTCCAGAAGGTAATCACGAGTGAAGACCCATGTGTCCGCTAGGTTGCTGGCCAATGACGGTTGGGCCCCATAGCGCACCAGAATATTGTGGATTAGGGCGCGAGAGCGAGCGGCGCTTGTCTCATTCAGCTCATAGGCGATTAATGATTTCCGGCACTCGGCCAGAGGAAGACCAAGATTTCGACAAGACTGTAGCAAGCGTTCGACCATGGGCACGAGAAATGCTCCATTACCGCAAGCCGGTTCGATAGCCAGCGCATCCACCAAATTCCTGTCAGGGCAATAGCCGCTCAGGTCGAGGAGTAACTCGACGACCCAACGTTTGGTGTAGACCACGCCTTTGGGGCCGATGGGGGTAGCGGAGGCAGGCTGGTGTGTCGGTGCAATGAGCTGGAGTTGAATGCCCTGCGTTGTTTCTGGTGGACTAAGTTGGTGATGTGCCACTAGGGCCTCATGGTGCTTTCGAGGTCTCGGCGGAAAGAAGCTCGTGATATTAGCTCGTTCGCATTCATCGATCAATACTGGTTTGGTGTAGCTTCACTTCGAATTCCCGCCCTCGCATCCACCCTCCCAAAGGATTACAATTCGGTCGATGCCGATCTGTCGCATGGCTCTCACCATCTGACCGAGGAGTGCTGCCGATGTTGAAACCCGAACCGGCCGGTGGGCCGACCCCGCAGTTGTTCTTCCAAACAGCCAATGCCTATCAGCGCTCGCAGGCCCTCAAGGCTGCCGTAGAACTGGATCTGTTCACCGCCGTCGGATTGGGGCACGACCAGGTGTCGACACTGGCCGAGCGTTGCGGGTCCGCCAAGCGCGGGGTACGCATTCTTGCGGACTATCTGACGATCCAGGGGTTCCTCACCAAGGAAGGTGATCGGTACAAGTTGACGCCGGACAGCGCCGTATTTCTTGATCGGCGGTCGCCGGCCTACATGGGGTCGGTGTTGGGGTTCCTGCATGCACCGAAGTTCATTGCGGCCTTCGAAAATTTGACCGAAGCGGTGCGCAAAGGGGGAACGGTGGCAGGCGAGGCGGGAACGGTATCTCCCGAGTATCCCCTCTGGGTGGATTTCGCCCGCTCCATGATCCCGATGATGGCCAAGCCGGCGGAAGAGATCGGCATGTTCGTGCGGCAGTCGCAGCCGAACGTCAAAAAGGTGCTGGACATCGCCGCGGGGCATGGACTCTTTGGAATAGAAATCGCAACCCGCTGTCCGGAGGCCGAGGTGACGGCCTTGGACTGGCCCAAGGTACTGACCGTGGCTCGCGAGCTCGCCAAAGAGTCCGGTATCGAGTCGCGATACCGGACCATCGCGGGCGACGCGTTTCAGCAGGAGTTCGGCGGGGGCTACGATCTCGTCCTGCTTACCAACTTTCTCCACCATTTCTCGGCGCAGACCTGTGAGTTGTTGTTACGCAAGATTCATCGGTCGCTGGCGCCGGGCGGGCGGGTCATCACGTTGGAGTTCGTGCCGCACGACGACCGGGTGACCCCGCCTCCGGTCGCGGAATTCAGCTTGATCATGTTGGCGACGACGCCGGACGGCGATGCCTACACCTTTCGGGAGTACGAGCAGATGTTCGCGGCAGCGGGATTCGCGAAAACGGAGTTGCACCCCGTGGCCGGGTCGATCGAACAGGTGCTGGTGTCATCAATCTAGCCTGCACCGGATCTATCGGCGATGGATGTGCACGAGTTCGACGAAGGCGCCAAGGTGAGGCGGGTCATGGCGTGGTATGTCCCCTAACATTCGGTCGCCGCGTGTGCGGCTGGGCGGGTATGTCATTTTGCCGCGCCTGATCGACAAGGTACGGCTCCATGCGCAGGGGCTTCTGCCTGAATCCTATGTGCCGTTCCTGCTTCGTCCAGGTTTGCCCTTGGACGGACGGTTTCTCGCGTTCACCGGGTTGCAACCGGAGGTGTTTCGACAGGCGGTGCTTTCGAAGGCTGATGATGGGGACATCCTGACCTGGGTGATGCGCGAGGCGGTGCTCCACAGCTTTCAGGAAATCGAAGCCTGGAGTGACGCGTTGGAGCGACTCCGCCCGGACCGAGCCTTGGCAAGACTCTTGGGCCGGCTCAGCCCTGAGTTGGCGAAACAAGTCGATTTCGCGCAGCACCCTCTGTTCGATCTGCTCGATATGGATGAAGGCCGCAGACCGATGCCCACCGATTGCTGATGCGCTGTCGTCAGCTGAACCTGCTAGAACCAGGGTTTTCCAGAGGTGCCTTCTTCTCACCGTCAGGGTTTAATACCCATAGACACCATGCGGGCTGCCGCCGCATGGTACCGGGCGAGTTGAACGAAACGTGAACGGCTGCCAGGCCAAGAGGTGGTTGCCATGTTCCTCAAGTGGGCTGCCATTTTTTTCATCATCGCGATGGCTGCCGGAGCGATGGGATTCGGGGGCGTCGCGCAAGGCGCTACGGAGATCGCGCAGATTCTCTTTTATATCTTCCTCGCGATTTGCGGAACGTTCCTCGTGGCGGGTATCCTCCTTGCCGAGAAACTATCCTCCTGAGCGGTTGAGGCAGGGGCACGGGCGGTGAAAGGCGTCACCGGACGGTAGAGACGTCGATCAAAATCCCCGGCCGCCTCCACCGCCGAAGCCTCCACCGGATGATCCGCCTCCGCTGAATCCTGATCCGCCTGAGCTACGCGGTGCGGACGTCATCGTCGAACCGGTGCGCGACGCCATATCACCCATGCGGCGTGTGAAACCCCGTGTATTGAATTGGGCGAGGTCGCTCCCTTGATACCAGGCCGGAGCGGTCGTCACGATGGATTCGAACGCACGAGCCCAGTTTGTCTCCACCCCCAAGGCCATCGCATAGGGCAGGAACGTCTCAAACAGTTCCGGCGTCTTGACGACGCGCTCAAACCGGTCAGCTTCGACCCTCGTCAGAAACTCCTCAAAGCCGAGCACGCCTTCCAATGCGCGTGTTCCTTTCACCGTTCTTGCCGGCATGATACGGCCGAAGCCCGCCACGATCACTCCCGAGAGGATACCGGCGGTGAAGAACGCCGGCGGGGCAAGCTCCCAGTTGTCGGCCACGGCGGCAAGCCCGAAGGTGAGCCCCAACGCCAGCGCGCCTCCGGCGAGGTAATAGTTCTGTTTCACGCGGTCGGGTCGTTGCCCATAGTAGGCGCGGGCTTGGAGCGAGTCGAAGATCGCGTCACGAATTCCAGGCAGGGAACGGTAGAATGTGTTTTCCAAACTGCCGAGCGAGACCGCATCGCCGTCTACATCCTTATACAGGGCTTGGAGCAGGAGACGCTCATGTGCCGGGAGTCCGGCCCAGTTCTCCTTGGGTGTGATGCGGTGGAAGGCGTAGTCGGTACTCGTCCAAAGGCCGAAGAGCTGTTCGGTCTTCTGTTCCTTGATGCGCAGGTAGCCGCGCACGGCGAGATGGACCACCGTGGCGGTGATATCCCGCACGTCGGGACTCTCATCCGCGAGGGTGCCGACTTCCGCCGGGGTCAGTTTGTCGGGTGGTTCGTAGGCGACGACGATCGGCCGTAGGCGCGGGTCTCGTCCTCTGGTCCACCAGAGTCGAAGCATCACGGCCAACACACACGGCGGGACGGCCAACGGCCAATTCGCTCCAAGGAATTGTTGGGCCCGGTCCACCGACGTGGGCCCAGCGACGAGGCCTTTGTCCCATCCGACCACCGCGGTGAGGCCCTCACGGAACCCAAGTTGTCGGGTCATCGTCATGGTGATACGTGATCCGTCGATGGAGACCGTCGCCGCCTCTTCTCTCGCTCCGTAGGCGCCGGTGAATGCGAGGGCCCGCACGCCGGCGGCATTCGGCGGAAGCAGGATGCGAGCGGACGCCTGCTCGATCGGGACGTCCCATTCATCGCCCGTGACATTCCAGTAAAGTTCGTCGTGGTCGTCGAAGAACTTCAGACCGTTCCGCACCCGGTATGTCAACACGAAGGTGCGGGTGGCATCCGTCGCGCCAGGGATCCAGATCTTGAAGTTGCGGTAGTGTCGCTCCCGGCTGCTCTCATATTGAAGCGCGTTTCCTTGCTCGTCGGTGACCGAGACCATGTCGAGCCGCAGTTGGTAATTGAAGCCTTGCGGGGTACGGTAGTCGACAGGAATGAGACGTTCGATACCGTTCCAGGAGCCTTCGAAGCGAGGGCTGACGGTCTCGGTGACGAGGAGATCGCCGCTCGGAAGGACTTGGAGGTCGACGTCGAAGCGGCTGAGCACGAACGAGCGCGCCTCAGCTGGCAGCAGGCTCAGGCATTGAAGAAGGCACAGCAGAGCCAGGCAGGCCAGGGCGGGAGGGCAGTGTGGATGTCGTCTGGCTCTCACGGTCGGACCGGCGGCACGGCCCACGCTAGAATTGTACCCGCGGCGGTTCGCGTTGGACGGTGTCGGTCAATTCGAAGAACTGCCGTCCTACGAAACCGAACCATTGCGCGATGAAGTTGGTTGGGATTTCGAGGCGCTTGGCGTTGTAATCGCGCACCACGGCATTGTAGTAGCGGCGGGCGTTTTGGACCGCATCTTCAATCTGGTTCAGGCTGCCCTGCAATTGGGTGAAGGCTTCGACAGCTCGTAACTGCGGATAGGCTTCGGCCAGGGCAAAGAGTGAGCGCAATGATTGCGTGAGTTGGTTTTCAGCCGTGGCTTTGGCTTCCGGTCCCTGCGCCGCCATGGCTTTGGCCCGGGCGTTGATCACCGCTTCAAGGGCGCCCTTTTCATGCGCGGCGTAGGCTTTGACGGTCTCGACGAGGTTCGGGATCAGGTCGTACCGACGCTTGAGCTGGACATCGATATCGGCCCAGGCGCTTTCGCAAGCGGCGCGGAGCCGTACTAGACCGTTGTACATCCCGATGACGATCAGCACGAGCAGCACGAACACGGCGAGGACGATCCAGCCCATCGGTGTCTCCTTGCGGATTCGGGTGAAGGTACGTACAGAGCCTGGTCGATGATAGCCTGCCCCTGGACATCTGTAAAGCTGTCGAGGAGTCCCTGCCTTACGAGAGCACACCAACCATGAGGGGGTCTTGGCTTCAGAAATGATGCGGCGGCAGCATGCAGGGGCGTGACTTTCTGCGATTCCCCGGGTATTCTCTCCGCGACGTGATCAGGGAATCGCCGTCGAACCTGGAGTTGGATGGGTGGTCAATTCATGGAGGCGTGTATGCGGCGTTGTAAGGAACGAGTCTGGCCGGAGATGGTCGTGCTGCTGCTCTGTCTGGTCGGCACGTCGTTTTTGGCTCCGGTGATTGTACCGGCGGAGGAGACGATCGTTGAACTCAACAGCCCGGAGGTCGTTCGTCAGGTGCTTGAATTGCAGGTGGGGAAGCGTGTGAAGGTCAAACTGCTGTCCGGGCAGGATCTGGACGGGAAGGTGACGAAGGTCGGAACACAAGCGGTCACGCTCAGTGAATTATCCGGCATGGAATTCTTCGATGCGACCGTCCGATTGGATCAGGTGGCCGCGGTGATCGTGCGGCACACTAAGTAATCATTCTTCCAATGTCGCACTGGTCTGTCCAGTCTGTTCTACCAAACCGGGAAGCGATGATGCCCCGCCAAACCCTACGCAGGACCGTTGACCTGTCCGGCTTTCCGGATCTCGTGGTCATCTACCTCGGCATGAGGGTCAACCACTGGACGGGACTGAAGACGGTATTCGGCTTCGGTCCCAAGATCGCCCGGTCGGTGGAGGCTCAACCGGACGGGCTGTTGCATCTATGAGCAGCTGCTCTGGTCGATGCTGCCGCCACATGTCGGGATGCGGCAATATTGGCGAGACTTCGATGCGCTCGAGCGCTGGGCGCATTCCGATCCCCATCGTCAATGGTGGCAGCAGTTTCTTCGCGATACCGGGGGGACGGGGTTCTGGCACGAGACGTATTTCATGCGCGGCGGGATGGAGGCGGTGTACGACGACATTCTGCAGGAGATCGGGTTTCTGCGATTCGCGCCGGCACGGGAAGCCAAGGGCCCGCTGTTTTCTGCCCGAAGTCGAGCGGGGCGCACCGGTGAACCGGCGTTGCCGCCGGCGGTGACGGAAGAAGAATTGGATCGGTAATTCCTCGGTCGATACAGGCAGGACGCTCGTTATCCGGCTCGCGCCATCTGCGCCATCAGGCGGGCTTTTCGGATAGGCTGATCTTTACGGAGATTTCGAGCGCGAATCGGCCTCGACCGCGCGGCACGAGCCGCACGTCGGGACACTTTTGTTCCAACCGCTTCCGTAACAGAATCAATCTGGTTTCAAAGTTGTCTTTCCATTCGGGTAGGCCCAACCAACTATCCATCCTCAGCTCGCGATTCGTAAACTCCACGCGCTGTTCTTCCTGATGTTGTTTAAGAACCCGCCACAGGATGCGTCCCGGGACGTTCTTGATCAGGTATTCGCCGTCGACGAAGATGCAATCATCTGCGTGATAGAAGCAGAACGAGCGTTGCGAGATCGCTGAGCGAACAGGGAGTGGTGCCGCGACGGGGGTGTCCACCGTAACGGTATCGTCCCCCTCATGCGCCGACTGCTCGATTCCGGCGGCCAGATGACCGGCCACGATAGCCATGAGTGCTTCTTCGCGAATCAGCAATGTGAGTGGTTCTAACGTCTCCGCGACCAGCACACCGAGGCAGCGGTTCCGGATGAGCAGCGGGACCGCAATTTGTGTTGACGCGTTCGACAGACCGGGCAGGGGAATCTCGCGGCAGACGGCATCGGGCCCCGACACCGCTTCGGCGCGATCATGTACCGCACGGGCATAACGGAGCGTGTGGTCCAGGCCGGAAAGCCGCAGCGGCAGTTTCGCGGTCGCGACCGTCCCGATGAGGCCCTCGCCGAAGCCCACCTCGGAGCCGATCCCATTCTCCGGGTACCCGCGGCTTGCAATCGTCTGCAAGGTGCCACGTCGTTCATCCACCAGCAGGAGCATGGTCTGGTGAAGGCCGAAGAACTCGTCCAGACAGTGGAGCGCGTTCTCTAACAGCTCGCCGAGACATGCCGACCGGTTCAGTCGTTCGCCGATGACCCGTAACGCATGTAGGTCCGGCTGGATGAACAGAGACGGAGGTCGTTCGTCCTGCGGCGGGGTGGGGAGTGAGGTGAAGCCCTCCACTCGCTCGATTCGGCGCACCGCATAGATATCGGCGGCCCGTAGACGAAACACGTCGGACATGCCGGCATGGGAGGCAATGGCCTGCAGTTGCAGTGACATGGCGTGGAACAAGGGACCCGAGGATTCCGACCGCTCATACTTGAGATATAGCCGATAGGCCTGCATGGCACGAGGGTCCAGGACCATCACGCAGGCGAACGGATGCTCGGCAATGTTGCTGCGTGTCTTGTTGAAGAACTGAAACGAGATCGCCACATGGTCGGGATCGACGTAATGGACCTGACTCACATAGCTGATGTTGGGGGGGCCGTCTTTCGCGCAGGTCGCGATGGTGGCCGGGATGATACCCTCGAAACAGGGCCAGAGGTCTTTGAGCGTCAGCGTGGCGCGGTCCATGTCTCAAACCCTTTCGCCGGCACCGGGGCCGGGTGTTTGGGCAAAGACGCCGGTGACCTGCATCTCGACTGCGACGGCGGGCTGCATGATGATGGCATCGGCCTGCTCGGCTGGAACGCCGACCGCGATGAGTTCCCCGAGAAACGCCCGACGCCACTGTCCTTGCCGGTCATAGTCCTCCGGGGTTGCCGGACGAATATGCGTGACGGTGCCCTTCAGCTGGCAGGTGACGTGGTCGGTAGGCCGTGAGCAGGTGATCGCGATGAGCCCGTTGTCGCGGAGGTTGGCCAGGGTCTGTGCCGAAGCGGATTCCGTGAGCAACAGGGTTACCGCCTGACGATCGTTCTCCACCCAGATACCCCAGCCCCTGGTGCATTCCGGCATGAGATCCGCATCACGCGTCCCGACATTCACGGAGACACCGGTGTGGAGCAATTCGACGATGGCAGGGGGGATCATCGCGGGTCTAGGGGTGTCGTGTTAGGAAAAATTTAGGGACACCATAGCATATTCTTAGGGAGGAAGTCGGCGCCTCCCGTGGTACCTTTCCTCGCAACAGGGACAGTGCCGTGAGCGGTGCACGACCAAGGAGCAAGGAGGATGATCATGAAGGGTGGAATAGTCGTTTCGCTGTATGTAATGGCGCTGGCCGCTACGAGTCTCGCCGGACAGGCCCAGGCGCAGGCCGCGCAGCAGAGGCAGTTCACCATGACTGCGACCGACTTTAGCTTCGTTGGGCCGGAGCAGGTGCCGTCCGGGATGACCGCCGTCGAAGTGCTGAATCAGGGCGCTGAAGTCCACCATGCGCAACTGGTCCGATTGGCACCTGGCAAGACCCCGGCCGACTTTGCCGCAGCGATGAAGGTGGATCCTGGGCATCCACCCAACTGGGTGTCCTTCGTCGGGGGACCGAACGCCGTGGTCCCCGGTGATCGCGCAACTGCGGTGATGGACCTTCAACCGGGGCAGCACTTGGTGCTCTGCCTGATTCCCAACAAGACCGGAGTCGCACACGTGGCGTTGGGCATGGTCAAACCCTTCATGGTGACGGAGGCGGTCGGGACACGCATGACCGAAGCGAAGCCCGACGTGGTGATCACCGCCCGGGATTTTCAGTTCGTGTTGTCCAAGCCCATCACCGCAGGGTCGCACACCATTCAACTGGTAAACGAAGGCACGCAAGCCCACGAGGTTGTGTTGGTGAAACTGCCACCGGACGCGAAAGCCAAGGACTTCATCGCGGCGTTCGAACCGGGGGCTGGTGCACCTCCGCGGGGACGGCCGCAGGGGGGCATTGTCGGAATTGAACGAGGCGCCCAAGGCCTCTTCACGGCTCAGTTCGATCCAGGCCGGTATGCCTTGATCTGTTTCTTCCCTGATTCGAAGACCGGCGCGCCACATTTTGCGCAAGGCATGACGTGGGAGTTCGATGTCCGGTGACGGTCCCCCGGGTGAACGGGTGGTCCACGCCGAGACAGTTGCATAGGAGCCCTGATGCCGCCGTATACTATGCCTATGCATGAGACGATGTCAGGCAGTCTTGAGCCGGCGGTCACCGATCACGGAGCCGCCTTGCTGCAGGTGGCGGAAGAGATCGCCGCGCACCACGATTTGCCGTCGCTGTTCCAGGGCCTGGCGCAATGTCTACCGGTGGTGGCACCGTTCGATTTCGTCGGGCTGGTGCTGCACGATGCCGCGAAGCACGTGATGAAGGTTCATGTGCTGGAAACGGCAGAAGCGCGAAGGGTGACGCGGCGCCTTGACGGCCTCGAGATCCCGATGAAGGACTCGGCCAGCGCATGGGTGTATGAACAGCAACAGCCGATCCTGATTCCATCGCTCGCGGAAGAGACGCGATTTCACGTCGGGATGGATGCCTTGCGCGGAATCGGCGTTCAATCCGTCTGCTTCTTTCCGCTGACGACCGCCATGCGCCGGTTGGGCGCCATCGGGTTCGGCAGCGTGAAGCCCTTCGCCTTCGACGAAGGCAGCGTGACGTTCCTGCATCAGGTAGCCAAGCTGGTGGCGGTGGCGGTGGACAATGTGCTGCATCACCAGGATCTGGCCCGCGATCGAGACCGGCTGCGTCTGTTGCTTGAGGTAAACAATGCGGTGGTCTCGCACTTGGATCTGGAGCAATTGTTCCCCGCCGTCAGTGCGTGCTTACGCCGGGTCATTCAGCATGACGGATCGAGCCTCCTGTTGTGCGATGAAGCAACCGGCCGCTGGCGTATCCATGTGTTGGATTTCGACCGCAATGAGAGTTTCATTGAAGAGGGGCGCATCGAGGAAAGCACACAGTCGCCGTCCTGCCTCGCGATTACGACGGGTAACGCGGCCCTGTTCGGAGAGCAAGAACTGTTGGCCATGGCAGGTACGTCGCCCTGTGCGCAGGATCTGCTCGATCGCGGCGTCAAGTCGTTCTGCTCCATACCGCTCCTTTCACGTCACCACGCTTTGGGCGCGTTGAATGTCGGTCGGCGGAGGGACGCCGGGTTCGATCCGGACGATGTGCAACTACTCGGGCAGGTCGCGCAACAAATCGCGATCGCCGTGGAGAACGCTTTGGCATTCCGTGAGATCGCGGCACTGAAGGACACGCTGGCCAAGGAAAAGGTCTATCTCGAAGAGGAGATTCAAACGGCCTACAACTTCGAGGAAATCGTCGGGGAGAGCCGCGCACTCAAACACGTACTCAAGCAGGTGCAGACGGTCGCGGCGACCGATTCCACCGTGTTGATTCTGGGGGAGACGGGGAGTGGAAAGGAATTGATTGCGCGCGCCCTCCACAATCTGAGCGATCGCCGTGAACGGACCTTCGTGAAACTCAATTGCGCCGCGATTCCCACCGGTCTGTTGGAAAGCGAACTCTTCGGGCACGAAAAGGGCGCCTTTACCGGAGCCATCGCCACGAAGATCGGACGATTCGAGTTGGCCGATCGCGGCACCATTTTCCTCGATGAAGTGGGCGAGATCCCGCTGGAATTGCAGGTCAAACTCTTGCGCGTGCTCCAGGAACAGGAATTCGAGCGGCTGGGGAGTACGAGGACGATGCGCGTCAATGTCCGGGTGGTCGCCGCGACGAATCGCGACCTGAGTCACATGGTGGATGCGCAACAATTCCGCAGCGACCTCTACTACCGATTGAAGGTGTTCCCCGTGACTGTGCCGCCGCTTCGCGAACGAGTCGAGGATATTCCGGTGCTGGTCCGGCACTTCGTCCAGAAGTTCGCCGCGCGCATGAAAAAGCGTATTGAATCCGTCCCGACAGACGCCATGCGGGCGCTGCAGGCCTATGGGTGGCCCGGCAACGTGCGGGAACTGGAAAACTTCGTCGAGCGGGCGGTCATCCTGTCATCCGGGTCGGAGCTCTTCGTGCCGGCGGCGGAGTTGAAACGCCCGGCGTTACCGCCCAGCGGATCGGCCGCGACGCTGGAGGAGGCGGAACGCGACCATATCCTCAAAGCTCTTCGTGAGACGAACTGGGTCATCGGGGGATCGTCCGGCGCTGCCGCTCGTTTAGGGATGAAACGCACCACGCTCCAGTCCAAGATGCAGAAACTCGGCATTGCCCGGCCCGTGTAATTCCCGATCGCCTGGCCACGACAGCTGGGAACTTCCCCAGGATGATTCGACACAGGGTCCACGGTAAAGTCCGAACATGGGCCCGAAGCGAAGACGTGTGGTCATTCTCGGCAGCGGATTCGGCGGATTAGCCGCAGCGGAAGCTCTGCGAGGAGCGGACCTCGACATCACGCTCATCGACCGCACCAACCATCATCTCTTTCAGCCGTTGCTGTACCAAGTGGCAACGGCGGCCCTCTCTCCTGGTGATATTGCCTGGCCCCTGCGAACCATTTTCCGGTCTCAGTCGAACGTACGTGTGGTGATGGGGGAGGTCAGGGCGATCGATCGCGCGGGGAGGCGGGTCCAGGTTACGGATCACCCGCCTATTCCATACGATGTCTTGATCGTGGCGGTCGGCTCCCGGCACGCGTATTTCAACCGTCCCGACTGGGAGGGGTACGCGCCCGGGCTCAAGACGCTCGCCGATGCGGTCGCGTTGCGCGCGCGCATGGTATTGGCCTTCGAACAGGCGGAACGCCGGGCCGCCACGTCCAGCGGTGCGACTCCGTTGACCTTCGTGATTGTGGGCGGGGGACCGACGGGCGTGGAACTCGCCGGGGCCATGGCGGAGATCGGCCGAAACGCCATGCTGCCGGACTTTCCCTTTCTGCAACGACAAGCGGTCAGAATTCTGCTTGTCGAGGCGGGATCCAGGGTCCTTTCGGGCTTTCCTCCAGATTTGTCTGCGCACGCACAGTCTGCGCTGGAGTCGATGGGGGGCACGGTGCTCCTGAATCAGCGGGTACGCGAGGTGGGCCCGAAGGGCGTGACGCTTGACGGGCAATTCATCGAGACCGGCAATGTCATCTGGGCGGCCGGTAATCGTGCCTCCCCGCTGCTGTCTTCGCTCCAAGTGCCCTTGGACAAGGACGGTCGAGTTTTCGTGCGTCCCGATCTGACGGTTCCGGATGACGACTGGCTGTTCGTGATCGGCGATGCCGCCGCGGTGCAAGACGGGCAAGGCCATTTCCTGCCGGGGCTGGCGCCGGTTGCCATGCAGGAGGGGCGGTATGTGGCAGCGGTGCTTGCAGCGCCGACGGCAACAGGCAAGCGGGCGGCCTTTCGTTATGTCGATCGTGGGACCTTGGCCACCATCGGCCGCGCCAAGGCTGTGGCGCAATTCGGGTCGGTGCATGTGTCCGGGTTCTGGGCCTGGATGCTCTGGTGCACCGTCCACATATTCTTTTTGATCGGATTCCGCAATCGTTTTCGCGTTGTCTCCGAGTGGATCTGGTATTACTTGACATTCAAACCAGGCGCGCGCCTGCTCGATCAGTCCCATAACTAGTGTCCTCCTGTCCTGAACGCATTGGTTTCCGACAGAGCGACGATATTTCGGCAGATGCCGAAGGATAGGCAGTCATCACTCGGCACCGACGCTCAGACTTCCTCGTCTTGCCCCTGCCTTTGCTTGCTCATCTCTTCAGCCATCAGCGAATCCTCTGCCTGTGAGGTGGCCGCATCCGGTGGAACGGACCATGCTTCCCACCGGGTGCGGGGTGATGAAAGAGGAGTGAAGGGAGAGACGGATGGAATCGGTGCGTGAGTTACTGGAGCAGCAGGGTGCGTGGGTGTTGTTCGGTGGGGTGTTGGCCGAGCAGCTCGGGGTACCGTTCCCGGCGTTACCACTGCTGGTGGCGGCCGGTGTATTGGTGGGGACCGGTCACCTCTCCTGGCCGGGGGCGCTGGTTGCCGCCCTCTTGGCCACGCTCCTGGCAGATGTCATCTGGTTTCTCGCCGGGCGCTGGCGAGGGCGTCCGGTGCTCACGCTCCTCTGCCGGATCGCATTGGAGCCGGACGCCTGCGTGCGGCGGACTGAAGACGTATTCCGCAGGCATGGTGTGCAGTCCTTGTTGGTGGCGAAGTTCATTCCGGGATTGAGCACCATCGCACCACCGTTGGCCGGGATCATAGGCCTGAGCCTGCCGCTGTTCCTGCTCTACGATGCGCTGGGCGCGGCGGTGTGGGCCGGGTCGGGACTGGGGTTCGGTCTCATCTTCAGCGGGCAGGTGGAGCAAGCCCTGGCCTATTGGGAGCAGGCAGTCCCTGCGCTCTTGCTCGCCACCATGACCCTATTGCCTGCTTATATCGGGTGGAAGGCTTGGCATGTCCGGCGGCAACTTCAGGCGATCCCGAGGATGACGGTGGCGGAACTGCTGGACAAACTGGCGGCCCCCGAGCCGCCGCTACTGATCGATGTCCGACCCCGACCGACCGTCGAGGCAGAGCCTGGGATTCCCGAGGCTCTGCACCTGTCGCTGGAAGAGTTGGCGCATCGGCATGGAGAATTGCCCCGCTCACGCGATCTGGTGCTGTATTGTGCCTGCCCGGCTGATGCTGCGAGTGCGCAAGGAGCGTTGCTGTTGCGACGCAAAGGATTCTCGCGAGTGTGGCCGCTTGCCGGTGGTCTCGATGCCTGGCGGGCGAGCCGGGACGGGATGGAGCCGTTGGGATTGATGCAGGTGAACAGGCTGGCGATCTGACGGCGGGAAACGATCCCGCGTCAGTATGCAGGGAGGGCCACCATGGAACTCAGGATACCGACGGCGGAACAGGCGCAGTGGGGATTGCGCGCGATGAAAACGGTCGCACTGGCGGACGGCGCGCTCGATGAATCCGAACGGCATATGCTGGAGGCGGTGCAGCGGGTGTTCGGCACCGACTATCGGGTGGACGGGCTCGAAACGATTACGCCGGAGGAATTGGCGGCGGGGCTACCCGACCAGCAGATTCGAAATCAGCTGGTGAATGGGCTCGTCGTGATGTCGTTGATCGATCGGGAAGTGACTCCCGCAGAAGCCGAGTTGGTCGAGCGGTTCGCATCGGCGCTTCAGGTCACTGTTCCTGAGGTGAGCAAGTTACGCCATGTGGTGAAGCGGGAGATTGTTCATCTACGCCTCGATCTGGTCCGGCGCTTCTGGTTGCGCGAGAAGGTGGCGGAGATCTGGAATCAGGAGGGGTTGCGAGGGTTGGCAAAATTTGTCGGCGGGCTGGCCGGGACCTACGAGAACGCCGAATTGGCGGCCCGGTACCAGGCATTGGCGCAGTACCCTCCGGGATCGCTGGGGCGGAGTTATTGGGAGTATTGCCGCAGCAACGGGTTTGCGCTTCCGGGCGAACGGAACGGCGCTCCCGAGGCGATTCTTTTCCACGATTGCGCGCACATCCTCTCCGGGTATGGCACGGATCCGCAAGGGGAGGTGCAAGTCGCCTGTTTCAGCGCGGGGTTCCAGCGGCGCGATCCGTTCCTGTTTGTGTTTTTCGTGCTGCTCCAGTTCCATCTGGGCATTCGCATGACACCGATCACCAAGGCTCGAACGGGGTTTTTCGATCCGGAATTGGCCTTGCTCGCCATACGGCGGGGCGCGGCCATGACTGTGGATCTCAATCATGAGTGGGACTACTGGCCTGTCATGCGAGAACCGGTTGAAGTGCTTCGCCAGCGGTACAACATTCTGCCGGTGGAGGCATTTCACCATGGGCCGGATGTGGCAGAAACCCAGGGGACCGAGTGATAACCCTGCCGTTATTTCGGCAGGTGCCGACGGACAGGCAGCCGGCGTTCGGCACAGGTTCCGATCAGAGCCTGGTTTCGAGGAGAGGTGGCGTGAATTATCCTGACATGGCCGTTGGTTAGCTGAAACGGTTGAGATGAGCCCGACAGGAATGCCGTTTGCTGTGTACGAGGTAGTATGGTGCGGTGAGCGACATGAGTGAGTCGCCTGGTTCATCTGTATCGGTGGGAGGAATGGTCATGAATCGTCGTGGGTGGATCGGATCGTCGCTGCTGATGCTGACGGTGATCGGAGTCGGGGTGGGGTTGGGGGTGTGGAAATACGGCAGCATCCAGGACCAAGCCGCCGCATCGGCCAACCAGCCGGAGCCGATGGAAGTCGTCACCCTTGCGGTGGCGAAGGCGGTGGATCACCACCAAACGTCCACCTCGATCGGGACGGTCTTGGCCCTCCGCTCCATTACGTTGCGCAATGAATTGGCCGGGACCGTGAGTCAAGTGCGGTTCATTCCGGGCCAGGTTGTCGAGGCCGGCACGGTCTTGGTTGCGCTCGATGTGTCCGTGGAGGAAGCCGACCTTCGAGCACAGCAGGCCCAAGCGGTGTTGGCGCGCACGGTCCTCGACCGGCGGCGAGCGCTGACGCAGGACCTGGCTGCGGCACAGGAAGAGGTCGACCGTGCCAGGGCGGATCTCGATGTCGCGCAGGCTCAAATCGCCCGCACGAAAGCCTTGATCGCCCGGAAGACTATTCGCGCACCGTTTCGTGCCCGGGTCGGCCTGGCCGATGTCCATCCCGGACAGTATCTGAATGAAGGCACGCAACTGACGACCCTGCAGGGCATCGATGACGCCGTACATATCGACTTTGCGGTGCCGCAGCATGTGGCGGCCGGGTTGCGGCACGGTGATACGGTGGATGTGTATCCGGCCGGTGAGGCTTCGGCAGTTCAAGCCAAGATCGTGGCGCTGGATGCTCGTATCGACCCCGCGACGCGTAATGCCATGGTCCGTGCCAGGATCGATCGGTCCCCCGCGATGCCGGTGCCCGGTGCCGCGGTTCGAATCAAGGTGCGAGTGGGGGCGCCACGTAGCGCAGTGGCCATCCCGGTCAATGCGTTGCGGAAGGGACCGGGCGGCGACCAGGTGTTCGTGATCGGGCCTGACGGACAAGGCAAACCACGCGCGCACCTCCGTCAAGTGGAGAGCGGCGCCATGTCGGGGGATGACATCATCGTGTATGCCGGGTTGGCCGCAGGCGAGCAGGTGGCGGCATCCGGGGCGTTTAAATTGCGTGACGGTGTGCTCGTCGTGGCCGCCGGCGATCCCGTCGCCACGTCCGATTCCACCCGTGCTCCGGAACAACCGTGAGTCAGAGAGGCCCGACCATGCGTTCGTTTACCGATGTCTTCATCAAACACCCGGTGTTGGCCGTGGTGATCAACCTCGTCATCGTGCTCGTCGGCTGGCGCGCACTGACCACGCTCCCGGTGCAGCAATATCCCAAGATCGAAAGCTCGTCGATCATCATCACCACGGTCTATTACGGGGCCAGTGCCGAGACGGTGCGGGGGTTTCTGACCACGCCGATCGAACGGGTGGTGTCGGCCATCAGCGGCGTCGACTATCTGGAGTCCACCAGCCGTGCCGGGATGAGTACCGTGACGGTTCATCTGAAGCTCAATCATAACAGCACGGCGGCGCTGGCCGAAGTGACCGCGCGGCTGCAACAGGTCCGGTCGGAGCTGCCGTCCGAGGCGGAGCCGCCTGCGGTCGAGGTGCAACGGGCGGATCGCCCCTATGCCTCGTTTTATCTGAGCTTCACGTCACCGGAGCGCACCGTCCCGGCCTTGACCGACTGGCTGCTGCGGTCCCTCCAGCCGCAATTCGCCACCTTGACCGGTGTGCAACGCGTGACCATCGAAGGCGGGCGCCAGATCGCCATGCGTGTCTGGATCGATCCGGACCGTCTCGCGGCGTACAACCTCTCGCCCGGCGACGTGCAAGCGGCGTTGCGGCGGAACAACTACCTGGCGGCCGTTGGTCGGACGAAGGGCAACCTCGTGCAGGTCAATCTCCTGGCAAACACGGATCTGCGGAGTACGGAAGAGTTCGAAGACCTCATCGTCACGGATCGAGGCGGGGCCATCGTGCGGCTGAGAGATGTCGCGCGAGTGGAGAACGGGGCCGAGGAAGCCGAGATGGTCGCCAAGTACAACCGCACGGAAGGGGTGTATCTCGGCATCTGGCCCCTGGTGGGTTCGAATGAGATCGAGGTCGCGCACCGGCTGCGGGAGGAGATGGACCGGATTCGTCCCACCCTGCCGAAGGACATCGACATGCAGTTGGTGTGGGACGGCACCATGTTCATGCGGAGCGCCTTGGCGGAAATCACCAAGACGCTCGGTGAAACGATTCTGATCGTGGCCACGGTGGTGTTTCTGTTCATGGGTTCGGTGCGGACGGCCTTGGTGCCGCTGGTGGCCATGCCCGTGTCGTTGGTCGGTGCGGCGATCTTCATGTATGCGTTCGGCTTCAGCCTGAATCTGTTGACGATTCTCGCCATCGTGTTGTCGGTAGGCTTGGTGGTGGACGATGCCATCGTGGTCGTCGAGAACGTCGAGCGGCACGTGCGCGAAGGAAAGTCCCGCATGCAGGCCGCGTTGCTGGGGTCGCGCGAGTTGGTCGGGCCCATTATCGCCATGACGATCACGCTGGCCGCCGTCTACGCTCCGATTGGGTTTCAGGGCGGCTTGACCGGGTCGTTGTTCCTGGAGTTCGCGATGACCCTGGCCGCCGCCGTGGTTCTGTCCGGCGTGGTGGCGATCACGCTCTCGCCGGTGATGAGTTCGTACTTCGTCCATCCTGAAGGCAAGGAAGGGCGATTGACCAAGTTGGTGAATCGGGTCTTCGACGCCACGCGCGCGGGGTACGGTCGCCTGCTCGACGGCGCATTGGAGATGCGTTGGACGATCGTCGTCGCGGCCCTGTTGGTGATGCTGGCCGCCTGGCCGCTGTACCAGTTCTCGCGGCAGGAGTTGGCGCCGGTGGAAGATCAGAGTCACATCAGCCTGTTTCTCGAAGCGGCGCCGGACTCGACGGTGGCCGCCACGAATCGTGATTCCTTGAAGGTCATCGAGGCGCTTCGAGCGTTTCCCGAGGCGCGCTTTACCTGGTCGCTGACATCATCCTGGGGCGGGTTCGGCGGATTGGTGGCGAAAGATTGGCGCGAACGGACACGTTCAACCGAGCTGATGTACGGCGAGGTGTATGGCGCCGTGTCGCAAATCCCCGGCCTGCGGGTCTTTCCGCGGCTCGATCCGCCGCTGCCGACGCCGGGACAGTATGATGTCGAACTGATCCTGGAAAGTCAGTTGCCTGCCGAGCAGTTGCTGGAAACCACAGGGGCCGTGCTGGGGGCCGGTTGGCAGAGCGGAAAATTCCTCTACGTCGATACGGACCTCAAGATCGATTTGCCCGAGGCTCGGGTCGTGATCGATCGGGAACGGCTGGCCGACTTAGGATTCGATCTGGCCCGTGTTGGTCAGGAGCTGGGCACGTTGCTCGGCGGCGCCTATGTGAACCGGTTCAATTTCTATGACCGGAGCTACAAGGTCATCCCGCAGATCGGCGACAAGGATCGGGCGACACTCGATCCACTGCTCGACTTGAAGATCAAGACGCCCGGCGGGCAGTTGGTCCCGGTCTCGACGTTTACGCGCATTGAGACCAGCGCTGCCCCGCGAACCTTGAATCGTTTTCAGCAACGCAATGCAGTCCGCATTTTCGGCGGCGTGAAACCGGGAGTAACGAAGGACGAAGCGTTGCGCGTGCTGGAAACAGCTGCCGCGGCCGCCGCCGGTTCTCGCGCGACGCTTGATTATGCCGGCGAATCGCGCCAGATCAGGCATGAGGGGTCGGCGCTGATCGTGACGCTGGGCTTTGCGGTCGTGCTGATTTATCTGGTGCTCGCCGCGCAGTTCAAGAGTTTTCGCGATCCGTTGATCGTGCTGCTGGGCTCGGTGCCCTTGGCGATCTCCGGGGCGCTGGTCTTCAGCTTTTTGGATCTGACCACGATCAACATCTATTCGCAAGTCGGCTTGATTACGCTGGTGGGGTTGATCGCGAAGAACGGCATTCTCATCGTGGAATTCGCCAACACGTTGCAAGCGCGCGGCCTGTCCAAGACGGCAGCATTGCGTGAAGCAGCCATGACGAGACTGCGGCCGGTGTTGATGACCTCGGCGGCGACGGTGTTCGGCCACCTGCCGTTGGTGTTGGTGTCGGGGCCCGGCGCGGCGGCGCGGAACAGTATCGGGATGGTCCTGGTCACGGGGATGACGGTCGGGACGCTGTTTACGTTGTTCGTCGTGCCGGTGTTCTATTCCTTGATCGCGACGCGACATCAGCCGGCGGAGGATCTTGAACCAGCCGAGGAGCCGGGCTTGCAGCTTGCCGGGGCAAAGGGGTGAATGGAGAACCATGCTGAAGATTACGTCGGAGCAGACCGGAGATTCCGCTCGTCTGACCCTGGAGGGAAGTTTGAGCGGGCCTTGGGTGACGGAACTGGAACGGGTGTGGCAAACCGTGCGGCAGTCCGGGATGTTCGCTCCCGTCGTGGAATTGGCCGGCATCACCTTCATTTCGGAGGAGGGCAAGGCCCTGTTGGCCAGGATGTGGCGGGAAGGCGCGGCATTGATCGCCCATGGCTGCTGCACCAGGCACATCGTGGGTGAAATTACCGGGGCGGGACCGGTCGGGGCCTCCGGCCAGTGCGATCCCGCATAGGATTGGTAGATCATGCGTATTGTCGTCTTCATCGTCACGCTCGTTGTGTCGACCGGCTGTGCGGTCGGTCCCGACTATTCCCGCCCGGACCTGGCTATGCCGGACCGGTTTCGCATGGCGGCAGCCGAGCAGGAAACCGAGTCGTTCGCGAATCTGCCCTGGTGGGACCTGTTGCAGGACGAGGAACTGCGCCGTCTCATTCGCATCGCGTTGGTGGAGAATAAGGACCTGAAACGGGCAGTAGCCTCCGTCGAGGAATTCCAGTCGCGCCTGTTCATCTCAAAAATGGATTTTGCCCCGAAGGCCGATGTCACGGCCAGTGCGCCCTCATTCGGTCGCAAGGCGAACTTTCTGTTTCCTGGGTTTCCCAATCCATTCAACTATTATCTGCAGGGAAATTTGTCCTGGGAGATGGATATCTGGGGACGGGTTCGCCGTTCGAATGAGGCCGCGAGGGGAGACCTACTCGCCAGGGAAGAGGCCCGGCGCGCGGTGGTGCTGCAATTGGTGAGCGGTGTGGCGGAGGCCTATTTCGAGTTACTGCAGTTCGATATGCAGCTCGGCGTCGCACAACGTACGCTAAAGTCCTGGGAGGAATCGGTCCGGATTGCCGAGGCTCGACTGCGTCAGGGCATGATTTCACGCATCGATGCGGATCAGTTTGAGGCCGAACGGGCCAATGCCGCGGCTCGTGCAGCGGAGTTGACCAGACAGATGGTGCAGAAGGAAAACCAGCTGAGCGTTCTCCTCGGGCGACCCCCGGGGCAGGTGGCGCGGGGCCGTTCTCTGACGGAGCAGGTGTTGCCGCCGCAAGTCCCTGCCGGTCTGCCGTCGGAATTACTCCAGCGCCGACCCGATCTGGTGCAGGCCGAACAAGAATTGGCGGCGGCTACGGCGAGGATCGGCGTGGCCAAGGCGGATCGATTCCCGAAGCTGAGTATCACCGGCATTCTGGGCGTGGCCAGTCCGCAATTGTCGCGGCTGGTTGCCAACGAGACGGCGTTCGGGGTGGTGGGGCCAGGATTGGCAGGGCCGTTGCTGAATGCGCAAATTCTCGGCTTTCAGCAGGACGCAGCCGAGGCGCAGAGCCGGGAGGTGCTGGCGCGATACGAACAGGCGGTGCTGGTCGCGTTTCGCGAAGTGGAGGATGCTCTGGTCGCGGTGCGCACGGCGCGGGAACAGCGGGACGCGCAGGCGCAGCAGGTCGACGCCTTACGGTCGGCCTTGCGGCTGGCGAATCTTCGCTACAAGGGCGGGCTGGCCAATTACCTCGATGTGCTGGTGGCGCAACGCAATTTGTTCGAGGCGGAACTGGCTCTGACCGGCACCCACCGGTTGCAATTGGTTTCAGTGGTGCAACTCTACAAAGCGCTGGGTGGCGGATGGTCGCCGCTGGACATGGCGCAGCAGCAGCCGGGACAGGCGCCGGGAACGCGAGGACCAGCAGTCCCGGCGACCGGTGCGGCACCACCTGGTCGTGGATGACCGGCTCGTTGGGCCGGCTGCCTGCTCCCAGCCTTTCGCCTCGTTGGATTATCCGTCTCGCCTCCCCATTTGGAACGTTGACAGTCTGCCCACCGGGCAGTAGGGTCTGTCGCTGATGCAGGGGCGGGCGGACCACACACGAGACCAGCAGGTCGAGCGTACGACGGAAGCCTAGGGATGACAGAGGCAGATATGGAACGGCCGGGCCCCATCACGGCCCTGCTGGCAGAGGATCACCGACGACTGGACGGGCTGTTGCGCGCGTCGGCAGCCACTGCCGATCAGATTGATCGGACAACCTACGATCAATTTCGCGCAGGACTCCTCAGGCACATCGGCATGGAGGAAAAGCTGGTGTGGCCTGCGGTGCAGCGCTGGCGCGGCGGGGCCCCGTTGCCGGTGGCGGCAAAGCTACGGCTCGACCATGGTGCGCTGGCGACGTTGCTCATGCCCACCCCGACGCCTCAGATCCTGGCGACGATTCGCCGGATCCTCTCGGACCACAATCGATTGGAAGAGGGGCCCGAGGGACTCTACTCCCTCTGCGGCCGGTTGCCGACCGCAGAGATGGAACCCCTGCTGGCTGCCCTGCAGGCCGCGCCGCTTCCGATCGTCATGCGGCATTCCGACAGCCCGGCGGTCATGAAAACCTTGGAAGGCGCGTTGGCTCGGGCGGGGTATCGCCTGGAACCGATCGCTGCGCTTGACGGGATCGAGTCACGATGACAGTGCGGAAGGGGCCGACACGATGACGATCCGCCACCCGCGACGGCTCCCGCTGCTCGCACTCGGCATGATGGCCTTGCTGACGGGGATCTGGGCCGGACTCGCCCGTCTCGGCTGGGATGTGCCTCTACCGCGACCGGGGTTTTCAGCATTGCATGGCCCGCTGATGGTCTCGGGTTTTCTCGGGACACTGATTAGTCTGGAGCGCGCGGTGGCTCTCGGCCAATCCTGGGCCTACGCGGCGACGCTACTCACCGCTCTTGGCGCACTGGTCTTGGTCGCAGGCGGTCCACTTGTCGCGGCACAGCTGTTAATGGTGGGCGGCAGTGCAGGTCTGGTTCTCATCTTTCTCGCCATCATCCGGCGGCATCCGGCACTGTACACGTTCGCCATGGGAGGCGGGGCCATTCTTTGGTTGCTGGGCAACCTACTCTGGTTCCTCGGTCGGCCCGTCTTTCTGGTCGTCTTCTGGTGGGCCGCCTTTTTGCTCATCACGATTGCCGGCGAACGGTTGGAGCTGGCCCGGTTGCAGAAGGTCACCAGAGGAACTCAGGCGTTGTTTCTGGTTTTGTTGGGGCTCATCTTGAGCGGGCTGCTGCTATTGGAATGGTCGTTTGATGCCGGGGTTCGTCTGGCCGGCGCGGGCTTTATCGGCCTGGCCTTATGCTTGAGCCGCCATGACATCGCCAGGCGAACCGTTAAGCAGACGGGCCTCACCCGGTTCATTGCGGTCTGTCTCTTGAGCGGCTATGCCTGGTTGGGACTGAGCGGGTTGGCGGCGTTGATCTATGGCGGTGTGCCGGCGGGCCCGCAGTACGACGTCATCTTGCACGCGTTTTTTTTGGGTTTTGTGTTCGCGATGATCTTTGCCCATGCGCCGATCATCTTTCCGGCCGTGCTCGGCGCGCGGATGACCTATCGGCCGTTGTTTTACGCGCATGCGCTGCTGTTGCAGGCGACGTTGTTGGTGCGGCTGGTCGGTGACGCGGCCGGGTGGGGGGCGGGGCGGCAAATCGGCGGGTTGCTGAATGCCCTGGCGCTGGTGCTGTTTCTTGTGAATACGGTCACGGCTCTGGAGAGTCTGCCCGAGCGGCCCGTCGCCACGACTCGCGCATCGACCTGATGCGGGCGTTGGGGAGAATGGTGTCCAGTTCAGTAAAAGGAATCGTGTGATGACTACAGAGGAACAAGGAACAGGATCAGACCCTCGGGTGACGGAGGCCCTGCGTCAGGTAGTGGATCCCGAGTTGGGAATCAACATCGTCGACCTGGGGTTGGTCTATGGCAGTGAGGTGCGTGACGGTCAGGTGCATGTCACCATGACGATGACGACGCCCGCCTGCCCGATGGAAGAACTGTTGATGGAGATGGTGCATTCGGCGATTTTGCGCGAACTGTCCGAGGCGCGTTCGGTGGAAGTCGATCTGGTCTGGGATCCACCGTGGAAGCCGGAGATGATGAGTGCGGCCGCGAAGGCCCAATTGGGGCGGACCTGAGGATCGGCCCGTGCAGGCGGGAGGCGGCACGATCCTACCCACCTGAGGGATTCTGACCGTGAGCGAGCTCCAACCTCAGTCGGTGCGCGCCCTGGTGGACGAGATCTACCGGACTCAGTCTCGTCGGGTGCTCGCCACCTTGATTCGCCTGCTCGGAGATTTCGATGCGGCGGAAGAAGCGCTGCATGAAGCCTTCACGGCGGCCGTCGAACAGTGGGCCCGGGAGGGCATCCCCGCAAATCCCCGCGCCTGGCTCGTGTCTACTGGTCGCTTCAAAGCCATCGATAGCATGCGTCGCCGCGCCCGCTTCGACGCATCGTTGGACGACCTCGCCCGTCACCTTGAAACCGCTTCGGTCAGCCTCGATGCCGAGTCGTTCGACGGACCATCGGTGGAGGACGACCGGCTGCGGCTGATCTTTACCTGCTGCCATCCAGCCCTCACGCCGGAGGCGCAGATTGCCATGACCATGCGGGAGGTCTGCGGGCTGACGACCGAAGAGATCGCGCGGGCGTTTTTGACCAAACCGGCGACCATCGCGCAACGGATCGTCCGCGCCAAATCCAAGATTCGTGACGCCCGCATTCCCTATGAAGTGCCGCCGCACGCGGAATTGCCCGCGCGACTGGACGCAGTCTTACGCGTCGTCTACCTCGTGTTCAACGAAGGCTATTCCGCCTCCTCCGGGAACGCCGTCACCCGGCAGGATCTGTCCGGAGAAGCCATTCGTCTCGCTCGGGTCCTGGTGCAACTCCTCCCTGACCCGGAGACGATCGGATTACTGGCCCTCCTGCTCTTGCAGGATTCCCGGCGCGACGCGCGTGTCTCCGAATCCGGCGACGTGATTCTGCTCCAAGATCAAGACCGAACGCGGTGGAATCGGGAATTCGTCGCAGAGGGGGCGGCACTCGTGCAGCAGGCGTTCTCGATGGGGGAGGTCGGCCCCTATGCGATTCAATCGGCGATCGCCTCTATCCATGCGCAGGCGGCCGATGCCGCGGCGACCGATTGGCGCCGCATCGTCGAGCTCTACGATTTGCTCCTCCAGGCCGAATCCTCTCCGGTGGTGGAACTCAATCGCGCGGTGGCCGTCGCGATGCGTGATGGACCGGCGGCGGGGCTGACGTTGATCGATGGTCTGCTTGTGCGGGGGGAGCTGAAGAGCTATCACCTGGCCCATGCGGCGCGCGCGGACCTCTGTCGACGGTTGGGACAGACCGAGGAAGCTCGTCGTGCATACGAACAGGCGCTCAGTCTTGCCCGGCAGGGGCCGGAACGGCGGTTTCTTGAGCGCCGGTTGCTCGAGCTCTGAGCTCAGCGCCCCTCACACAGCCGGTCGGTTTCATAACCTATTGACCAATCGAGGAATCAGGTGGCGTGTCGAAAAATGATCGAGCCTTGTCGATTTGAGGTGAGACCGACGACTATCTTATGAAACGGGCGAGCGTGCTGAGGACCACCACGAGTCGATCACCGGGGGAGGATGCCATGGCGAAGGTGACACGGAAACAGACGGCCAAGGCGGGCAAGGCCGCCAAGACTGCAAAGCCGGCCAAGATGCCGGCGAGTCTCTGCTGGTTTGAAGTGCCGGCTGACGATATCGCGCGGGCCAAGAAGTTCTATGGCCGACTGTTCGGCTGGACGTTTGCCAAAATTCCTGCGGCAATCCATGACTATTGGCACATCGACACCGCAGGAAAGGATGCCTCGCCGGATGGCGGATTGATGCCGCGCATGTATCCGGGGCAGGGCATCACCAATTATGTGGCGGTCCCTTCGGTCAGCCGGGCGGCGGCGAAGGTGCAGAAGCTCGGCGGGACAGTGTGTAAACCAAAGACCGTGGTGCCGGGCATGGGTTGCTTCGCCGTGTGCGAGGATACGGAAGGCAATGTCTTTGCGCTGTGGGAGCCGCTGCAACGCACACCCTAGGAACATCTCCAGGGTGTAATCCGTAATCGGGAGGAGAGGATGAAATACCTCTGTTTGGTCTACATGGAAGAACAGTATCTGCACGCGATGCCGCAGGTTGAGCGCGTCGCGTTGTCCGACGAATCGATGGCCTATTGCGAGGCGCTGACACAGCAGGGCGAGCTGTTGTCCGCATCGCCCTTGCATCCGGTGGACACGGCCACGACGGTTCGGGTCCGCAACGGCAAGGTGGCGACGACTGACGGGCCTTTTGCTGAAACGAAGGAGCAACTGGCGGGCTATCTGCTGATCGATGTACGGGACCTGAACGAAGCGTTGCGCGTGGCGGCCAAGTTTCCCGGTGCGCGGTACGGCAGCATCGAAGTCCGGCCCATCAAAGAAGGCGGCTGCGCCTAGCCCGGCCTGCCCCACTTCACGTGGAGCCCACGATGAAATTTATACTGTTGGTACATCACGACGAAACGGTGTTCGAGGCATTCAGCGAGGAGAGGAAACGCTCGCTCCTCTCCGACTCTATCGAACTGTGTCACGCGTTGGATAAACAGGGCCAGTATGTCCATGCCTCTCCGGTTCAGCCGGCGGCCGGCGCGACGTTGGTCCGGGTGCGAGACGGCAAACACATCGTCACGGACGGGCCGTTCATCGAAACGCGGGAGCAGATGGCGGGATACTTTCTGATCGAAGCCAAGGATCGGGAGGAAGCGGTGGCCATCGCCGCTCGCGTGCCCGGGGCTACCATTGGGACGGTCGAAGTCCGGCCGGTGCGACAGGTAGCGGGGTTGCCATAAGACGGAAGCGTGAAAACCTGCTCGCGCACCCCTTCACACGAGATACGCTTTACGAACGACGAGCTACGAGTCCGTAGAGGAAGGAGCCGGATATGAGCCGTGTACGAGTCTTGGTGGGGACAAAAAAGGGCGGGTTCATCTTGTCATCGGATGGTACCCGAAAGCAGTGGGAAGTGCAGGGGCCCTTGTGGGGCGGATGGGAAATTTATCATCTGACCGGTTCGCCTGCCGATCCCGACCGGCTCTATGCCTCGCAGACGAGCAGCTGGTTCGGACAGGTGATCCAGCGATCAGACGACGGAGGGAAGACCTGGAACCCTCCCGGCACCAAGCCGGAAGATCTCGTGGGACCGGACGGCATGCCGAAGGGCGAGAGCAATATGTTTCTCTACGACCAGTCCGCGGAAACCGGCAAGCCGTTGACGACGCACCAGCATTACGACGGCACGCAGCGCCCCTGGGAGTTCAAACGCGTCTGGCATTTGGAGCCCTCGCCGACGGAACCGGACACGGTGTTTGCCGGTGTCGAGGATGCGGCCCTGTTCAAATCGACGGACGGCGGACGGACCTGGAACGAGCTGGCAGGACTGCGCAGCGCCAAGGGACAACTCTGGCAGCCGGGCGCCGGCGGTCTGTGTCTTCACACGGTGCTGCTGGATCAGCGGCAACCGAACCGCATGTTCGTGGCCATCTCGGCCGCCGGCACATTTCGGACTGAGGATGGGGGCCAGACCTGGCGACCCACGAATAAGGGATTGTTGTCCCAATACGAGTTGCCGGATCCGGACGCGGAGGTCGGCCATTGCGTGCACCGCATCACGATGCATCCGTCTCGTCCCAACGTGTTATTCATGCAGAAACATTGGGATGTCATGCGCAGCGATGACGGTGGCGACTCGTGGCATGAGATCAGCGGCAATCTGCCGACCGATTTCGGCTTTCCCATCACGGTCCATGCGCACGAACCGGAGACGATCTACGTCGTGCCGATCAAGAGCGACTCGGAACATTATCCGCCGGACGGGAAGATGCGGGTCTATCGCAGCCGGACCGGAGGGCACGAATGGGAAGCGCTGACCAAGGGGTTGCCCCAGGAACATTGCTACGTGAACGTTTTGCGGGATGCCATGGCCGTGGATACCTGTGATCCTTGCGGCATTTACTTTGGGACAACCGGAGGCCAGGTTTATGCTTCGGCAAACGGGGGCGACAGTTGGACGGCGATCGCAAGTAATTTGCCGGGGGTGCTCTCCGTCGAGGCACAAATGTTGCCGTGAAGCGAAACCGCTCGCGTGTTCCGGCTGCGAGATACCAGAGACGCTTCACGAGAGACGAACGACCTTTGGAGACTATGAATGGTGCGCGTGATCTTGCCGCAACATTTGCGGACGCTGGCGAGGGTCGAGGGGGAAGTGTCGCTGGATGTGGTCGGGTCCGTGACGCAGGGTGCGGTGCTCGATGCGCTGGAGGCGCGGTATCCTGCGCTGCGAGGCACGATTCGCGACCATACCACCAAGCGGCGACGGCCGTTCATTCGCTTCTTCGCCTGCGAAGAAGACCTCTCGCACGAACCGGCCGACGCGGTGTTGCCTGAAGTCGTGGCAACGGGCGAGGAGGTGTTGCTCATCGTCGGTGCGATGGCGGGCGGATAGCGGGTGCCGCCTGAAGCGTCGGCTCGCGGTTTGGATCTCATGGGCGGGGAGCGTTTGAAAAAGGCATTCGGATCATGTGGTGATCAATACAACAGAGGGGGCCGGTGATGAAATTCATGATTCTCGTCAAGGCGACAAAAAATTCCGAGGCAGGGCTGATGCCCAGCCAGGAATTGTTGACCGCGATGATGCAATACAATCAGACGTTAGTCGACGCCGGTATCATGCTGGCGGGCGAGGGGTTGCATCCGAGCAGCAAGGGGGTACGTGTTCGATTTTCCGGTTCCAAGCGAGTCGTGACCGGCGGGCCCTTCGCCGAAACCAACGAGGTCGTGGCCGGGTATTGGTTGTGGCAATGTCGCTCGATGGAGGAGGCGATCGAGTGGGTGAAACGCTGCCCCAATCCCATGCCAGGCGAGGAGTCCGACATCGAGATTCGTCCGCTGTTCGAAGCAGAGGATTTCGGAACGGAGTTCACGCCCGAACTCAGGCAGCAAGAAGAGCGGATGCGTGAACAAATTGAAGGGCGACGATAGCCGGTATTGCGCCGGGCGATACTTTCAAGACAGGAGGCCGGTATGATCAGCAAGATTTTCGTGAATCTACCCGTGAAGGACTTGGAGAAGTCCATGTCCTTCTTCAGGTCGGTCGGATTTTCTTTCAACCCACAGTTCACCGATACGACCGCGGCCTGTATGGTAATCAATGAGGATATCTTCGCCATGCTGCTGACTCACCCAAAGGTCAAGGAGTTTACGAATAAGCAGATCGCCGATGCTCACAAGACCACCGAAGTGCTCACCGCTCTGGCCGTCGACAGCAAGGCGACGGTGAATGCCATGGCGGATAAGGCGATCCAAGCCGGTGGCAAAGAGGCATACCAGCCTAAGGACTATGGGTTCATGTTCGTCCGGAGTTTCGAAGACCCAGACGGACACATTTGGGAACTGTTCTGGATGGATCCGGCTCACGTGCAGGCGCAATAGCCAGTCTAGAGATCTCTCTTTTGGCCATGGCTAGGAATTGCCCAGGCGGTAAGGGCGGCGACGCCATTCCCGTGGAGTTCACACCGGCTGGTTCCTCGTACCGAATGGTGAACGAGGGCGATGTAGTTTCGTGACGTGCATGAGGCAGGAAAGCCGGCCGATGCGACCGGCTATCGGTAAACACATCGGCGGTCAGGTGGGCTGCCGTTTACCATAAGGAGGTTCCCATGCGATGCTCAATCTGGACGCTGTTGTGCCTCTGTGCGCTGCTTGCAACCTCTCCGGCCTTGGCCAAGGAAAAGAAATCCGGAAAGAAAATGGACGAGCAGGCGATGATGGAGCTCTGGAAGCAGATGGCCACGCCGGGAGCACCCCACAAGATGCTGGCTGCGCTGGCCGGCAGTTGGACCACCAAGACCAAAGAATGGATGGAACCGGGCAAGCCGGCGATGGAATCAGACGGGACCGCAGACATCAAGACCCTGATGGACGGTCGATTTATCTACCAGGAGTATCACGGGCAAATGATGGGGCAACCGTTCTCCGGCATCGGCATCGACGGGTACGACAATATGAAAAAAAGGTATGTCACCGCCTGGATGGATAGCATGGGGACGGGCATCTTCATTATGGAAGGCACAGCCGGCGGCGACGGCAAGACGATCACCCTGAAGGGCTCGCACCCGGAACCGGGTGGTGGGCAGATGCACCATCGCGCGGTGTGGAATATCGTGGACAACAATAACCAGGTCTTCGAAATGTACGGCACGCACCACGGCCAGAAGGAGTCGAAGGTGCTGGAAATCGTCTACACCAGGAAGCCGTAGGGCATGGTCGGGTACAAGCCACGGCGATTGCGGTGACGGAATGCCCGGTAAGCACAGATCACCTACCAGCAAAGGAGGCAACATGCCACGTGTCATTGGATGGCTCATGATGGCGCTCATGGTGACCGCTCTGAGTGGATGCAGCTACCTGTTTTATCCCCGGGCCGGTGACTACGCGACGCAGGCGAAGGGGGCCAACGGGGTGGAGACCATGGCGAACCTGACCAGCATGATGGAGGCGACTGCATCGAAGGCGAAGGGCGGAAAGGGGGTCGATGCGGCGTTTGACGATCTCCACAATCAGTTCCATGCTTTGGACGACTCGTTTTGCGGGGTGACGGATGCGCAACGTAAGACTCCGGCCTATGCGTTAGCCGTCACCCACAAGAAGGAACTGAGAGCGATCTTCGGACGGCTGTGGAAGTTCAAGGACGATCAGCCCCAGCGCGATCAGCACTTGGATCTGCTGGCGGCCGAGTTGAAGGAACTGCGCGAGACGCTCCACGCGATCCAATAGGTTTCTCCGGGGAGCGACAGTGGCGGAGAGGACGTCATGCCTCATCGTGAGGGGATGGTTGTCCGTCCGCCTCTGTCTCTCGCAGATACCTTGCCCTCACCGTAGTGCCGCCCTTCTTTGGCCGGCCGATATGCCGGCGTGACACAACCGGATCGTGTTTTTGTGCGCATGGTGATTCACCGGCCGTGGCTCCGTTTGCTTACCTGGGTGCCAATCAGTAAGATGGGCTGCGTTCATGTCCGCACGCCCACCAATTGAGATGTCTTGTAGGGAGTACGCATGGTCAGGCGATGGCGATGGTCCATTCTAGCGCCGATGTTGTGCGGGGGGCTTGCGTTGGCGCTTGTGCCTGGTTGCAAGCAGGACGCCGGGTCCGCTCCGCCGCTCCAGGTCCCGGAGGTAGGGGTCGTGGTCGCGACCGCTCAGGATGTGCCTGACGAGCCGGAGTTCATCGGCCAGGCGGAGTCGTCGCGTCCCGTGGAAATTCGGTCCCAGGTCACCGGCATTTTGAAACAGTGGTTCTTTAAGGAAGGGCGCGACGTCAAAAAGGGCGATCGGCTCTATCAAATCGATCCAGTCCCGTTCCACGCCGCGATGCTGAGTGCCAAGGCCAAAGTGGCGCAGTCGGAGGCCAGGTTGGTGCAGGCCAAGCAGAATCTGGCGCGGGTGAAGCCGCTATTGGCGGAGCAGGCGGTGAGTACGAAGGATGTGGATGATGCGGTAGCCGAAGAGTTGGCGGCCAAGGCCGCCCTTGAAGGTGCCAAGGCCGAACTCGTCAAAGCCAAATTCGATCTCGACAATACGCTGATCATTGCGCCGATCAGTGGGATGATCGAACGGACCCGTGTGTATGAAGGCCGGTTGGTGTCGGCGCAAACGGATCTGTTGACCATGATCCATCAAGTGGATCCCATGTATGTCATCGTGAGCGCGCCGGAGAGTTTTTTGTTGAAACGGAAACGCGATACCGATGCCAAACGGATTCAGCATCCCGGTGTGTACCAGTTGCGCGGTGTGCTTACGTTTGTCGACGGCACCAGGTATCAGCATGAAGGCGTCTTGGATCTGCTCGATGTGGGGTTAAAAACCGATACAGGCTCACGACAGGCGCGGGTGGTGTTTCCCAACCCGGATCGGGTGTTATTGCCCGGTCAGTTTGTGCGGGTACGGTTCAAGGGTACGCTCAAGACCGGCGCGATTCTGGTGCCGCAACGTGCCGTGCAGCAGGGCGCCAAGGGCTCCATCCTGTTCGTGGTGGGCAACGATGATACGGTCGAGATGCGGGAGATTGTGGCGACCAATTGGCAGGGCAACCAGTGGATCGTCGAGGAGGGGTTGCATGTGGGCGATCGCATCATCGTAGAGGGGCTACATAAAATTGTACCCGGAGCCCCGGTGAAGCCTGTGCCGGTTCCCCCTGCCGGTGCAACGACGGCTCCGACTGCCGCCCCGACGCAGCCGGAGCATACCTCGTGATTTCACATTTCTTTATCGACCGCCCGATTTTCGCCTCGGTCTTGTCGATCGTCATCATAGTGCTCGGCCTGGTCGCCTTACAGGCCTTGCCGGTCGCCCAATTTCCAGAAATCACTCCACCGGTGGTTCAAATCGAAGCCGACTACCCCGGCGCCAATGCGGAGATCGTGGCCGATTCGGTGGCGCGGCCTATTGAAGTGCAACTTCCGGGTATCGACAACCTGCTCTACTACGACTCTACCAGCACGAACGATGGGCATATGTCGATCAAGCTCACGTTCGAGATCGGCACCGACGTCGATATTGCTCAGGTACAGACGCAAAACCGGGTCAAGCTGGCCGAGCCGCAGTTACCGCCGGAAGTCGTCCGGCAGGGTATCAGTATCAACAAGGTCTCGCCGGACCTGTTGGCCGTGGTCGCGTTGAGTTCCACCGATCCGACGCATGACACGGTCTATCTCTCGAATTATGCGATTCTTCGCGTCCTCGACAACCTGAAGCGCCTCCGGGGCGTGGGCAACGCGGTGGTCTTCGGTTCACAGAACTACTCCATGCGGCTGGTTCTGGATCCGATCCGCATGGCTCAACTCAGTTTGACACCGACCGATATTGCCAACGTCGTGCGTGAGCAAAATCGGGATTTTCCAGCGGGCACGATCGGCCGGGAGCCCGCATTGAAGGGGACGGAACTCACGATTCCCGTCATCACCCAAGGTCGGCTGACTGAAGTCAAAGATTTCGAGGACATGATCGTTCGCGCGATGCCGAACGGATCGATGGTCCGACTGAGGGATGTCGCGCGTGTGGAGTTGGGGGCGCAATCCTACACACTCGAAGGCCGTTGGAACGGCAAGCCGAACGTGTTCTTGCTGACCTTTCTTTCCCCGGGGGCCAATGCGCTGGAAACCGTGAAACGGGTGCGGACTGAGTTGTCCGAGGTGTCCAAAGGGTTTCCGACCGGCGTCTCGTATGACATTCCCTATGACACCACTCGCTTTATCGATGTCTCCATCAAGGAAGTGGTCAAGACGTTGGCCGAGGCGATGGTCCTGGTCATCCTCGTGGTATATCTGTTTTTGCAGAGCTGGCGGGCGACGTTGATTCCGGGGGTGGCGGTGCCGGTGTCCCTGATCGGGACGTTTGCCGGCATGCAGGCGCTCGGGTTTTCCATCAATACCCTCACCCTGTTCGGCATGGTGTTGGCGATCGGTATCGTGGTGGACGACGCGATCGTCGTCGTTGAAAACTGCGAGCGGCACATGACGCAGGGCAAACTCTCGGCAAAGCACGCTGCGAAACGGGCGATGGAAGAAGTGACGGGGCCGGTGATCGCCATTGTATTGGTATTGTGCGCGGTGTTCGTCCCGGTCGGATTTCTGGGCGGGATCACGGGGGAACTCTACAAACAGTTTGCCATTACCATTTCCATCGCCGTCATCATCTCCGGGTTCGTCGCGCTGACCTTGAGTCCGGCGTTGTGCGCGCTGGTGCTCAAGCCAGGCGAGGAATCGCATCGCGGCTTGTTCGGCCGGTTCAACCGGACATTCGGCTGGATGCAGGGTCGATATACCTCGACCGTGGCTCTGACTCTGTCGAGGCGGGTGCTCTCGATGGCGCTCTTCGGCGTGCTGCTCGTGGGCGTGTTCATGCTGTTCAAGATCACGCCGAACAGCTTTTTGCCGGAGGAGGATCAGGGGTATTTCATCACGATCGTGCAATTGCCCGACGGGGCGTCGAAGCAGCGTACGGATGCCGTGCTGAGCAAGATCGAAAACTATTTTCTCGCGAGTTCCGCGATCCATTCGACGGATGCGCTCTCAGGTCAAAACTTCGTGTTCAATACTCGTGGATCCAATGCCGCGACGATGTTTGTGCCGCTCAAACATTGGGATGAACGGACGGCGCCGCAACACCACGTCAAATCGCTCATCGGGGCTGCCTACGGAGAATTTGCCAAGATTCCAGAGGCGTTGATCCTGGCCTTCAACGCCCCGTCGATCAGGGGACTGGGCGCGACCGGCGGGTTTTCAGTGCAACTCCAAGATCCGAGCGGAGGTGATTTCAACAAGTTCTCTGCGGTGGCCCAGGAGTTCGTGGCCAAGGCCAGGCAGAATCCGGCGATCGGCGCCATCGGGACCAGCTTTCGCGTGAGCGCCCCGAGGATTTTCGCCAAGGTGAACCGTGAACGCGTCAAGGCGTTAGGCGTGCCGATTTCCGAAGTATTCGACACGTTGCAGGCCTATTTCGGGAATCTGTACATCAACGATTTTGTTAAATTCGGCCGGGTATTTCGGGTGCAGACCGAGGCGGAAGCGCAGTATCGGTCGACGCCTGACGATATTTCCAAGATCTATGTGCGGGCGGTCGGTGCGCAGGGACCCACGATGATTCCGTTGGATACGGTGGTGAGCACGGAGTTCAGCAGCGGTCCCGATCCAGTGACGCATTTTAACGGATACAACACGGCGTTGGTCCTCGGCGCCGCGGCGCCGGGAGTCAGTTCAGGGCAGGTGTTGGATGCCCTCGATACGTTGGCGAAAGAGGTGTTGGTGCCGAAGGGGTACGGAATCGACTGGAGCGGCATTTCCTATCAAGAGCGAATGGTCGGGAATCAGTCCTTCTATGCCTTTGGGTTTGGATTGTTGATGGTGTTCCTAGTGCTGGCTGCCCAATATGAGAGTTGGGTGGTGCCGTTTGCAGTCATCCTGGCGGTCCCTATCGGATTGTTCGGCGCGTTGAGTGCGGTGTGGCTCAAGGGGATGACGAATGACATTTATTTTCAGATCGGCCTGGTGACGTTGATCGGACTCTCGGCTAAGAATGCCATCCTGATCGTGGAGTTTGCGAACAAACGGTATGAGGAAGGGCATCCATTGTTGGATGCGACAATCGAGGCGGCGAAACTTCGATTCCGTCCGATCGTGATGACGTCGATGGCGTTTATTTTGGGCGTGGTGCCGCTGGTGGTCGCGACTGGAGCCGGTGCCGCTAGTCGTAACTCGATCGGTACGGGCGTGTTCGGCGGCATGGTGGCCGCGACGTTTTTGGCCATCTTTTTTGTGCCGTTGTTCTTTGTCCTGATCCGCTCTCTGGGCAACTGTGGAGCGAATCCTGGCTCCGCACCTTCACCGCAACAAAAGCCGGGCGGACCGGAAAAGGAGCGCGACGATCAGCATGCGTAGACTGGTGTTGGTGCTGAGTGCAGGCTTATTGGCCGGGTGTGCCGTTGGTCCCGATTTCACCAGACCGGAGGCGACGACGCCGGATGCCTTCCGCATGGCGGAGTCGGGTGGCGATGTGACGTCGATTGCAAATACGCCCTGGTGGGAATTGCTCAAGGATCAGGAGCTGCAGAAGCTTATTCGGACGGCACTGGAAGAAAATAAAGATTTGAAACGTGCGGCGGCGGCGGTGGAGGAGTTTCAGGCGCGCTTGTTTGTTGCGAGGACCGACTTTGCCCCGCAGATGAACGTGACCGCGAATGCCCCGCTGTTTGGCCGCAAGACCAATTTTCTCTTCCCGGGATTTCCCAACCCTTTTAACTACTATCTTCAAGGAAATCTCTCATGGGAGATCGATATTTGGGGCCGCATCCGGAGGTCGAATGAAGCGGCTCGTGGAGATTTGCTTGCGCGTGAGGAGAATCGACGAGCCATCGTGCTCCAGTTGGTGAGCGGGATGGCGGAGGCCTACTTCGATCTGTTGCAGTTCGACATGCAACTCGACATTGCCCGGCGTACGCTCAAGTCCTGGGAGGAGTCGGTCAGGATCGCTCAGGCACGGCTGCGACAGGGGATGATCTCAAAACTTGACGCAGACCAATTCGAAGCCGAACGGGCCAATGCCGCGGCAAAGGCGGCGGAGTTTGAGCGACAGAAAGTGCAGAAGGAGAACCAACTGAGTGTGTTGCTGGGACGGAATCCCGGACGGATTGCACGCGGCCACTCGTTGACGGAACAGGTGATGCCTCCTGATGTTCCGCCTGGGCTTCCTTCCGAGCTGCTCCAGCGGCGTCCTGATATTTTACAGGCAGAGCAGGACCTTGCTGCGGCTACCGCTCGAATCGGCATGGCCAAAGCCGACCGGTTTCCGAAACTGAGCATCACCGGAATTTTGGGGGTGGCGAGTCCGCACCTTTCGAGACTGGTGGCCAATGAAACCGCCTTTGGCGTGGCTGGGCCGGGCCTGGCCGGGCCATTACTGAACGCGCAGATTCTGGGTTTTCAACAGGAAGCCGCGGAAGCCCAAGCCAGGCAGGCTGTGGCGCAGTATGAGCAGGCGGTGTTGGTGGCGTTCAAAGAAGTCGAGGATTCGCTGGTCGCGGTTCGGACGGTTCGCGAGCAGCGTACCGCGCAGCTACAACAAGTCGACGCGCTGAGGTCGGCCCTGAGTTTAGCGAATCTCCGGTACAAAGGAGGATTGGCCAATTATCTGGATGTCTTGATCGCTCAGCGCAATTTGTTTGAAGCCGAATTAGCCCTTATGGGCACCCATCGATTGCATCTGGTGTCGATCGTTCAGTTGTACAAGGCGCTTGGCGGCGGTTGGTCACCTGAAGGAGAGTCATCGGATGAGCGGTCACGGACGGTATCGGACGTCCGTACCGAGACTCGATAGGTAGGCTGCAGATCCCCCATTGTCGCGCAATGTTTCCCGTACGTGTCGGCTCATTGTCTTCTCCTTCCCGCCGTCACGGATGGTTAAGATGTCGATTGCACTGTTTGCCGAATCCACCGGCCCGGTGGTGTGGACATGGCATGGGCTCATCGTGGTCGATGAAACGATGCGCGAGGCGTGAGTAGCATGGACAGGCTTCCGCCAAGGGCGGCCATAAGAATGATCGTTAGACCGCTATGAATCCAGGACGCGGTGCTCTGCAGGTGCAATGCGACGTTGAGAAGGCTAGATGTCCAGAGGGTTGCCGCTACCCAGGCGAGATGCTCGACCCGGTTAGAAGTGGTCCGAATTCCGGACACCAAAAAACCAAATGTTCCCGAAAGGAGGTTCGCCAGGTACGCAGACGCAGGATGACTGTGTAGTGTCACTCCGAGCAAGGCCATGCCGATCCCGGCTGCAAAGGTCAGCCCATAAACAAGGCCTGCGTCCCGTAGTACGGCGTAGGGCCGTGGGGTCATTTCAGGGGGTCCTGTTGGTTCCCGAGACCAGGCTGAGGTGATTCCAGCTGTTTGAGGAGAAAAAACAGAAGAGTGTGTGGAATACCATGCGGCCGTTGCGCTTGCGATCCTTCACGACGAACTGTCTTAGATGGGGAACCAGTCATTCAAACCTCCTTGTGGTTGCAGGACCAGGAAGGGGGGGAACAGCGGGCGATCAACCCCTGCGGGGGATGATCGCCCGTCGATGCCGATGTGGAGTTGAAGGGTCGAACTCCCAGTCATTTGGGACGGCTTTTGTGGGAGGTAGGATGAGGTGCCGGGGATGTACGGTGCAGCGATTTTCGATCATGCAGCCATCGACTCACTCGTCTGGACAAGGCATAGACGAGGTTATCGATGGCGAGTACCACCGCACCGATGATGAATAGCCCCAGTATGAGGGCCAGCTCTACGTCAATGGACATGCTGGTCGTTCCATAGATTCGTTGAGGATATGGTTGCGATATCTCTCCAGGCCATTCAGGAGTTCCCTAGGCGGCCAGCTGGTTGAGGCCTTTGTTACCAGGGGAAAGGTTTTCGGCGTGCCCAGGTTGAGCGAAGGCGGTCGACGCACCAAGCTGCGCCTCTTTGGTCAGCCGGTTTTGCTGCAATCCGCGTTCATATATATTTCCGCAGTTCATGCAGCGCCATGCTTGGAGCCACATAGGGCCGGATGAATCCTCCATATCCAACAAGAAATCCTCGATCATGCATCCTTCGCAGCGAGAACAGCTCCTCATAGGTTCCTCCGTTGTTCATTGCCTACGTGTAAGCTTAGCTTTCGATGCTTCGATCCGGTAGACCGAAACGAAGTACCTCCTTGGAGGGAGCAAGCTCCGGGCGTCTCCGAGGTTCCACGACCGGTTCCTTCCTTTCCGGATGCTTTCGTAACACCTGGATCCCTTTGCGCGAGGCGGAGGGAGTCGAGGAGTGTCGGGGCGTTCTGATGACAGGGGACGGGGTATAGGGGGGTACTGCTGACCGGGCGACGCCTGTTGTTGTGAGTCATCAGTCATTCTGCCGCGCGAATAATGAGTGCTGATCGCGTATCCGGAACCTGCAGCTCTAAGATTGGAGTAGTCTCGAGGAGTTCGTTGAGCCGAATGTAGTCATCCGCGTCCATGATGAGCGGTTCCACGGCAAATCGTACTCCTTGTATCCACAAGACTCTCGCGAGACGCACCGAAAGGGGACGGCGATCATTGTGTCTATGCAGCTGAAGAGCGAGATAGTCGCCGTCGATGAGTCTGTGGAAGGTTGTGCGCTGCAAGGCGCTGCGTTCTAGATGATAAATCTGCTCCAGCTCCGCGCAGCCGTTCGCCACATCTGACAATGTGCAATGGGCCACGAATTTCACCGTCTGCGGTCGTCTCATCTGTCCCCCTTACCACGTCATTGAGTAGTCGCATCCCTCTCGTGGCCGAAGGTATCGCGCTTCTGACTCCTCGGGTAGTCTGCGAAGGAGGTACGTCGACCGAGGGGACAGCAATTGAGGTAGTCGCTGAAATGCGAGATCGCGAAGGGTCTGCTCAAGGGGTCGGCAGTCGAGACAAGGCGAGGTAGGCCGGGAACTGTTGCGTTTCGAATACCCAGGGGCGGTGTCAGCTGTGGAGCTGACTATCCATGGATGGCGTAATTAACACGTTGGGTTAGCAGCACCGCTGGGCAGATCGCGGCATTCGTTCTCTGGGAGAAGACCAGTTAACGAAATGTGAGCAGACTGCTCAGACCTTCGTTTTTAGGTCTGTACGAGTGGGTTTGGAGCAAGCGTGTGTGGACGGATTCGTCGAGAACTTCGGTACTCGTGCCGGTTTGCATGACTGGTCGATAGAATCGCGAGTGAATCCACTTTCGGAGCCCAACAAAAGACTCACCGAACGAATCGTGAAGTGGACTGAGCGGATCTATTTGCCCCTGCACCGTGTGTCTATCAATCGCCAGACCGTTTATCGCTGAAATGTGTAACATCCACGCCAGGGGTACATTCGCCAACCCACGATCAGGATAGGTTCCCCCGAGATCTCCATGTGCTCCGGCGAACCATCGCTGTTCAATCAGTTGACCGGTCCTTGTCGCAGAAGTCCAGAGAGTCGCGTTGTAGTCCGCGCGGTGTTCATCAATGGCGAGCGCGTGGTAGGCCCGGCGCACGATAGGGCTGAGCTCGGTATCGTGAAAGTTGTACCGAGGCTCATTCAGCCATCTAAGTGCATTCGTGGGGATTCCGAGCGGGCCCACCGTGTCCCAGAGTCCGAGAAGTGTGACGGACACACCTTGGAATTCGCGGCGTCTCGAGCCGGCAGTTCTGGAACTGTCGGTGTCTGGTTGTGCGCTGCGATAGCGTCGATACGCGTCCCCAATGACAGAGCCTGAGGAGTTGAGAAGCAGCTGACCAAGGCAGTCGGTCAAATGAGGCGTCCCCGCAGTGTTGCTCGAGAATAGGTTTGCGGTATGACGAGTGAGCCTGACCAAGTCTTGGTCCAGAAGGGTAACCGGAGGAAGGCCTACGGACGCGAGCAGGCCCACAAGGGACCTTACCGTATATGCCCCTCGGCTGAATCCGTAGAGGAAGAGCTCATCGCCCGGTTCGTAGGTCGCGGCCAGATAGGCATAGCTCAGGAGGATGGTTCTGTCGAGCCCATAGCCGAACGATCCGTCTTGGAATCGATGAAACCACGCCATGTCGGTGCCGGAGTCGTACCACCGCTGTTGCACGAGCCCAGTCTCTGTCCGCGGAAGAATCGATCGGTAGAGGTGGTACACGTTCGTCCCCTGATGTGAGGGACATTCGGGGCCGGAACGGCGGGTTGTCTCGACAGCATTTACTGTAGAAGGTCGGATGCCAGGGTCTGGAGGCCGGTGCCATTCGCCATCGACACACAGAATTACGCGTTTGGGCACACAGGCACTTTCTCCCCAGCGCTGGATATGGGGCCTTCCCTGTACCCCGTGTGTGTCGGTTCAGGGGATGGTGAGTAGGAGCCAGCACGTTGCGGATCAGAATGTGAGCAAACATGATGCCAAGACGGTGAGGTGTGCGGAAAAATACCTGAGATGAGAATAACCTGGCTGTGAACCATGGAGGAGCGAAATTGTGAGGAGAGAAGACCTGGGCGCTTAACAAACGGACGCCAGAACCTGTATCGGAACTGATACGGGCTCGTATCCGAACGTATACGACGATCACGCACACGCGGGCATCACCTGTCTGCGTTCTCGCCTTTAGCGTCTGAGCTTTGGATGGTAGAGTGCCGGTCCTCTGAGTGCCCGCTGGGTATGCAGCTAGGTGAGCGTGTTGTGGCTCTGCGGCGATGGTGGTCGGTTAAGGCCGAGTACCCTTGATGAGGAGGCCTCGATCCGCCTCAATCTGAGTCGCCAGTTGCTGTAACGCCTGACTGGTGGCCTCTGCGATAGGTTCTTGGTCGGAGGCGGTGACCCATCGCACTGACGAGCCTAGGGCCTCCCCTTCCGTGGCGTAGGTCTTGATCGGGGCCTGTCCAGGCAATGAGATGTCGGATTCTAGATGCACACGGTAGAGGTACCGGTCCGGAGCGCGAAGGGTGAGCCACGCCCTGACGACGAGGCGCAGATCACCAGGTTCAGCCCCGATGCTCGTGAACGTCTGGCGTTGCGTCAAATAGTGGGTGACAGTGTGTCGAAGGTTTATGACCGGCCATTCAAGCAGGGGTATGCCTGGCATGTGATCCGCACCTTCTATTGCGAGAAAGGGTACTTCAAGTTGTGCGCTCGCAGGAATAGGTGCCGCACTGGTGCCGACCGCCGGAATCGACAGGTGAATTCTGTGGACGCATCCGGTTCCGATGAGGCAGGCGGTGAGCAACAGAACAGTCAGCTGATGTTTCGGTGTCAGCATTGTGTGTGCGCGCCGCCCGTTATCGTTCGCGTGCAGCCGGCGGTGGGCTGAGCAGATCAAGATCGCGAATGGCCCGTGCCGCTTGTTCGCGATAGGTTCGTTCGGTGGCGCCGGTATACGTATCGATGACGCGTTGGTATGTGGCACGGGATTGAGCGTACTGTTTCTTGATCGAGAGATATTGCCCCAAAGCCAGCCAATTTTGGGCGGCGGTTTCGTTGGCGGTACGAAGGTCCGTCCATTCGCGATCGACCTGATTGGTCCCGGGGCGGTTGACTCGCTTCGCAATGATCTCCCCCAATTGCGCGGAAAGCTGTTCGATGGCTTCGTTTTCCCGGACCGCGGCGGCCACGCGATCGTGCGTCAAATGAGCATAGAAGGCTTCGACATGGTCTTTCACGGTGTCCGTGCGTTTTTCATGTCTGTCATGGGAGCAATACGTGAGCATGAGGCACAGTGTGACCAGTCCCACGCTCCTATAGATCACCGGTATGCGGATGCGAATGGTCATTGCTGCCTCCTGATTGGTCCCAAGATTCCTGTGGCAGATGGGTACCGTGATCCTACCTGAGCGGAAGGGGAAAGGCGAGTCGAAGCGTCAGGCTAGACGGCGGGTTTAAAGAACAGGACGGCCAGCGGCGGCAACGTCATGACCAAGGAATGGGCGTGGCCGTGGGCAGGAACCGGTTCGGCCGATAAGCCGCCGAGATTCCCCATTCCACTGCCGCCGTAGGCCGAGGCATCACTGTTTAATAATTCTTTCCAATACCCGCCCTGCGGGACACCGACGCGATACTGCTGGCGCGGCACTGGTGTGAAATTGCACACGATGGCAATGCTGTGCAAAGACGATCGGCCGTGGCGCAGGAGGCTGATGGCGCCGGTATCCGCATCCTGACAGTCGATCCATTCAAACCCGCGAGGGTCAAAGTCACACTCATGTAGTGCCGGCTCGGTGCGGTAGAGGCGATTGAGGTCGGCGACCCACCGTTGCACGCCTTGATGAGGCGGATATTGGAGCAGGTTCCAATCAATGCTGTCGTCATGGGCCCACTCCCGCCACTGTCCGATTTCGCCTCCCATGAAGAGCAGTTTCTTGGCTGCCTGGGCGTACATGTAGCCAAAAAGCACACGGAGGTTAGCGAATTTTTGCCAGTCGTCCCCGGGCATTTTCCCCAGCAGGGAGCCTTTTCCGTGCACGACTTCGTCATGGGAGAGGGGAAGCAAAAAGTTCTCTTGAAAAGCGTAGAGCATGCGGAAGGTGAGATTCCGGTGATGGTGCTTGCGATAGACGGGATCCAGCGCCATATATTCGAGGGTGTCGTGCATCCATCCCATATCCCACTTCATACCGAATCCCAGTCCGCCAGCATACGTCGGCCGCGACACCGATGGCCAGGATGTGGATTCTTCCGCATAGGTCTGCACGTCGGGATGCCGGCGATAGACTTCCTCGTTGAGTTGACGAAGAAAGGTAATCGCCTCCAAATTCTCCCGTCCGCCCTGGCGGTTGGGAATCCATTCCCCGTCCTTGCGCGAGTAGTCCAGATACAACATGGAGGCGACGGCATCCACCCGGAGTCCGTCGGCGTGGTAGTGTTCCAACCAAAACAGTGCGCTGCTGATGAGAAAACTGCGCACTTCATTACGACTATAGTTAAACACGGCGGTTCCCCAATCGGGGTGGAGTCCCTGGCGCGGGTCAGCATGTTCGAAGAGATAACTCCCGTCGAACCGGCTGAGGCCGTGCTCGTCCGTCGGAAAGTGCGATGGAACCCAGTCCAGGATCACGCCGATATTGTGTTGATGCAATTGGTCGATCAAGTACATCAAATCCTGCGGCGTGCCAAAGTTGCCCGATGGGGCAAAGTATCCCGTGGTTTGGTAACCCCAGGAACCGAAGAACGGGTGATCCATGAGCGGCAGGAATTCTACATGGGTGAACCCCAATCGCTGCACATACTCGATCAACTTCGGGGCCGCTTCACGATAGCTGAGGGAGCGATTGCCGTCACCGGGGACGCGCATCCAGGAGCCGAGATGTACTTCGTAAATGCTGATGGGGGCATCGAGTGCGTTGTGCCGGGCACGGGATTGCATCCAGTCCTGATCATGCCACGTGTAACCCAGGTCCCAGACTACGGAGGCGGAGTTCGGCGGGACTTCGTTCAGACGGGCGAATGGGTCGGTCTTGATGAGTACGGCTCCGTGGTTGCGCGAGCGAATATGAAATTTGTACAAGGTGCCGCGGCTCACTCCAGGGACGAATCCTTCCCAAATACCGGATGATTGGCAGGGGCGGAGTGGATGGCGGGTCGGGTCCCAATGGTTGAACGTTCCAAACACCGACACCTGCTCGGCTTCCGGGGCCCACACGGCAAAATAGGTTCCCTCCACGCCGTCGAAGCTTGTGGGGTGCGCCCCGAGTTTCTCGTACAAGTGAAAGTGGGTGCCTTCGTTGAAGAGATAGAGATCATCCGGGGAGAGAAGGCTGCCACGGAGCCGGGATGTGTCGTGCTGAGGCGAGGGCGAAGCAAACGATTGACTAGCCTGGTTCTGTTGAGAGTGATCCATAGGGGGCAGAGTACTTCGGCTGAGGGCAGGGCGTCAATTGGCGGCGGTCGTTGTCCGTCTCCAGTCGATCATGAAGGAGAACGAGCGAGAACTTGCAAGGGGCTAGTGACACCTCTCAAGCAAGTATGATATGAATCAACCCGCCAATACAGGTCTCTCTTCGTCCCCATCGTCTAGCCTGGCCTAGGACATTGCCCTTTCAAGGCAGTAACACGGGTTCAAATCCCGTTGGGGACACCACACAAGGGGTGGTAAGCAGATTCGGTAATAACCGCAGATATGAGCCTTTCCCCGTGACCTTGTAGCCTTTTCGTCCGTTTTCCTCAAATGCCTCGCACATCAAGGGCTCTTCCAGAAGTTTCTTTAACATCTGACGAGCTTGCGCTTTGTGGCGACCCAGTAAATTTTTTGTATCCTTGACTCGACCTTGAAGATCCCGCTTCAACCGGGCTTCATCGATTGCCACAATTCCTGCAGGCCTCATGAGCTGATCTAGCTCTTCGATTAACTGCTTTTTTCGCCTTTCTTCTTCCCTCAGCTTGACCAGAAGTGGGTCCATATTCTCCCCTTTGGCGATCGCGTCGACCAAATTGTTTTCATATGCCTCAATGAGGGACAGCTCTCGCTCCACGAGAGATTTGCGACTGAGCCGAGTCTCATCACCTGATCTAATCCGAGCAAGGGCCTTTTCGATGGCGGCTTCGGTCAATCGCTCATCAAGCGCCTCACTGATGGCTTGCAGCAAGACGGTATCTAAGACATCTTGCTCGACTCGTACTGCGTTCTTGCAGATCGATGCTCCTCGCTTTCTATGATAGGCACAGCCGTAGGTCCGTCGCTTTCCACCATTATCTCTGCCGTAGGCATCGATCGGGCCACCGCAACTGCCACACCGAGCCAAACCACTCAGCAGATAAGGGGAATCGAAATCCCGCATCGCCGGACGCCCCAAGAGCTGGCCGCTTTTATCTGACAATGAGCTTCGCATAAATACGTTCTGGACTTGCTGAAGGCGAGCCTGGACGCGCTGCCACAGGTCAGCCGAGATGATGCGGAGGTCAGGTGCATCCAATTTTATAAGTTCTGCGCTTCCCCGTCGCCGACGTCGTTTGGTTCCTCCACGCTCGATTTTCTGGTATTCATTCCATACGATTTCGCCTCTGTAGAGTGGCCGGTACAGCATTTCTCGAATAGCCGAAGGTGCCCAGCCAGCTTTGCTTCGTGGAGACGGTACGCCTTCGGCATTGAGCGTCTTGGCAATACGGGTCAATCCAAGTTTAGAAGCATACATTTCAAAGACTCGCCTAATTATCGCGGCTTGGCTTGGGTTGATCACCCGAACCACGTGGAGTCTCTGACCATCACCTGTTAGTACCTCTCGATTGTCATAGCCATATACGCGGCCTCCGGTGACGTGCCCCGCTTTTGCCTTTCGGAGAAGCGCGTCATAGGTCCGTTGCTTGGCACGTTCTCTCTCCATTTCTGCGGCAAAATTCGTCAGAGAGAGCATGACCTTTTCAATTGCGCTGTCCAACGTGCGTTCGCGGTCTTCCAAGTAGAAAAATATTCGGACGCCTGCGTCCGTAATCTGCTTGAGCGCATAGGCGGTTTCGATCTGTTCACGACCAAGGCGCGACTCTTCGGACATGATCAGAACATCGAACGAGGGTCTGGGCTTGAGCGCATTCATAAGCCTCAGGAAGCCAGGACGCTTGACAAACTCAGCTCCCGAGATGCCATCGTCTACAAAGATGTATTCTTCACCGGCCTCCCAACCCTTACGCGCGGCATACGCTTTTGCGTGTTCAATTTGCCGGGTGACGGATTTCTCTTCCTCCAGCACCCCGCTCTGTTCCGTGGACTTTCGTGCATAGATCGCAGCGATCATAGAGCTACTCCTCTAGCTGGGCACGTCGTTTCTCTCATATTCCGAGGGCAGTGATTCCAGTTGTGCAAGCGTCATAGCGCTGTCCAGGGAATCCGTCAATGAACATTTATGGCCATATCCCGGAGGGGTTTTGGCCATAAACTCGCTATGTGATTGAAGATCCGCGAGAAGTGCCTCCGCAAGGATTGAAGAAATTTCATCGTGGAGGTGAGTAGGGAGTGTACATTCCTCCATTTCCGGATGGCGTTTCCTCTCCTTTCTTTTGGGCTCCAGTTTCGGTTCCGCCCGTTCCATCTGAATATTTCCTCCTGAACTGACCCAACCGGGGGACTCTCACGACACCCTCACCCCCAACTGAAATGCCCGCCGTTCCGCCGGCTTAGGACGAAGAGTGAGCCCCCAATGGGTACGACTCGGGGCTGGGGAGCAGCGGGACAGGCCTTGCTGGTGCCCTCCGTGCCGGTCTCCGCCCCTCCAGGCCTGCCCGCTGCGAGAGCCCCGTGCCGCCTCCTTCGATTACGCCCCACCCTTTTGGTTGGTGAAGGGTGGGGCTAGAACATAATTTCAGAAGGAGGCGGACATGTCCGTTGATAGCTCTCTCGGTTCCTCGAACGGTGGACGGCCACTGAGCCCGGTTCGGAAATACGGCATCCCGCGGTACCGTGTCACGCTGGTGCGAGAAGGTCGTGCCATTCCGGCTGCGGAATCGGTGCATACATCGGAAGGCGCTGCGGCGATTCTCCGGCCGTTGTTTGCCCATCTGGACCGGGAACAATTCCTGATCTGTGGTCTTGATGCCAAGCACAAGCTCATTGGTATCAATGTCGTCTCGACTGGTTCGCTCAATCTGACCATCGTCCATCCTCGCGAGGTCTTCAAACCACTGATCCTCATGAATGCCGGCGCCTGGATTTGTGCCCACAATCACCCCTCCAGTGACATCACGCCGAGCCCCGAAGACCGCGTCCTGACCAAACGACTGCGCGAGGCGGCTGATCTGTTCGGCATTCCGCTGCTGGACCATCTCATCCTCGCCGAAGAGCGCTATTACAGCTTTGCCGACCAAGGCTGGCCTGGCGCTTAGCGCAGCAACCGCAATACCCAGGCTGCCCCGGCCGCCACCAGGGCGAGCCCGATCGCTGCCGTTCCCCAGGCGACCAGGTCGACAGCCAGCGCATTGCCAATGGTGTGAATTTGTTGCGCCGTCATGTAGGAACTCCTTTGCCATTTCCTGACCGCCTCGATTGGGAGTAAAGGAGGCAGGCTGCTGCCAGCCTGCCTCGATGGCTTTCTCTTAGCCCACAATTGCGCGGACGCGCTTAAAGGCGTAGATCGCCAATGCCACGCCAATCAAGGCCGTGGCCCACAAGAGCAGATCGGCCCGCACCGTGGCCACATCTGCCGACACCGGAAACAACTGCGCTTGCGACAGCGCCGGGACACCCAAGGCGAATACGAACGCCATGAGCAACCCCCCAAGCCCTTTCACCCAACCCCACCCCTTCATACGGCACCTCCTTGTGCTGGTGGTGGTTCCGTCCACCCACGCCGCCGGATGACTCGCCGGCGGACGAGCGCCTCAGTAAGTCTGAGGCAGAATCAATTTGATGATCAGGCCGACCGCGAAGCCGCCGAGCCAAAAGATCGCGGTGAAATAGGTCATCGCTTCAATCGCCGGCAGGTCCATAGAACACTCCTTCGCCAATGAGCCGCATGGAGCCGTCCTCATAGACTTCCGAGACCATCAGGCCATAGCGTCCGGTAATTTGAGCGGCCGTGAGGATCTCGCCACTGTCCAGGAGATAGCGCCAGCCTTGACGGTCCTTACTCATTCCCGCTCCGCCGAGGATTCGAACTGGTCGCTTTGGGACGGGCGGTGTCGTTGGTGCTGGGGGAATCACACCCAATGGATTGAGGAGACTTGCAGTCCCGGAAGGACCTGTCCCAGCCACCACATTTGTAGTAGGGGTGGCCCCGGCGGTAGGTATCGGCTTGGCGGAACCCAGAGACGACCAAGGCCGCCAGACCATGAGACCGATCGCGAACAGTCCTGCGGCAATGCCAATGGCAACCCGTGCCGACTTGAAGACGGTATGACTGCGCTTCTCTTCTCGAATGGCGGCGGAGGCATAACTCGAATAGTAGGCATAGATCGCCGGCGAGTAGGTCCCGACAAAGGCCCGAATGACTTCGTGGTCTTCGGGGTTGCCGCGCACCTTGCCCTGATACTTTTTCGACAGACCGACGAACGACAGCTTGCGAAATTTCACCGTCGCTTCAATCAATCGCGTGACGCCTTGCGACATCTGGCGAAAATCCTGGCTCATGAGCAGAATATCCACGCCGTAGTGCCGGTGCGTTTCCAGCCAGCGGAGCAATCCTGGTTCAACCTTCTGCATGGACCGAAAGACGGTCTGCGCTTCATCGATGATGACGGCTGAACCGGGTTCAACATGGGGGAAGGCCTGGAGGACTTCGACGGAGTCCTTCCAAAGCGTGATCTGCTGTTCGAGGACGGAGAGCTCGATGCCCGTAAAGAGCGCGAGTCTATCGAGGTAGATGCCATCGACCGCGATATAGAGCCGACGGCCTTGTTTGACCCAGGGTAAGAACTTCTCGCAGATCGCGTGATAGGACTTGCCTGACCCTGGCACCCCTTCATACAGTTCGATCATCGAAGACTCCTGAGATACACCCAGATCCAGAGCGCTAAGATCACCGTCCAGGCATAGGCCCAACCCATCACCAGCTGATTCATGAGCCCCACCGGACGAAGGGGATGGTTTGCAAAATGAACCGGGTGCCCATGGCGCTCGCCAGGATGGCCAGCGCCTGACTCATGCCCGTCGCGCCCAGCACCCACGCGTATTGATCCGGAATCACCGGCAGCGTGAGCCCTGCCGTGCCGATGGTAGCGAGCGTGCTGTCCGCCACGGAGAGCAGCGAATCCCAGATGCCGAGGCCCCAATCCGTGAGCGAAAAGAAGAACTCCTGCAGCCAGCAATAGATGAGCGTCAAAATCGCCGTCATGTGGTTTGGCCTCCACCGACAAAGATGATGCGGTAGGCGGCAATGGACGCTGTGGCGATGACCAATGTTCGCAGCACGGTAAAGAACCAGGCCCATTGATTGAAGTCCACCTGCTGGCTGCCGAAGAACGCCGACGGTAGCGCAATTACCGGCAAGGTGGACGGCCAGGTGAGGGACTTCAAGAGATTCAGGGTCCCGAGTAAGCCGCTCGTCGCCCAGATGGTTTGATGCGCTTGCAGGACCGTCCCGAAGGTCCGGTTCTCATGTGAGCCGACGGCACACGATGTGGTCGCTTGGGTCTCTTCGTGCTGGGTCGTGGAGCCGTCTGGATTCTGTGTTGTCGTCGTGGTGGTGGTCGTCGTCTGTTGCTGCGTGTTCTGCTGGGGCGTACTCGTGGGAGGTGGGACCGTGTCCACCACGACGATATCGCCAGCGGGCACGGGCTTCGGCTTCACCGTTGTGGGCATCTCGGTTGGTGTGACCGCCTGGGAGATGGTGGTATCGGCCGGCTGCGTCGTGCCGGTGGTGCCGACCGGATTGGTGTGAGCCTCGACCGACTTTGGATCGCTGGCTGGAAGCCCCCCGACGAAGTTGGCCACCTGCTGCTGCGTTGGCGGAATCAAGGCATCTTGAATCGGTGAGGTTGAACCGGGAATGCCTTTGCGATGGCAGACGTAGAGTGTGTATCCGCCGACGGCTGGTCCGTTGACGAAAAAGTTGCCTGTGAAGAAGACGGCCGTACTGAGGCTTTGAAACGGCCCGACGACCCAATCATGCTGATACTCGGTATCCACGGCGCACAGCGGGACATTGGTCGCGCTGAACTGAATGGTCGCATTGGGATAGGCGGGATTGCCTGGCGTGTTGGTGCCGAAGCCTGGAAACGTCTGCACGCCGGCATTCGTGCTGGCGATCTGCCAGCCGCCTGGCGTAGATGCGGCGGTTTTCACGGCTGAGAGGTCGCTCTGAGAGTAATACATTTGGGCCAGAACCAGCCCTGCGCTCACTCCGAGCGCTGCCCAACCGACCGGGCCCGCCACCATGCGCACCGCCATCGAGGTGGCCGAGGGTGCCAGCGCCGCCGTTGCAACTTGCGAAGCGAGCGCCGACCGTTGCGCAGCCAGGTACGCGATGCGTTCGGCCTGCGCCACCACCCTCGAATACTGCGTCGCGGTTTGGCTGAAGGCTTCCCCCGGCGCAACGCAAAGTGAGACGAGAAGGGCCCAGACAAACCCGAGATACGTCATGAGAGACAGGACTTTCACAACCGTCCGACTCCAAGGCCGGCGAGGAAGGCCAGCAACAGGACCGCCACGAGAATAATGGTGAGATCCACTGGCCTTCCTCCCCCTGCGATTACTTCAGGACTTCCAATCCAGACAAATCGAAGAAGACGCGGCCCGTCTGCTCGAACTTCCGCACTTCGATCGACGCACGGGCCTGTTTGCCTTCGGCTGTCAACACCGATGATGGTTGTCCCGAAATCACCGATGTAGAATATCCCCTCTTCACCGGTCTTCTTGTCCACTGGCGAGGATCAGGTGGGGCCCTCGGTGGCCTCGTCGGCCGCGATCGAACGCCG
>Ga0268299_1000612_pt1 | contig 99815 bp, 84 predicted proteins | sample NOBtaG_FD_193484 | JGI IMG/M metagenome (GOLD analysis project Ga0268299, IMG submission 193484) | Activated sludge microbial communities from bioreactor in Nijmegen, Gelderland, Netherland - NOB reactor | ecosystem: Engineered > Bioreactor > Aerobic > Activated sludge | place: Netherlands...
CGGCGGCAGGGACGCTACGCTACGCCGGGGGGAGGGGAGCCACTGAGCGAGCCACCTGCGCACCTCCGCTGACTGCGTCCGACCGAACACACGCAGGGGGGCACTATGTACCTGAGCTTTACCTCTTAAGGAGCGCAACTTGCTTGCGGCGGTTGGCGCCCTTAATGCAGCCTCAGGCGTTCTTTCACTCAGGATCATCCTAGCTAGGAATACTCGATGCGCGGCCCAGCAGGCGAGACATGGACCCAGAAGAAGACCAAAGACGGCACCACGCTCGGCGACCTGAACAATCGCTGCGTGGTGATCATGGTATTCCTGCGCCATAATGGCTGCACCTTCTGCCGTGAAGCCATCGACGACATCGCAAAAATCCGCCCTGAAGCGACTCAGGAAGGTGGCGAATTCGTCCTCGTCCATCACGGCGACGCTCGCCGCATGGAACGCATCCTTGAGGAATCGAACCTCGGAGACGTTCCCAACATCCACGACCCGGACCGCGAACTCTACAAGATCTTCGGCCTGACCGAGGCGCGCCTCAATCAGTGGCTCAGCCCCTCCGTCATGATCCGAGGAATCGAGTCCGTCCTGAAAGGGCACTCCCTCGGTCGGTTCGACGGGACCGTTTCACAGATGCCCGGCGTTTTCATTCTGGCACAAAACGAAGTGATCGGCTCGTACGTTCATCAGACGGTCGCAGACCGACCGAATTACATGGCATTATTGAGGCACGCGCGTGAAGAATTCTTCGGTGGCAGCACAAGGTTGAGCACGCCCCTCGGCTGAAGCACGCTTGTCCGGCGACCCGAGGTAGGCTACGGATTCATCGCACGCCGTCGCTTCTGCCCTCTTCATCCCCCGTCCCGAGCGCACCCATGTCCCGCAAAATACTGGTCATCGACGACGAACCTCGTCTGGCGAACAGCCTGACCGCCCTCTTGCGCGGGGCCGGCTTTGATGTTCGCGCTGCCATCGGGGGAGAGGTCGGCCTCAAGGCTCTTGCCGAGGAAGAGTTCGACCTCGTCATCACCGACCTTCGCATGAACGACGTGGATGGATTCGAGATCATGCGCAACCTCGCGAGCCAACATCCGAAGTGCGCGATCATCGTGATCACGGGCCACGCCAGCACCGAGTCCGCCATCGAGGCGATCCACCAAAACGTCCACGACTACATCCCCAAGCCATTCGACTTCGACTTCCTGAAAGCAAGTGTGGACAAAGTCTTCGCGAGGCTTGAAACGGAGCGCCTCAAGGCCGACATGGCGCGCATGTTCTCGCATGACATCAAGGTGCCACTGACGAGCGTGATCGGATTCGCGGATTTCCTCGTCAAACCGGACGGTTCCGCGCACGGAAATCAGGCTGAGTTCGCGCGCAAAATCTCCAGTAACGCGCGCAAGATCCTCATGCTGCTGGAGAACTATCTCACCAACGCACGCGTGGACGAAGGTCACCTCGAAATCCAGCGTGAGCCGGTCAATCTGTCCTCGATTCTCAGCGAAGCACTCCGAGTAAACGAGTACGAGTTCACCGCGCGAAGCATCACCCTCGAAGTATCGATCACCGCCGAGGCAGGCCTCGAGGGTGACGAGCCGCTCCTCTTCCGCGCTTTCGCAAACATCCTCTCGAACGCGGCCAAGTACGCACCGGAACGAGCTCGCGTCTGGGCCTCCCTCTCCGCAGAGTCCCACGATGGTCAGCAGCTTGCCATTGTCCGCGTCGGCAACAACGGAATCTCCATCAGGCAGGAAGAGTGCGATCAGCTCTTCGAGCGCTACCGCCGAGGGAGAACATCTCGTGGCACGGGAGGCACCGGCCTCGGTCTCCACGTTGTGCGGATTGTCGCCGAGGCCCACGGCGGGAGTGTCCGCTGCGTCTCACGACCGGAGGCGTCCGAGATTGAGTTCGAGGTCACGCTCCCGCTCGGAGCGGTCAAGTAATCGGCCCCGACCGGTTACCTGGATTTCAGCGACGGCAGGCGCGATTCCACTTCGCTGAGTGGAACACCATCCGACGTTCGCAATCGCCGGTACACGGCGTACAAATCACCGGTGAGGGGCTGCCGTCGCGCGCGCGTGCACCACATCGCGCCGAATCCTTCAGCCAATCCCCGAACCATGTTCCACGTTCGGCCAATCCGTACGCCGTGGCGCAGCCCGGCATACACGACGCCCACCAGGCGAATCGGAAGCCTCCACAACGGCGTGTACCACCACGCGAGGAGCACGTCACCTCGTCGCCCCATCATGTCCCCGCGTTCATGGGAGCGCACCAGCGATTGATGATGCCAAATCGGGGACGCCGTTCCAAGTCGCACCACGAATCCCTCGGCGAGCGCGCGGATGCAGAGATCCGATTCCCAGCCCATGTGAACCAAGTCGCTGTTGAACCCACCGAGTCGCCCGAAGACGTCCCTGCGAATTGCCCCAGCCGTACCGGTGAAGTGATGCGTCACCCAAATGCCCTCTGATCCGTCCGGCGCGCGTGACTTAACCCGATCTGAAATCCGAACGTCGATGAACGGGATGCCCACGATCCCAACACGCGGATCACCGAAGTCGCGCAGGGTCTCCTCGATCACCGTCGGCGTGGAGAATTCGGCGTCGTCATCCAGGGTGAAGATGATCGGGGCGCGCGCCTGACGACACCCCATGTTCATCCAAGGCAACATGCCCACGGACTCAGGGCTGCGGTGGAGGGACACATGAGGGAACTCCGCCGCGAACGCCTCGGGCGAACCATCCGTCGATCCATCGTCGAAAACCAACAGCTCGACCGGGACACTCTGAGCCATGACCGACCTCGCAGCCCGAAGGAGGTCTTCCCTCCGGTTCTTGGTGGTTATGACGATTGTGGCGACGGGGGGCTGGGCGGCGGTCATTGCCGGATGTTGCGTGGGGTGGTGGGTGCTCCTCAAGTACACGTTTATGGGAAGGGGGCTCGCCTCCCAGTTCGGAGAGGCCATCGGGAATCACCAAATCCTTGACACGCCCCCCGGATAGGGTGTTTCGTCATGGGTCCCGCTCAGTGCGGGTTAAGCAGAAGCCCTCCGCTTCTCACCTGTCGGTGTCCCTTTGCGGGATTACTTCCAGGTTTCTTCGATGTAGTGGCCGGATGCCTTTGCGCGTTCCGATTTCCCGCTGACAAACGAAGAGAAGGTGGAGGGTGCGAGCTTTCAAGCCCGCGCCCGGATCCCCTATGGTCCGAAGCGCGGTATCCTTTCCGGAGGTATGCCCCGATCAGACCCGATACCCGGATCAATCGGCAAATTCGTGTCCCTGAAGTGCGGCTGATCGCCGCAGACGGGGAGCAGGTGGGAGTCGTGCCCATCGCGGACGCGATTCGTAAGGCGGAAGAAGCGGGCCTCGACCTCGTCGAAGTCGCCCCCGACGCCGTACCCCCTGTCTGCCGCATCTATGATTACAAGAAAGCCCTCTACGAGATTAAGCGTAAGAAGAAGGAATCCCGGAAGAAGGCGCACACCGTCGAACTCAAGGAAATCAAACTGCGCATTTCCATCGATCAACACGATCTGATGACCAAGCTGAACAATGCGCGCAAGTTTTTCGAGAAGGGCGACAAGGTCAAGTTCACGATCCGCCTGCGCGGTCGTGAAGTCACCAAGCCCGAAATCTGTCAGCGCTTGATCCAAAAAGTGATGACGGAACTCGCCGAGGTGGCCGACGTCGAGAATGACGTCACGCGCATGGGCAAGGACCAGATTTTCATCCTGGGCCCAAAGAAGAAGTCCGCTGCAAAGAAGGCAGAAGTAGCCGGCGCGAAGCCACCCGCACCGCAGAAGACCGCCGCTGGCGTCTCAAGCAAGTCCTAAGTTCAACTGTAACCCTCGAGGAGAATCGAGAAAATGCCCAAGATCAAGACGCGCAAGGCCGCTGCCAAGCGCTTCAAGGTGACCAAGAATGGCAAGGTCATGCATGGCCACGAAGGAAAGCGCCACATCCTGACAAAGAAGTCGGCCAAGCGTAAGCGTCAGCTTCGCGGCTCGGACGTGCTCTCCGCCGCCGAGACACACAAGGTGAAGAGGATGCTTGGCCTCCTGTAATCACAGGGCGCCGCAACCTAGCTTCACATCGTCGAACAAAGTCTGAACCGGATTTTCCACCAACTGAACCTGCCATCTCCAAGGAGAGCTGACCGATGAGATCAACCAACAATCCGGCGTCACGCCGCCGTCGCAAGAAAGTATTAAAGGCGGCACGTGGCTACTACTCTGGCCGCCACCGCCTCTTTCAGAACGCGAAGGAAACCCTCCGGCGCGCGCTGCGTTACGCGTACCGCGATCGCAAGCAGAACAAGCGCAATTTCCGCCGCATGTGGATTGCCCGCATCAACGCGGCCTGCCGCGCGAATGGCATTCCCTACAGCCGCCTGATCAATGGCCTGCACATGGCAGGGATCCAGATCGACCGCAAGATGCTCAGCGAGATCGCCATCCACGATGCCGCAGGATTCGCCGCCATCGTCGAGAAGGCTCGCACGGCACTTGCCTCGGCCAAGAACAAGACCGCCGCTCGCACCGTTCCCTTCATCTGATCCACTCGTCCCCACGAGTGTCCCAGTAACGCCGAAAGCCGCCCCTCACCCGGGCGGCTTTCTGCATTTTTGCCCACAATAGGTCCCCGCAGAGCCGAAAATGCGTACGCACATTGAATACACGCCCTGTCCGGCAATAGAGTTCATACAAGACCAAGGAGGTCATCGCATATGTTCACCGTTCTCGCCGCCACCGCAGGCACCGCCATTCTTGCGGGCGTGGTCATCACGATCGACTTCGTTGCACGCAAGGTTGCAGAGCACGTCAAACTCTCGAACCCCAACGAGCTCTGAGCGCGACGGCGCTCCTGCGTCCTCCGGAGGACATCTTCACCATGAACGTCGCTTTGATCATACTTGCTTGTGTGGCTTGGACAGTCTTTCTGTTCTTCGCGATTGCCTTCATTGCAAGACGGCTCTCGCCGAAACTCGCGCCGTACGCGGACAAGGGATGGGAAGTCCACTGTCGCAAGTGCGGGTGGAAGCATGAGGCGCTCTCGCTCGGCATCGTGCGCATCCACGCCTATAGCCGAGGGAAGCGAATCCTCGGCAAATGCCCTCATTGTCGCAAGTTCCGCATGCTGGCGCTGGAGCGAACCGGCCCGCGCTCATAGTTGTATCACCCCTCGCGCGAGGGACAGAGCTCCGCGATGGGGCATGACCCACACTGTGGCTTGCGCGCCTGGCATGTCTTGCGCCCATGCAGGATGATCGCGTGGCTGAAGTGGGAATAGACCTCCGGCGGCAATAGCGCCGCGATGTCGAATTCGATCTTCTCGGGGTCAGTGGCCTTCGTCAGCCCGAGCCGTCCCATGATGCGCGTAAAGTGCGTATCCACCGTGATTCCCGGCAACCCGAATGCATTCGCGCGAACCACGTTCGCCGTCTTTCGAGCGACGCCGCGCAGCGATGTCAGCTCCTCGATCGACGATGGCACGACCGAATCAAATCGCTCGACGACCTCGCGTGACATCTCGCGAATCGCCTTCGCTTTGTTGTTAAAGAAGCCCGTGCTGTGGATATCCCTCTCCAACTCTCCCGGGGGCGCGGCGGCGAACTCCTTCGCAGAGCGATACTTGCTGAACAGCGCAGGCGTGACCATGTTCACGCGCTCATCCGTGCATTGCGCGGAGAGAATCGTCGCGACGAGTAGCTCAAGCGGCGTCGTGTAGAACAGCGCGCACTTCGCGGAGGGGAATTCGCGGCGGAGAATCTCCGAAATCTTAGCTGCACGTTCGGACAGCGCCGGCTTGGCGCGTCGTGCGGCGATTTCATCTCGCAGCCGCGCATCCAAGTCGTTCCAACGGGACGAATCGCGGTGCATCGGCTGTAGCTTCGGCTTGGTCACGCGCTTCTTCGGTGCGGGCATCGCGTCATTCCTCCTTCGCCGCTGGCGTCTTGCGCCGCGCGAGTTCCAGAAACGCAACTGTCTCCATGCAGTTGATACAACGATCGGCGGTGAGCCATCCCTTGCGGCCCATCGCGATTCCATAATCCAGATGCGCAAGGCCGGACAGGTGATGCGCGTCGGGTCCGAGCGAAATGCGGCAGCCCTCATCCAAGGCGAAGTGCACAAGCCGCCAATCGAGATCGAGGCGCTGTGGGTTCGCGTTGATCTCGATCGCCGTACCCGCCGCCGCTGCTGCGCGAATCACGGCCTTGAGGTCGCACTTGATGCCCTCGCGTTTGAGCAGCAGTCGCCCCGTCGCATGCCCGAGAATCGTCGTGAACTTGTTTTCCACGGCGCGGATCAATCGCGCAGTCTGCTCCTCTTCGGGGAGTGAGAATCCGCTGTGAACCGACGCGACGATGAAGTCGAACCTGGCGAGGACATCGTCCGTATAATCAAGCGAGCCATCCGCGAGAATGTCGCTCTCGATTCCCGCAAGGAGGCGGACGCCCTTCGCGCGATAGGCCGCGTTGATTTCGTCGATGCGTTCCCTCTGTTCCGCGACGCGATCAGGCTTGAGACCTCCGGCATACGCAGCCGTTTGGCTGTGATCGGAAATCCCCATCCACGCGATGTTGTTCTCCTCCGCCCATCGCGCATAGTCCTCCAATTTGGGCGTGCCGTCGCTGTAATGCGTATGCATGTGGGGAATGCCGCGGATTGCATCGCGCGTGATCAACGCCGGGAGCTTGTGCCCCGCCGCGGCTTCGATCTCGCCCATGTTCTCGCGCATTTCGGGGGCGATCCAGTCGAGGTCGAGCAGCGCGAACACTTCTTCTTCGTTCTTCGCGGCGAGTGAAATCTCCGAACCCTCCGGAAAGATCCCGTACTCGTTCATGCGCAATCCGCGTTCCTTCGCGCGGCGTCGCATGGCCGTGTTGTGTTCCTTGCTTCCGGTGAAATGATGCAGCGCGAACGGAAACTGCTCCGGCGTGACGACGCGCAGATCAGCCTGCATCCCTCCGCTCAGCAGAACGGAGGATTTGGTCGGGCCCCTCGCGATAACATTCGTGACCTGAGGCAGCGCGACGAAGACATCCATCACCGGCCCTGAATCGCGCGACGCGATCAGGATGTCGATGTCCTTGACCGTGTCCATCCGCCGACGAAGCGAGCCCGCGCGTTCCATGCGCTCGACCCCAGGCGCGCCCCGCAAAGACTCCAGAATTCCGACGACTGCATTGTCCGCTGTATCCAGTCGAAACCGCCCCTGATACTCGCGATTACGCGCGATTCCGCCGAGGATGTTCTGAACCGTCTTCTCGCCGAATCCCTTCACCTTCGCGAGTTCGCCGGATCGGCACTTCTCCTCGAGCTGATCGATCGTGGTGACGCCGTGTTCCTGCCACAGAAGGCGTGCCTTTTTCGCACCGAAGCCGGGGATTTCGGTCAGCTCAGCCAGACCCGCAGGGATGCGCTCGCGGAGTTCGGCCAGCTCCGCGATCGCGCCTGTGTTGACGAATTCCGTGATCTTCTCGGCGAGTCCCTTGCCGACTCCCTCGATGTCGGTCAACGTCCCCTGCGCGACAGCCGCCGCGAGATCGCCCGTCCAGTCTCCGATCGCCCGCGCCGCGCGCGTGTACGCTCCGCTCTTGAACTGGTTTGCTCCATCGAGTTCGAGGAGGATCGTCATCTCCTCGAGTGCTGCGACCAAATCGACGCGTTGCTGGTGGTTGCTCACGGGGCGGGATCTCCGTGCGAAGTTGTGTCGGCGGGATGTTGGAGGACATCTCCGATCGGTTGCAAGACGTACACATTTCCAATGGAAAGCGCGGCGCCCTTTCTCATGATGAATCCTACCCGCATCGTGCCCGCCGAAGGCATGGAGCCTGAGAACACTTCGATGAATCGCGGCCCGCCGCCGAGTTCCAAGGGGCCTTCCCATCCGTGTTTGCCCACCATAAGCATCATTTCTCCGGGGCGAAATGTCTCAACCAATGCAATAATTCGAATCGGCCCTCCACGGTGTTTCACCGTGAACGACATCTGTCCAAAGTTCGTCCGCCCAACATCAGCCAGTGGCGGCTCTCGATCGGGCAGGAGCAGCACGGATTCCATTTGGTATGGAGCGACATCCGGCAGCACCGTGGACAAATCGTGCTCTGTCTCCGAATTCAAGTCCGCGAAGTCGACGCGATCGACGACCTGCCATCCACCGGATTCCTCCGCCGTAAGCGTGTGCGCAGATCCGACGAGTTCCTTCGGAAAGCGGTACATGCGAACGTGTTGCATCAACCTCGCCGGCGCGACGATGCCGTCGTCTGACGGGCGGAATAGTTCCTCTGCGGTCCATGGCGGCTTCCCCCATCCCTCGGCGAACACGCACGCAACGTCCGGCAACTCATCGGCAGGCCACGCGGCTTCCAATCCCTCCCACGGGAAGAACGTCCCCTGGTACTGCGCCGTATGAAGAGGGTATCCGGGCATCTCCATGCACAGCCCATGCGCATCGAAACCCTTCACCTTGGCGAAGTACATTAGCGCCCCGGCATCGTGCGTCATCAGGCGTCGCACACTGCCGGGCGTCTTGAGGTTCAAGTCGGCGATGTGACGCCCCACGGCGATCTGGTTTGAGCGAAGCGCGAGAGATTGCGATGCGAACTCGGCGACCGTATCAATCGCGACGATGACGTGCGCAGGCATGAATGCGATCAGGCTCATCACGACGGCGGTCGGCGCCATGAAACGCATTTCGTGTTTGATACGCTCCTCGTATGAGGCCCCGCTTGCGAGCCGCCTGAATGCGTCCACGAGTCCCTGAAATCCGAGTGCGAGCAGCATCGCGATGAGCGGCAGCCACGGGGCGAGGTATCTCGCATGCGGCACTCCGAGCGGGTTGCGCTGGCCGCAGAGGAACAGAACCTGGATCGCCAAAACTGGGAAGAACCAGCCAAAGCGCGCCACACGCGATTTTTCACTGAACATCGCAAGGACTGCAAAAAAGAGGAGAAACAGAAACGTGCTCAACGCGACTTCATAATCCACGCCGAAGAAAACTTGAATTGCCGTGTTCGACAATCCGCCCAGGTTGGCGACAAATCGCTGACCATGATCGACGATCAATGGGTCACCCCAGATCGATTTCGTGAGCATTGACGCGGTCAGAAACTCGCCCGTCATGATCTTGTTAAGGAGGAAGTACGCGCCAATGGGGGCCGCCCCGATCGCTAGGCGCGCCGCGCGACGCGCCATCCCTTCGTGGCTCCATGAAAAGAGAATCACGGCTGAGAGCGCCCCGCACGCTGCAAGCGCCTCGGGGCGCAACGCGCACAAGATGGCGACTGGGGTGATGAAACCCCACTCGTTACTCGTGGTTGGCTCGTCAAGCGTTGCGAGAAATGCGCGCGCCATCATCGCCGCCGCGCCCATGGCGAGCCCTGCCTCCATGCCGCTAGACACGTTCCACAACGTCGGCCCGCACGAGATGAACAAGCCAACCCCTAGTAAGCCGACCGCGCTCGATGTTCGTCTCGACAAGAGATCATGCAACGCCAGCGTTGCGACCATGAACCCCGCGACGTTTAGCAGCATTCCCCAAAGCATGATCCAATGATCGCGGAATCCCACGAGCCATCCCGGTGCCAGCAGCAGGGGATAGAGAGGGCTCGTCGCACCGCGCGTGTATCCCTCGCCGGGTGACCACGCGAGGAATTCGCCCTGCGCAATGTTCCGCGCGTACTGCGCATAGATGTATGCATCGTCCAGTGGGACAGGCCAGATGTCCTCGGTCACGTACCACCCGATGGAGGGCATGATCAGCGCAGCGAGGAAGGTCAGGAGCGCCACGATCGCCCGATCGCGTGTCCAGAATCTTGGCTTGGGGTCTGGTTCGGTCACTTCGCAGCGGCGCGGCGCGCAGAGCTCTTGAGGAACTGTCCCGTGAGTGACACGTCACATGCGGCCACGTCCTCCGGCGTCCCACAGACCACGATGTTGCCGCCGTGATCTCCACCGCCGGGGCCGAGATCGAGTACGTAGTCTGCTTGGCGGATCAACTCGACGTTGTGCTCGATGACGACTAGCGAAAACCCGCGTTCGATCAGCCGCTGAAACACACCGAGCAATACCTCGATGTCTGAAGGATGCAGCCCCGTCGTCGGCTCATCGAAGAGGAGAAGCGTTGGTCCTGCACGCTCTGCATCGGCGAGATGTGCCGCGATCTTCATGCGCTGCGCTTCACCACCGGACAACGTCGAAGTGTTCTGGCCTAGTCGCAGATAGCCAAGCCCCACCTCCGCGAGAGGCTGGAGTCCTTCGAGGATCTTCCGCTGGCCTGCGAAAAACTCGATCGCCTGTGCAACAGTCATGTCGAGCACATCCGTGATCGACTTCCCGTTCCAGCGGATGTTGAGCACCTTGTCCTGAAAGCGCGCGCCGTCGCACGTCTCGCATAGAACTTCGACGTCGGCGAGGAAGAGCATCTCGATGGTCTGGCGCCCCGTGCCTTCACACGTTTCGCAGCGCCCGCCCTTCACGTTGAACGAGAACTCGCGCGGGGTCAGGCCCCGCATCTCTGCGTCACGCGTCGAGGCAAACAGCGTGCGGATATGTTCGTAGGCTTTGAGGAATGTTGCCGCGTTGCTGCGCGTGCTTCGCGCAGGCGGGGACTGATCGATCAGTACCATGTCCACGACTTGCTCAAGGCCCTTCAACGCGAGCACACTTCCCGCATCGACGTCGGTGTCCCCTTCCTCGCGGCGGAAGGTTCCGTAGAGACAGTTCTTAATCAGCGTCGATTTTCCGGACCCGCTGACACCGGTCACACAGCACAATACCCCGAGCGGCACACGCGCCGTGACGTGGCGCAGATTGTTCTCATGTGCGCCCTCGATCGTGATCCAACGCGAGGGCTCGCGGCGCGCACGCCTCCGCGACGGGGAGTCTTTCCCGCGCGCACGTGAACCCAGCTTCTCCTGAGAGAGAAACCGCGCGGTTGCGGAGGCTTCGCCTGCCCCGGCGACATCCGCAGGCGAACCCGAAAAAACGATGTTGCCGCCGCTCTCTCCCGCGCCGGGGCCGATGTCGATCAAGTGATCCGCGGCCAGCATCACCTCGGGATCGTGCTCGACCACGACGACGGTGTTTCCAGCATCGACCAACCGCCGCAGAATGTTGATCAGTCGGGCGGTATCGCTCGCATGCAGCCCCACGGTGGGCTCATCGAGCACATAGAGCGTATCCGTCAGCGCGCCGCCAAGTGCCGTCGCGAGGTTGATCCGCTGCGCTTCACCGCCGGAGAGCGTGCGCGTCGCGCGCGCGAGCGTGAGGTATCCCAGGCCAACGTCCTCGAGGTACTTGAGGCGACTCCGCACCGCCGAGAGCGGCCGCTCGACGGCCTGCGCGTCGGTGGGGGAGAGCTCGAGTTTGTCGAACCACTCGACCAAGTCTCGCACCGACATCGCGCACAATGCGCCGAAACCCAAACCGCCAAATCGCAAAGCCCGACCCGCCGGCGAAACGCGTGCGGCATTGCACTCCGGACATGGTGTGTACGCGCGGAATCGAGCGAGCGTGATGCGCGCTTGAACCTTGTAACGCTTTCCCTCCAACCACTTGAAGAAGCCCTGCACGCCCGGCCACTTCCCCTTGCCGAACTTCAGGATGTCCTGATGTTCGTTGGAGAGTTGCGAGTATGGAACGTGTCTCGGGATGTTGAAGAGCTTGCCGTTCAACTCGTCGAAGTGATCGTACATCTCGCGCCCGACCTCGCCATTCCACGGTGCAAAGCAACCCTCGGCGATGCTGAGACTCTGATTGGGGATGACCTTCCCCCAGTCGATCCCCGTGACGCGCCCGAACCCCTGGCAAGTCTCACACGCGCCGAGTGGGTTGTTGAAATTCAGATAACGTGGATCGGGTTCCTTGAACGACACGCCGCACTTTGGGCAGGAGAACGCGCGCGCGAAGGTGCGCTCCGCCCCGTCGGTCGTGCGCAGGAGGGCGATGCCATTCCCGAGGTTGTACGCGCTCTCCACCGCCGAGGTGAGCCGCCCCGGCGATTCCGCCTTGATGATGACGCGATCGATCAGCACCGGAAGCACCTTGGGCTGCGCAGGCAGCTTGAATCCCGGTGCGTCGATTTCCTGTAGTTCGCCCTCGATCAAGACGCGCGTGTGGCCATCGCGAAGCAGCGCTGGCACGAGTGCCTTGCGCTGTGCCGCGTCCTTGATCGGCACTGGCGCGAGAATCAGGAGTCGCGCGCCTTCGCCAAACTCGGCGTGGGCACGTCGTCCCGCTTCCTCCGGCGAGGTGGCCGCTGCAGGCTTGTTGCAGCCGGGGCACATGACCTGACCCGCCTTGCCGAACAGGAGTCGCAGGTAGTCGTTGATCTCGGTGGCTGTGCCAACAGTCGAGCGCGCGTTGCGCACCGTGTTCTTCTGTTCGAGCGCAATCGCGGGAGGGATGTTCTCCACCAAGTCCGCATCGGGACGCGGCATGCGATCGAGGAATTGCCGCGCATAGGTGGAGAGCGATTCGACGAAGCGCCGCTGCCCCTCGGCGAACACGGTATCAAATGCAAGCGACGATTTTCCCGAGCCACTCACGCCGGTGATGACCGTCAGTTTCCCCGATGGAATGTCACACGACACGTTCTTGAGATTATGCGTCCGCACGCCGCGCAACACGATGGGCGGGCGTTTGAACTCACGCGGCGCGCGCGAGGTGGGCTGCGAGGGCGGTGGAGCCGCCTTTCGCGCGGCTTTGGCTTTCGTGGGCACGAGGCGCGGTTACTCCGATACTTCGTTCATCATGTACGAGACCGTGTCCGTGTATCGGATCCGCGTGTCGATGATGTGTTTCGTCAGAAGGTAGTTTTGGTGCAGCCCCTCGATGATGAATTCCATCATGAAGATATGCTCAAGGCTCGACGTGTCGGGTGCGATCTTCTGCGTCGTCTCGTCCAGTCCACCGATCGACCTCAACGTGGCCTCGTGCTCCTTCGCGCTCGTCCGCGTGGAGAGCTCGATGAACTTACCGCCCTCGAACCAATCGACGACCTTCTGATACGCGCTGAAATCCTGCTTCCTCTCGCGCCCGGGCTTCTCCTTTGCGGGGACGGGGAGGAATCGCTTGTTGAACAGCTCGCGGATGGCCTTTCCGACGAGGTGGAACGCCACGTTGGTGATGCCTTCCTGCTCGCCCTTGTACACGAGCTCCATCTTCCCTGTCAGCGCGGTGATCCCTTCGAAGAGATCGGCAACGCGCGCCGACGCGGCCTCGCCCGGATGCGCGTGCGCGCGTGCCTCCGCGAGCGAATAGAGCGTCTCCAGATACGCAATCCCAACGCGTGCAGAAACGCCGGAACTTCGATCCACAAAGTCCGACCGCCGCGCCTCGTGCACGACCTGCTCCACGAGGTCTTTCAGCAGCGGCGAGACATGCACAGGGATGTCTCGTTTCGTCCACGCTTCCTGCTCGGTGATGGCGCGTGATTCGGCGAGCGTCTCAGGATAGTGCGTCAGGATCTGAGCGTTGATGCGATCCTTCAGTGGCGTGATGATGTTGCCGCGATTGGTGTAGTCCTCTGGATTCGCCGTGAACACGAGCGCGACATCCAGCGGCAACCGCACCGGGAATCCGCGAATCTGGATGTCCTTTTCCTCCATGATATTCAGGAGGCCCACCTGGATGCGGGCCTGCAAATCGGGAAGTTCGTTGATCGCAAAGATGCCACGATTGCTGCGGGGAATCAGGCCGTAGTGGATGACCTCCTCGTCACTGAAATCCAGTCGGCGAGAGACCGCCTTGATCGGATCGATGTCGCCGATCAGGTCGGCGATCGAAACGTCCGGCGTCGCGAGCTTCTCCTGATATCGCCTCGAACGATGCACCCAGCCGATCGGTGCCTGCTCTCCCATGCTGGCGACCAATTCGCGCCCGCGCTTGGTCAGCGGCTCGTACGGTGACTCGTGGATCGGCGAGTCCTCAATCTCCGGCATCCACTCATCCAAGAGGTTGACCAGTTGCCGAATGATGCGCGTCTTGGCCTGGCCGCGCAGACCGAGCAGGAGGAAGTCATGTCGCGAGAGCAGCGCCGCCGTGATCTGCGGCACGACTGTCTTGTCGTAACCCACGATCCCGGGAAAAAGCTCCTGCCCACTGCGCAAGCGCGCGATCAGGTTGCGGCGCAATTCGTCCTTCACCGTCGTGGCCTGCCAGCCTGACTGCCTCAGTTCCCCCAGCGTACGCGGGAGACTTGCAGGTGCTTTCGTGGTTTCTTGCATGTCGGGATGAATGTCCTTCGGGTAGTCGTTTCGCCATCGCGAAGATCAGGAGCAAGACTCTCGCCGTAACTGCGTCACTCGAGATCATCCATTGCGGGCTCACTCGGTGGGTCGATGTAGATCACGAAATCGTCGATCCCACCACGCGCCCACGTGGATGCGGACATCTTGTCCCCCTCCGGGGAAATCAGCATGACCTGAATCGGGTCTTCGGGGAGACCTTCGATCACGAACTCGCCCCCGACGGAGAGTTCGACGACGCGCTGCAAGTACCGCGTTCCGCGCCAACCAACAACCATCACGGTGCCCTGCGTCATCGGCGTCGTTGCGTCGAGCATCGCCTTCCCGCGCAGGACACGCCCGGCCACGAGGGCGATCTTGATGTGGCGTTTCCCCGGTAGGATCCCCGTCGTCACGGTGCTGACGCTTGGCCCCAGGTTGACCTGTCCCGGCGTGACCTCTTCGCGTAGGTCCCACTGCCCGGCGAGCCCGGCCACCTGCTTGTTGTACTTTCGGGCGCGGAATGTCCCCGTCGCGCCGGTTATCGGGATCGTCAGTGTGCCCTCGACGATCATCGTCGAGCTATCCAGTTTTCCAGCGTACTTCACATCGCCGGGGTGTCCGCCCTGACCCGTGTCGCGGCGCGTCATCGTGACTGTGTCTCCATCGAGCGTCGCGGTAAACGTCGAGTTGTACCCGTCCGGCCAAGGAGTCACGTCCCCCTCGAATTCTCCCGACTTTGGTTCCGCGCGAAGTTCCAATTCCCCCATCGCGCGACGCCCCTCGGCGCGCGGTCCAAAGGCGTAGAGATCGAGCTCTTTGCCGGGCTGGAGTGGTCCAATCGTCCAGGTTCCCTCGGCATCGGCAAAGCCCTGCAGCGGGCGAGCGTTCTTCCTTCCTTTTTCTACGATCATCAATTCGCCATTGCTGACGACTTCACCCTCTGGGCCGCGCAGTGTTCCGGTGAGAAAAACACCCGGACGCACGACGAGTTCCACGTTCTTCGCGGCAAGCTCCTTCGCCGTGAGTTGGTGCTGAAGCGGAAGCCACCCCCCCGAGGTGAAGTCGAGGATCGCGCCCTCGGAAAGGGCCGGGATGCTATCAAACTCAAAGGCGCCATCCTTGTTTACATCCGCGCGGATCCCAGCTTCGCGCGTGCGAAAGTAAATCGGACCTCGTACGGGGCGACCGAGCGGATCGCGCACGGTGCCCTTGAACTTGGCTGCGGGAACGAGGTCGAGGCTGAGCCCCTCGACCAGGTCGGCTCCCGCTGGATAGACATCCAGAAATCCGTCCGCGAATCCATCCGCCGCGACGCGCAATTGGCTCGGCTGCCCGGGGGTGAGGCCGAAGACCTCAAAGTTCCCGCTCTTGTCCGTCGTGGCGGTGCGGATGCCGGCCCCTCCGACGCGCGCGCCAGCGACGGCGTTGCCCAGAACATCGGTGATCTTTCCCGTCGCGACCGCGCCGCGCGTCACCACCAGGTCCATCCGCCCGGGGAGTTCTTCCCACCGAATGCGGAGGATCTTCATCGTCTCGATGAATCGCGGAGAAACCGTATTGAACTGGAGGCCCAGTTCCGGGGCTTCGAATCTGCGCAGGTCGAACGAGAACTCGCCGTTCTCGTCCGTGCGTGTTCTCAGCGTGTCGATCTGGCGACGCACGCGCATGTCGGTAACTTCGACCAGCACTTCGACATTCGTCGCGGGGCCGTCTTCGCTGACGACGCTGCCATCCACGCGATAGATGTTCTCGCGCGGGGCGTTTTCCGCGTTCAGGATGTCTTCCGGGATTTGAAAGTATGCGGCAACGGGGGAGGGGAGGAGGAGGTGCGACCCGGCCGAGAGGACGAAAAAGAGAGGGAGCAGTCGCGGGCGGACGGGAGTCATGCGCTTACGATTGCCGAGGGACTCGATGCGGTCAAGGGCGCCCCTCGCCCGATGAATGGCAATTCGCGCAACGCGCGTGGAGGAGGCTACTCGGGGCGGTCGATTGCCCAGGCGACGTCGAACACGACCCCGAAGTGATCCGAGGCCGTGCCCCCGACGATCTCGGCGCGCACCGGACTAAAGTGCCAGGAGGCAAACCCGTGATCGATCTGCCACATGGGCATGTCATTGCGCCACGTAGCGAGCCACCGCGGTCCCTCCGGCGCGAGAGAGAGATCGTGGAACTCGGCAAAGGTCCGCCGCAGCAGACGACTCTGACGCGGCGTGTTGAAATCTCCGATCACGATGAGCGGCAACTCCTCCGTTTCGAGCAGCGCGGCCAACTGGTCGAACAGCGTCGCTGCGTCGCGCAGCGGGGGAGCGGGCATGTCCACCAGCCACAGGGCCATCTCGCGCCCCTCCCATTCGAGACGTGAGCGGAAGATGTTGCCGCCTTCTCCGAATTGGATGCGCTCCGTTTCGATCAGTTCCACGCGCGAGCCGAGCGCCAGATGCCGCGTCGTCGTCCACGTGTACTCGGGCGCGGTCAGTTTCCTCAGATTCCCGTGAATCTTCCCCCAAGTCGTCGCCTCGAGTAGGCCAATGACATCGGGGCGCGCCTTCTGGATGTCGGCCACGGCTGGGGGAATCTGGTTTCGAAAGCTCTGCACGTTGTACAACATGATTCGGATCGGCTGCCCATGCACGGGTCCCGGCGAAGGACGCCACAAGAGCGCGGGCTGTTCCCTCAGGAATCCTGCCATCCCCAGAAGGACCGCGATGCCCCCCGCCGCGAGTCGTTTGCGTAATGAACCGCTCCCGATGAGCACGGCAAGGAGCGCCGCCGCGACGTACCCCACCACCGGCGTATAGACGACAGGCGACATGACGTTGAACACATCCCCCGGCCACCAACGGAGCAACATCGCCCCCACCGCCATCCCATAGACGAACCAAATCGCGCACCGGACGCGATAGACACACCCACGGCGCTTCACGGGGGGAGGAGTGCTCTCGCTCACGGGGAAGGTGTTGCGCAGTTTGTCATGACTGCCTCCCGCGAACACGCGGGACGGTACGAATGGAAGGGGAATTATCGAGAGTCGCGCCGGGATGCGACTTGGCCGCGATCCGTCCCCCAGCCGGGTTCAGATTGCGTTGACCACGCCGGTGGAGGGACCATTTCATTTCGTTTCTGGCAACCCCACCCGCGCACCCCACACAAGGTATTCGCATGAAACTGCGTCACCTGATTCTGGCCGCCTCGGCACTCATTTTCGGCGTGAGCGGCGCCTTCGCCGCAAACGACGATTTCGTCATCACCACCGGCCCGGACGGCGGCCCAGTTTTCCCCGAGGGTATGATTCTCCCCAGGAACATGACGGAGGCCGAGAACCTCTGGCTGAAGAGCGCGGATGGTCAGGCGTGGCGCAGTGACGACGACCTCGCAGTGTCAAACGTCGATATTCTGCCTTCCACGGACAGTGGCGCAACGTGGCCCACGACGAGCGCCAGCGCAAACACCGGCTTCGACATCAATGACCAGGACTTCACTATCCAGCCCGCGCCGTCGAGTGTCACGGACTGGGCGAACCAATAATCCGACCTTCCAAAGGCCCCTCCATGCGACGCTTCGCAGCCCTTCTGTTTGCGCTCGCCGTGATGACAGCGCCACTGACATCGTGCGCGCAGTTCAACGATTTGCTCGGCGGCGCGCTCGCAGGGGCCAAGAAGCCCTCGCTGTCGATGACAGGTGCGCGCATTACCGACCTGCGCGCCGATGGCGTTCAGCTCGAGTTCGACGTGGATGTCATGAATCCGTACAGCGTCCCGATGCCACTGACGAATATCAAGTACGCCCTCGGGGTCGGCGCAGACACATCCACGCCGCTGTTCAACGGCGCGATCGAGAGCCAAGGGGCCATCCCGGCGAACGGCAAGAAGGGCTTCAAAGTCCCCGTCGATATCGGGTTCTCGCAGCTCCTCAGCGCCGCCTCCTCGATCAAGCCGGGTCAGGTCGTTCCTTACAAGACCGACCTCGGATTCGCGGTCAAAGTTCCCGGGACGGAAGAGTCCCTCGAGCTTCCCGTCTCGCACCAGGGACAGTTCCCCGTGCCCGCACCGCCGGAGATTTCGCTCGCCGAAATCGAATGGGGTGAGATGTCGCTGACGAGCGCCAAGGGCGCGCTCAAGATGAAGGTCAAGAACAGCAACCAATTCGTCGCCTCGCTTTCAAGACTGAACTACGGCCTCAAGCTGAACGGCACGCCGGTGTTTTCCGGCGAAGTGGCCGACACACTCGATTTCGCGGCAGGCGGGGAGCAGACGCTCAGCATTCCGATCGCGATCAAGCCCCTCGATTTCGGGCTCGCAGCGATCAACATGTTGAAGAGCGGGAATGCGAACTATGCGCTCGACGGCAACGTCAACGTCGGCACGCCCTTCGGCGACCTCAAGCAATCATTCGCAAGAACCGGCAACGCGGGGATGACGCAGTAAGGGGATGAAGAGAGCGTCGAGGATTGGTTGCGGCTCGAAGGGAAGGACAAATTGCTCAGGACAAATGAGTGAGATTCGTGTCCCGCCCTTCGTCCTGAGCGCACTATGCGGCGCGGCATTAAAGGTTCGCACGTGATTGATTCGAAGACCACAGAGGACAAATGAGAGGACAGATTCCCACTCATCTGTCCTTTGTATTATTTAACTCCCTCACTCGCTCACCACCGTCATTAATACGGGCAACAACCGCTCTTTCCCATGGCCGTCGGAGGGGATGTTGACGACGCCTAGTGGGACCATCTCGGTGAGGCCATCGAGGCGTGAGACGCCTTCGAGGGCGAGTACGGCGGAACCGCCTCCGTCGAGCGTCAAGGAATCCTGATGCCCGAGCAGGTGGCACAACTCAGCGAGCCCAACGAGAGTCAGGCCCGCGCTGTGTTCTCCGGCGCGGCGACCATCAACGACGACGATCTGGAGATGGCCGCTCGCTGTGACACCCATCGCGGTTCGCGGGGCGCGCGTGCGGTCGGCATCGTAGGGAAACCGCGACGGGGGCGGGCCACCCTTGTGGAACTCTCCGGCATGACCTGAGGAAAGAATCGCGTCACCGCGCGTGACTTCTCCATCGCGAACGAGGATCGGTCCCCCCGCGACGACGCAGTGGACGTCGCGCACCTCGGGAATCTCGACTCGGAGCGTCGCCCTCGGCCGAGTTGTCTTCTCTCGGATGTAATCACCCGCAGCCCCAGTCAACCAAACGACGGCGCCACCGACGGGTGGCTTGCCGATTTTTTCAGCAGGTCCCCACGCGAGGAGAATGGATCCGCTAAAGAGAAGCGCGCCCGTGCCTTCCGAGGGAGTTGGGGGCGGGTCCCATGCGCGCCAAACCGCGCCATGCGCGCCGCGCTGCTGAATCCCGCGATGCAGCGCGATTTCCTCGAAATCACCGTCCAGCCTCAGGCGGATGTGCTCCGGCCCGACGAGCCCGAGCGTCACAGAACGATCAGCCCCGCCGATGTAGCACGGGCGCTCGACCCACGGTGGAGAGGCAAGACGGTCTTCGATCTGCACGCAGCCGATCGGCTGGTGGAGCGAGGAGTAACCGTCTCTGTATTCTTCGGGGAAGTTTAGGTAAAATCCCGCCGCGCTGACCGCGACGATGCTGCCTCGGGACTGCCCAAGCCGCGAGGCAGGGATGGCTGGTAGCATGCGAACCAACCCGCAATTCCCTGTCGGGTTGTGCCCCTCAACGAAATGCGTACGAAGCCCATCGAGTGAATGCCCGATCATTCTGAAATGTTGCTGGGACGATTCACGCGTGGACTCCTGAAAGAGTTTCTCCGCCGCGACAGGCGCATCCGGGTGGGTGCCCAATTGAATCGGCAGCGTATCCACGAAGAGGCGCGGATCACGCAGCCCCCAGGAGCCTCGCACGGCCCCTTCGGCCCAGGCGGTTGCCCAATAGGTGTCCTCCAGCTCATGCTGCTGTGCGAGCTGTGCGTGTTCCATCGCGAGTGCGGGTTCGACGCGCGCGATGCTCGGATCGACCTCAACGATGTTGATGCAGAGACGTTCGAGCGCCCGGTTCTCACCCACCTGGAAACGGAGGCGGCGGCGACGCCAAACAATGCCTGGCGCAAGGTCGCGTGTCAGGTCCTCCTCGAACTCGATATCGCGAGTTGAAACGACGTCACCAAACACTCGGGTCAGGTGGTCGGGGCTGAGGAGAGGCTCGCCATCTATTTTGCTGAGGAATTGCATATGGTCAGGGGTCGATGCTGGTGTGGTCAGATGGGACAAGTGGGGGGGCTCGTAGCCTTGATGGTGTCTTTGTGGCGCAGGTTCCAGAAAGGGTCAATCCCAGCCCGACGTTCCCTCGAGGAGTTTCGAGAACAGCTCCTCGTGCCGGCGAATCATGGCAGAAATGGAAAAATCGGTGTCGATTCGTGCCCGCAATGCGGGGCAAAGTGAGGTGCCTGCTCGACTGAAGTAGTGCATGGCGCGTGCCAATCTGGCCGGGTCGCGCGCCGGAATCAGGACGCCGCCATCCTCTTCGCGGAGCACCTCCGGGATTCCACCCACGCTCGTCGCGATGCACGGGAGCTCCCATGCCATCGCCTCCATCAGCGTGTTCGGCGTGCCTTCATAATCGCTCGGTAGAATAAACAAGTCGAGCGCGGCGTAGAGCGGGTTCAGGTCCTTCTGATGACCAAGGATGCTCACCTGCCGTCCGAGGCCGCGTCGGATGACCTGACGCGCGACCTCCCCGTTCATAAAGTCCTCGCCCGCGAAGAGGAGACGCAAGGATGGACGCTTCTCGACCACCTTCGCGAAGGCCCGGAGCGCAGTGCGATGTCCCTTTTGCGGGCGATAGTTTGCGACGAGCCCCACGAGCGTTGCGTCCTGCGGAATCCCATGCTTTGCGCGAAACTCGCGGCGCAATGCGCCCCGCGTCGCGAGGTCGGGGAGCTCGATTCCGTTCAGCACCACGGCAATGCGATCCGCGCTGAATCGCTCGCGCCAGAGGCGGCTTTCCTTTCCCGCTTGTGAATTCGAAATGAACAGGTCCACATGCTTGGCGCTCCTTCGGTCGAGAGCGACGTGGTGCCACTTGCGCCACGGGTCCGTGTTGCGAATCGCGGAGACGACGCGCGCGCCCAGCGCCTTCGCCGTCGATCGCAGGATTGCGTCCGTGCGCAGCCCAAAGAGGTAAACCAAATCCGGTTTCACCTTCTCTATGTGGGCTCGTGCGCGCCATGCCGCGAGCAAAGGGCCAGCGCTTCCCACGTTGATCGCGGGGACTCCGCGTTTCTGCGCTCGATCGGTGAGATGTCCGCGCCCGGATAGGGAGAGCAGCTCCGGCTCGAATCGGGAGCGGTCCAATCCGCCGAGCAAATGGAGCACCTGTCGCTCGGAACCGCCGATGTCGGAAGACGCGGTGACGATCAGGATTTTGTGGCGCATGGCGGCGACGTCAGAACGTCGAGGAGACGATCGGATTCAGGGCAATCGAACCATCCGAGATTTCCACGAGTGGGGGATTTTCGGGGTTGATGAATCCGAAGTAGAACATGGGCACATGCCCGACGCGCAGGATGTCGCCGGGGCGCAGCGGATGTTTGTCTTTCAGTCGCATGCCGTTGATCGTGGTTCCGTTCTGGCTCTGCATGTCTTCCACGAACACGCCTGCCTGACTCACCGTCAGTCGCACATGGCGACGCGAGACACTCCCATGATTCAGCGCGAGGTGATTATCGGGGAGCCTTCCGATCAGGAGGCTGCTGATCCTGAAACCAATCAGGCGCGGGCCGGTATCCGTCGCCACGGCAAAGAGAAACGTGCGCACCGAGACGGCGGGTTTCGAGGGGTGCGAATCCTCCGGTTCTCGGATGTCGGTCGAGTCGAGACTGCACATGGATTTTCTCAGGTCCCCTCGTCGTTTCGAAGTCGGGTGTGCACCCGAGGGTTATTGTTCTCGCACGCTTCACTCTGTGGCGAAAGGAAGAATCGCTGCCTCAGCGAGCTCGAGGGGGAGCGATGCCAAGTTCGTCCGCGAGCCGGACCACCTCGAGATGTGTCGTTCCGAGCGCGAGCAATCCGGCGATTTTCTCGCGCGCTTCATCAAGTTCCCCATTTTCCATGAGCGCGCGCGCGATCGCGAGGCGCCAGCATACGCCGTCTCCCGCGCCCGGCGCGACACGTGCCAATTCCAATGCGCGGATCCTTTCGCTCCTGGCGCGCTCGGGGTCCCCCGCGAGATCGAAGACTCGCGCCGCGTCGAGTCGCGCGCGCACGCCGAGCAACGTGGGCCGCAGAAGGAGGCGATCCGCGATCTCCGTTGCCTTGTCCGTGGAACCGATCGCGCGTTCTGCCAGGGCCATCGCCTCCTCCAGGTCACCATCCTCAGCGAGCATCTTGGCGAGGAATGCCGTCACTCCCGCGCTTACCTGAAGTCGGACGTCGGTCAGGGGCGCGTCGAATTTGTCATGATCCTGCAGGAGCTTCGCCGCCTGTTCGGCGCGCGCGGTCGCGCCTTCGCGATCCCCAGTGAGCAGGTGATTGCGAGCGCTTAACAGCAATGTTTCACTCACGAGCGAGAGGATCACGCGCTGCGTATTCACAGGTGCGGGTACCGTCGCGTTCAACGTCCTCGTTTCGAGTTCGATCTGTGGCAGACGATCCGCCTCGGCCATCTCCGTCTCGCCCATCCAATCGAGGATATCGGCGCGCAGGGTGCGTGCCTCGACGAGTGTTCTCTTCCACCGATCATCCGAGAGCTCGAATCGTTCGAGCTGCTCGCGGAGGGCGATGCACTCGTTCACGGCGATCATCGCTTCGTCGAATCGCCCGAGCTCCAGCAGCGCGGTCGCCTTGAACTTCGCCGCATCGGACCACTCCAACAGCCAAATCGCATTCGACGGATCGCGACCGACCAGAATCTCGTACTGTTCCGCCGCGCCGTCTGCCGTCGGGATTGTTTCCTCGAAGCGTCCTTCCTCGACGAGGAATTGGCATGTCTGCACCGAAACCGTGGCCGCGCTTCTCCGCCATGAGGGATTCGCGGGATTCGTTTCGATTAGAGCCTCGTAGTCCTGCAACGCATCCCTCAGATACCCGATCGCGACGGTGCGCCCGAGAGAGATTGTCGCCGCCGTCCCGAGCCGCATCTTGTCGCGCGCGAGCAGTGCGCGGCGCGAAGGACTGTCCGGGAGTAGTCCCGCGAGGCGCTCGTCGATATCGAGGGCCTTCCCGAACTCCGCCATCGCTTCAGGTCCGCGCCACTCGTCGCGATACGTGTCACCGAGCTGAACGTGAGAAAGCGAGATCAACTCCTGCAGCGATATGTCGGCCGGGTCGTTCTGTGAGAGATGTTGCGAAAGCGCGAGCTGTCTCGTGAAAATCTCCCGCGCCTCCACGACGCGCCCATTCCCTTTCAGGCGGTCTCCGAGCGCCGAGAACGCGAGGCAGAGTGCGCTCCCAGAAGTGCGGTCATCCGGATCGTTCGCCATGATCGACTCAAGAATCGTCGTCGCTTCATGAAAATGATTGAGAGCCCGATCTAGCTGTCCCTGCCACTCAAAGGCGGAGCCAAGCCCGAGGAGGGACGACGCCACGCGACTCTTCCAGGCACGATCGTCCGGGTTGGACGCCAACCGCGTGCGCGCGATCTCGAGGGCTTGGGTGTATTCCTGTGCTGCTGCCGGGAGATCACCACCGACCTGGTTCACGTCGCCCATCTTCTGGTGCAGCACGACCATCTCTGCCTGCAAGTCCCCGCCAAACGTCACATCATCCTGAAATGAATGGAGAACCTCTCTCGCCTTCATGAGGTTGGAGATCCCCTCGGATGGGCGCCCCTCCGCAGAGGACACATCGCTCAACCCAATGTACGCGCGCATCAGGTCGCGCTCGTACGGACCGCCGCGCGCGATCAACGACTCTGCCAATTCCCGGGCGAGTTCGAACAAGGTGCGTGCCTTCGCCACGTCACCTTGAATGCGCAGGATTTCTGCGACCTCAAGTTGCGAAGAAAGCGTGTGGCCGAGATCCTCGAGAGTCATCCCCTTGTCGGAATCTCCGCGCGCGCCATAGTAATCGGCGGCACGCGCAACGACGCTGTTCAGCACACGGAGGTCCGGGTCCACGCGAACAAGCTTTTGCCGGAGGTCCGAGATCATGAACTGAACCAGCTCGTCCGATTCGGCGCGCGCGCCTCGAGCTTCCGCGGCACTCTGCATTGCCGTGCGCTCGTTGCGCTCAGCTTGTCCCTTCGCTGCGGCAAGGCGTGCGGCGAACATTCCTCCGCCGATGGCAACCAGTCCGAGCAGGGCCAGGCTCGCGCCGATCGCCATGCGGCGCTGCCGAGCCTTCTGGCGAATAATGCGTTCTGCGCGATCAATGCGCGCGAGTAACTGATCCCTTCGATCCCCGGCAACAAGCCGCTCGCCCTCGAGTCGCGCCAGCACCAGGTCTCCACCGTCGAGCGCGGCTTCGGTAAACTGATCGAGCACCTTCTCGCGTAGCTTCGGGACAGCGGGGTTGCGCGGCCACAACGCGACCGCGTTCGTGAGTTTGGTCAGCGATGCGGCGTAGGTATCGTAGTCCTTCGACGACCCCGTCAGGCTCTCGGCGACCTCTCTCGTGATCGCCTCGGATTGGAGCTGACTTGTCGCACCTGCCAGATGGTTTTGAAGTTGGAGGATGAAGTCGCGCGCGGTTGCCGTCCGATCCGCTGGATTCGGGCGCATCGCGTTGATGCACAGAACTTCGAGTTCCTGCGGGATGTAACGCTCGGGCGCGCGTGTCGAAGGTGGCTCGACGATTCCCGATGCGGCGCGCTCCATCGCAGCCATGGTGGATGGCGCGACGTGAGGCATCGTTCCCGTGATGAGATAGTAGAGCGTCGATCCGAGTAGATAAATGTCCGTCCACGTCCCGATGTTGCGCGAATGCGTCTCGGTCTGTTCCGGCGCCATCATCGCGGGTGTGCCAGCCGGGCTCGATGCCAACTCGCGCGTCGGATAGATCGAGTCTTCGATGAGCGCGTCGCCCTCGACGAGCACCTCGCCTGAAATCATATCACCGGGCAGGTCGTCCAACACGACGGCGAGCCCCCAGTCCATCAACTGCACTTCACCATAATCGCCGAGCATGACCTGAGAAGGCTTGATATCGCGGTGCACGACTCCGCGCGAATGTGCAAACGCGACCGCCTGCGCTACGGCGATCAGGATCGGGATGTGCCGTGAGAGGAACTGCTCCGGTGAGAGCGTGACAAACTCCTCGCGAATCTTCGTCTCCCATGACGCGCCCTTCACCAACTTCATTGCCAGTAGCGGAGAGCCCGCTTCGTCACGTCCGAGGTCGTGCACGGGGACGATGTTCGGGTGCTCGAGGCGCGCCGAGACGAGTGCCTCCATCATGAAGTCGCGCGTGCGTGCCGCCGTGGAGCCGGATCCCTTGCCGTGCGATACGACGCGCTTCACGGCGACGGCACGATTCAGGGAGATCTGGACAGCCTCCCAGACCTCGCCCATTCCACCGCGCCCGATACGACGCAACAGCTTGAACGAGGAGGCTGACTTGGGCAGGTTGATCTCGCCCCCGCCGCTCGAATGCGTCTTCCAGACGGAGAGCGTGTCGCTCTCTCGGACACGATCGCTCTGCGCCGTGCCTATGACCTTCGATTCTGGAAAGATGGAAGCCCCCGGATCGTCTTTCAGACTCTCGGCGTGAGGTTCACTTTCAGGCGGTCTTGAATCAGCCATAGTTCCGGGTGCAGGGTTTGTGCCTCGGTATCGTCCCCACTGTCGGAACGGTAACCGATTCGCTTTGTAGCCTAGTTGTGCGACGTCTTACGAATCTCTCGATTTCTCCAAGAGTTTAGGCCTACGTCTTCCGATTGAGTCAAGACTGCACGAAGGTGCTTGTTGAAACAATGAACGCGATCCGAGACCTCCGACAGAATCCTGTCTTTCTGCGCGAAGCCGGCTTCGCCTTCACGGGTCGGTTTATGGGGGTCTCGCCCGGATTGGCCAAAGTGTCGCTGATCCTCGGCCTGTTCGCCTTTCTGGTCATTTTCGCATCACGACAATCGGGCAGATTCGAAGTGGTGTATCTGGTCATGGCCATCGGCGCGGTGCTGGTGCTTCCGATCCTGGCCCTGATCGTTATGTTATCCGCACCCCGCGGGATTCGGATGCGAGGTGGCATCTCAAGCATCGCAAACCTGATGACTTCGCCCCTGACGCCCCGGGATGTCGCCCTTGGGATGCTTTTGGGTCAGGGCTTCCCTGCCATGGTCGGGGGATTTGGTTTCTTCTGCTTGGGCACTGGGTTGCTCGCGATGACGAATCCGGTGGAGAGTCAGGACCCCGAGGTGAATCTCCTCATCGGTGTCATCCTCCTCTTCGCCGGGCCGATGCTTGTCGATCTGTTCGTCGATGGGTTTAAGGCGGGTTTGAAACGCGAGGGATTTGCGATCAGTGCAGTGATGAGCAACCTACTCACGATCGCGAGTTACACCATCTACCCACTGGCAACGCACTATGTGTCGGAGAAGGCGTACCTCGGGTACCGGCGTGGCATCGAGAGTGCCGAAGAAATCTTCTACCCGGCCGCAGTATTGGCATTCCTCTTCGCGCTTCTGCGCATCGTGTATTGCACGCGGAATCTGCTGAACACGTCTCGAGAGCTCGCCCGCGCATGCGAGGAGTACTGGGAACGCGGAGACGCCTCGTGAGTCCTTGACGTTGTTCTGCGGCGCGGCGATCCCGGTTTATCCCATTTCGAGTAACCCCAGTGCGCCTCTATCTCGTCATTCTCGTCGCCGCATTGTTCTTCATCTCAGGTTGCGCGAGCATGCCCTCCGCACGCGCCAGCGTGCAGCGCGACTGGTCCGCCCAGTTCGGCGAGTTCGACGGCTGCCTCGTCATTTACGATGTCAACGCGGACACCTACACTCGGCATAATGCACCCCGCGCGGCGAAGCGATTCAGCCCGTGTTCCACCTTCAAGATTCCGAACTCGCTGATCGGATTGGACTCGGGGGTTCTCGATGGCCCCGAGCATCTCTTTCGCTGGGATGGCGTCGTGCGAGACCGCACCGAGACGAATCGCGATCATATCCTGCGCACAGCGTATCAGATCTCCGTGGTCTGGTGTTATCAGGAGATTGCGCGCCGGGTCGGTGAAGCGCGCATGGCGGAATACCTAAAGAAGTTCGACTACGGAAATCGCGACATGTCCGCAGGGCTCACCGAATTCTGGCTCGATACCTCGCTCAGGATTTCCGCGGACGAGCAGGTGCGTTTCCTGAACGACTTGCGTCAACGCAAGCTCCCGATCCGCGAGCACGCGATGTCGGTCATGCTGGATGATGTCATGATCGCCGACCGCGGAGACGGATGGATCTACCGTGGCAAGACTGGCTCGGCCAAGATCGAAGGATCCGGGCTCGGCTGGTGGGTCGGGATGGTGGAGCGAGGGGACCGCGCGTGGGTTTTCGCCGCGAACATGAACGGCCCTGAGGGCTACGGCCCCAAGGTCCGCCGCATCGTCGAGGGCATCCTCCGCGAGGAGCAGATCCTCCCCCCGGCGGGGTCTCGGTAAGGGGGCGAATCAACCCGCGAGAAGCATCCAACCGTGCTTTTTGCTGTTGGCACCAAGCCCTCACTCCCCATACACGTTTCCTTCGTGGCCGGATGGCGGAACTGGCAGACGCAGCAGACTCAAAATCTGCCGCCCTCAAAGGCGTCCGAGTTCGACCCTCGGTCCGGCCACCATGACCTTTCTTGAATCTCAGTTCATGAGACCCCTCCTGAAAAAAAACCTGATCGACTGCGCCAAACCGCCACACCCCTTTCAGTGTCGGATTGGATGCACAGGGACGGATGGACGTCCGGCAAGGGCGCTTTAAGAAAACATGCCCCTTTCCGATGTCCCGATGCCCCTGGTGAAACGATGCCGGGCAGGTGAGCCCGGAGCGTTTGATGAGCTATTCACGCTCATCCATCAGGACCTGTATCGATGGCTGTATTCGCTCCTTAGGAACGAGGACGATGCCCAAGAGGCGCTTCAGGAATGTTTCCTGCGCATCTTTCGGCATATGCACACTCTCGGTGATGACAAGAAGTTTGCGGGCTGGGTCGGCCGCCTTGTCGTCAACTATGCGAATACATTCCGTTCGCGAGCTTCGAAGAAAAGACTCGAAGCGCTCGAACCTGCCATCGAGGTACGCGACGACCAGCTCCCCATTCAGGGGAAGGGCGAGCGCGACCCGCGGGCGCAGGCGGAACAGTCGGAAGTGTTCGCTCGGGTGAACGAAGCCATCACGCATCTACCCCCGAGACAACGCACCGCCGTTCTCCTGTTCGACGTACAGGGGCAGACGATCGCCGAGATCGCGACCGAACTCGGATGCAGCGAAGGGGCAGTCAAATTCAACATCTTCCAGGGGCGCCGCAAACTACGCGCGCTGCTTAGTGATCTGGTTGATGATGTGTTGCCGACGCGGCAACCGCGAAAGTAACGGAAGAAGCCATGAGCACCGAGGATCACAACAACCACCCGCTTCTGGACGACGAGAGCCTCCCGCCCGTCGACTGGGATCCGGCCGCCGACGCGGACGAGGGATGGACGCGAGTTGTGTCGCTCATGAATAATGCCGACACGGCACCCCGTCTCGCCAGCGCCGACGCAGATGGCCTCCGGGCTGCACTGCGCGAGCAACTCTTGGCAGAGGGAATCCTCTCCACCGGAAAGTCAGAAGCCTCCCTGCAAGGGCCATCCTTCACGAACTGGCTGAGGACGCTCCTTGTGGGGGGAGGCATCGGCGGTCAGGTCGTCCGCCTCGGCGTCGTCGCATTCGTCGCCGTCGCAGGCACCGTTGAGTACACATCGCCCGATTCGGCTCCGGTGCGCTCGACCCGCGCGGCAGGTCCCCCCACCGCCGGGCGCGATGTCGCCTCTGCGCGCTCACTGAAGAATCAGGGAACAGCCGGATCACCTGAGATGGGCGTTCCGATGCTCGCCGCAGAAGAGCCCGCCCCCTCCCCAAAGCTGAAGGACGAGCAGGCTGAATTCGCCAAACGGCGTGATCAGTCTCCGATGGACGATCGCGAGCAACCGCGCGAGAATCAGGATCGAATGCTCGCCATGGCGGATTCGGTAAACGAAGACGTCGATCGGCTCGGTTCCAGTGTAACCACTGCGTCGCGCCAAGCTCCGGGTGCCGCCGGCTTTACGGCGTCAGCGCCGGCGTCCTCCGCGCTGATGATGGAAGCGGCTGTCAGTGGTTCGGGTGGTCAGCTCAAGACGATCACTCAGGCGATGGAAGCACTTCAGGTCGCCAAGTTTACCGCTGTCCTCGACGACAACGCGCGGACCCTCTCAGATCTTCGCCTCGTCGAGCAGACGCTCGCGGCGGCACTCTCCGAAATCCACCGCGTGCCCGACGACGTTCGCTTCGTGGTTCAGGCACTCGAGCGCTATCGCAGCGCGGAAGACCTGCTCGATGGAAAGCGATATCAGGAAGCTGATGACACCTTTGAGGAAGCGCGACGCACCTCGCCGCGCAGCTTCATTGGATTCCTCTCACAGTTTCAGGTCGCGCGCATCCGCTACGAACACACGCAGGACTTCGCGGGAGCGCTCGGGGCATACCGTAGCTGCCTTGACGACTACCCGCGCGAGTTCCTTACGGACGAATATCGTGACTACGTTCGCGAGCGCATCGAAATCCTGACGCGCACAGCGGCCGACAATTGGGAGGACCTGCACCTGTGGACTCAGTCGAACAACGCGCCGACGTCGCGCGCTGCGGCTGACCCACTGCTGCAACTTCTCCGCGGCAACCCGACGAGCTATCTGGCTTCACGTTCCGCGCGTAAGCTGACGGACCTCCTGATGGCCGATGCTGCCGCGCAGACGATTGACTTGAACGATTCGCTCTCGGTGCTTCGCGAGGTTGTCCGCCGTCGTGACGACGGGCCCGATACGGCGCGCATCCAGTTCGCCATCGCGGAGCTCGTCTTCGGTCGCTCCCTGGCGCCGGAACAGGCGATCAGCGAGTACCAACACGCGCTCGAAATGAAGCCGGACGCCGAACTACGCGCCAAAATTCTCGAGCGGCTCGAAGTCGCCGCCAACGAGAGGCTCGTCATCCGCCCCGTCCAACTAAGCGCAGACTAAGACTCCCTCAACCACCCCAATCCCTAGTCGAATCGATCGGCCCCGGACGAACCAGTCCGGGGCCGATTTTCATGCCCAGCGGGGTGGTGGAGGTGCGCCGGCTATGCGCCGGGTTCGATCACGAAGCGCGCATCGGATACCGCCGTGATCTGGAATTCACCCAGATGGCGCGGCTGAAAAGTCGAGTCCGCCACGATCAGAAACTGTTCTTCTGAATTGGCAGGGCGCACCCAGCAGACTCCATAGATACATGTTAGGTATGCCTTTGGATCGTGGATCTTCAACGTGTATGTCTGGTGCTTTGGGAGTTCGATTGGAGTCTCAGCGTGAGACTCGAAGATCGGGGATTCCGGGGAGATAAATGATATTTTTCTCCGGCTTTTTGGGGGAATGGAGTGCAGCGTCGGCCTCAACATCTCGAAAATTGCCATCTTCGTTGGAAATGAAAGAACCCCGGTGGGATTCACCGGGGTTCAGTTGCAACATCTGAGCCGCAAGAATCAGGGGAAAATTATCCGCCCGCTTCCATGGCCACGAGAAGGCGTAGGACTTCGTCGATGTTTTCGTGGAGTTCGTTGTCGTCTCCCGACTCGAGTGCGCTGACCAGATTGTCGGTCTTCGTCTCAAGTTCCGGATGGAGCGGATGCCCGTTCGAACGCGAGAGGGTGTCCTTCGCGCGCTCGATGATATTGCGGGCTTCCTCGGAACGGGACTCCTTGATCTTGGAGGCAAGGATGCGCGACACGCGTTCCTTGGCATCCTTGATCATGCGGTGCTTGTCATCCTCGCGGAGGCGGTTGTCCGTCGCCGTGATGGTGATCTGCTTCTCAACACCGGTCGCGAGGTCTTCCGCGCGCACTTCGAGGATACGGTCCGGGGTGAGGCGGAAGGTCACTTCAACGCGAGGCACGCCCTTGGGTGCGGGGGTGATGCCCTCAATTCGAAGGAGGTCGAGGAACGTGTTCGCGGACGCGATCGTGTCTTCGCCTTCGTAAATCGGGAAGCTGATCGCCTCCTGGAAGTCACGCGTCGTCGTAAAGATGTCCTTGGTCTCGGTCGGGTACGTTGAGTTGCGCGGGATGAGCGGGTTGAAGTTGTCACCCTGCAATCCGAGGCCGAGCGAGAAGGGTGTGACGTGGATCACGACGGGCTTTGCCATGCCATACTTGGCGGCCATCGTGTCCTCGAGGTCACCACCAAGCGGCGCCAGCACGAGCGTCTGGACTGCGGCACCCATCGCCACCACTTCTTCCGGTGACTTGTCGCGATTCGCGCTGCGTCCGAGGAACTTGTGGACGATGCGCTGAATCGACGGGATGCGGGTCGAACCACCGACCAGCAGCAGGTTCTTGATTTTGTCGGGGGAGAGGCGTGCGTCGTTGAGTGCCTTCTCCATCGGGAGGATCGTGGCCTCGAAGAGGTCCTTGTTCATCGCCTCGAACGTGTCGCGTGTGACGACCGTGTCGAGCGTGAGCGGCCCCTTCTCAGTCATCGTGATCGCTTCCACGAGGACATGGGTTTCCTTGAGTTCTGAGAGCTCGATCTTCGCCTCTTCCGCAGCCTCGCGGAGGCGCTGCATCGCGATCGGGTCCTGCGAGAGGTCGACGCCATGCTCCTTCTTGAAGAGCTCGACGAGATGCTGGGTCAGGCGCTTGTCGAAGTCGTCACCACCGAGGGTCGTGTTGCCGGAGATGGAACGAACCTGAAAGACGCCGCTCATGATTTCGATGATCGAGACGTCGAACGTGCCGCCGCCCAAGTCGTACACCATGAGGACCTGATCTTCGTCCTTCTCAAAACCATACGCGAGCGCGGCAGCCGTGGGCTCGTCGATGATTCGACGGACGTTGAGGCCGGCGATTTCGCCTGCGTCCTTGGTCGCCTGTCTCTGCGTGTCGGTAAAGTACGCCGGAACGCAGATGACGGCTTGCGAAATTTCCTCGCCGAAGTAGTCCTCGGCGTCTTGTTTCAGTTTTTGGATGACCATGCCGCTGATTTCCTGCGGCGTGTATTCGCGGCCTTCGATGCGGACGCGATAGCTGGTGCCCATGTGGCGCTTGATGGAGAAGACCGTGCGGCCGACGTTCATGATCGCGCCGCGCTTCGCCTTCTTGCCCACGAGAACCTCACCCGACTTCGAGAAGCCGACGACGGATGGGGTGATTCGCTCACCGAGGCTGTTTGGTACGACGAACGGCCCGTTCTTCTCCATGACAGACATCACGGAGTTGGTTGTGCCCAAGTCGATCCCGAGAATCCTGCTCATCGTAGTCTGCTCCCCTGGTTATTACTCCGCCACAACTACCTTGGCGTCCCGGAGTACTCTTCCACGAAAGAAGTAGCCTTTCTGCGCCACCTCCACAACCGTTTCCGGTGGGACATTCGCGTTCCGGACGGTGCGAACGACCTCGTGCAGGTTCAGGTCCAACTTGCATCCAATACAATCCATCGGCGTCAGCCCGATGGACTCCAGCGTTTTCAACTGCTTCACCTGCAGGCCTCGCAACGATGTCAGCCAGTTCTGCAACTCGGGGTTTGATTCAACCGCCTTGGTGGCGAAATCGACCATACGGTCGAGGCCATCCAATGAATTGATCAAACTCTTGGCAAAGGCCTTGATCTCGCGATCATCGTCCTTCGCGTTTTCCGGCGCTGCACGCTGCATCTTTTCAGCAAGTTGGCTGACCTGTCTTCCGGCCTCTTCAGCGAGTGCCATCCAACTCGGATCCGGCGCATCCTCCTGCCGTGGTTCGGAGACTGGAATTCTCTCCGAAGCGTCAGAATAAAACGCCCGCCAAACTGCCTCTTTCATGCGATACATCAGCGCTTCATCTTCAAATCGCCCAGTGCTTTTCGGGCAAGCTTATTCTTGGGATCGATGGACAGGACTTGCTGATACTCGGCCATCGCAGAGCGTACATCGCCCTTCATATCGTACGTCGCGGCGATTTCCAGATGCACCTCGGCGCTATTCGGCAGGAGGCGCCCCAAGTTCTTGAAGTGGACGAGGGCGGGGGTGAACAGTCCCTTATCCCGAAGCTGCTTCCCGACCAGCAGTCGCGCGCGCACCATCGACTCCTTGATCCGGGGATCCTTGGGATCGAGCGAAAGGGCGCGCTGCCACATCATGAACGCGTTGTCGAGTTGTCCGGCATTCAGCAGCGTCCAGCCGCGCAGATTCAGGACTTCCGTGCTGCGGGGGTGCATCTTGGCCAATTCGTCCAGTTGGACCAATGTCGCGTCCCACTGCTGGGCCTCCATGAGCGCATGGACGAGCTGGAAGCGCGCATCGCTGTCCTTGGGGTTCAGCTCCAGCACTTTCTTGCAGCGCGAAATGATCGATTGTACGGTGTCCGCGTTCGCCCTGGCCTGAACTTCGGCTGAAACGGGAGGGGCCTTGGGGACGTTCGTTTGTGAGGACGAACCGGGATAGGATGTCTGCCGCTGGACGTTGACCTGTGAAGGCATCGGCACGGCCGCTGCACTGACCCGTCCCTGATTCTCACCCGCCTCGATCAGGCCGCCGTGATGGCGATGAGCCTCGATGATGCAGAAGCGCATGTAATCGCTATCTTCGCCGCCGGCCTCCATCTTCTGGGTCCAGCGCTTGACGGTTTCCGCCCAGTACTTTCCGGCCAGTTGGTGATTGTTCAGTTTTTCCGCTGTGAGCGCGAGGTTGTGCAGCAGCCGGTCGTTGTCCGGGTTGATCTGGACGGCTGACTCCCAGATGCCGACTGCCTCTTCCTCGAGCCCATGGAGCGCGTAGGATGTCCCCAGCGTCAGGTACCCGTTGAAGAGGTTCTGGCGGGCGCGGTGGTTGCTCGCATCGATGTCGAGCACCTCCATCCAATCCTTGATCGCTTCGGGCCACTGCTTGCGCACCGTCTTGGCGCGGGCGTGCTTGAAGAGGAGCGTCAGGAATCGTTCCCGCGCTGCGGAATCCGTCGGATAAGTGCGATACGCCGTCCGCGCGGTTTCGACCACCTCGTCATCGGGCGGTTCGGAATCCGAGGCGATCTCCTCGGGAGTGAAAATGTAGTCGCACTTGATCAGGTTGAGAGTGTGGATGTCCTCGCGCGCCCGTTCCTCGACATCGCGCAGTCGGTTGAACGCCGCCTGAATGACCATGAAGCGTTCGGTGTGGCGCTCCGGGTCGAACTTCTTGACGAGTTCGATGTACGCTCTCTTGATTTCATCGTCGGAGGCACCCTTTTGGAGCCCCAGGATGGCGTAGGCGCTGGCTTCGGCCATGTGTCTTTTCTTCCCGGGGGTGACTCTCCCGGAGTGGGTGTCAGGTGGACGGACGGCTGGGGAATTGAGTCATTCGAGGCACCCGGATCGGCGTCGCATGAAACCGACCGGCTGCCTGAACAAGAAAACCCGGCGCTCGGCACTGTTCATGAGGATGTTCCCCTCGGCCCCGCGCGTCAAGGCTGGGTGCGGCCTCAAAAAAGAAACTCTGAGACCCCATCCAGAACGGCACCGCGCCACCGTTTCACCACCAGGGGGTGTTCGGTGGAAACTTCGCATACATGTAGAACATCCGGATCAGCCCAAAGATCAAGAGGCTGATGATCGCGCCTCCCCCGACCAGGCCCACGACCTTGTCACCGACGGGCGGATGAGTGCGCCAGTGCTGGGCGACGCTCTTGGGGACGAGCGCCGTCAAGACCATGAGGATGAAGATGAAAGCCACCCCATAACCCATGGGGTGGTATCCCCATGCCTGTTCGAAATTGCCGTGCAAGATGCTGGAGACGGACCGCGTCAATCCACAGCCGGGACAGGGATAACCAAGGACCCGGTAGGAAGCGCAGACGGTCCCGCCGATCCCATCCGGGGGCATCACCAACCCAACGACGATCCCGACGATCCCGATCACGGGAGTCGTCCAGTGGAAGAACCCAGAGAACGCGCTGAATTTGAAGTAGATGCGCGGCTTTTCTTCGCCCGGCGAAGTCACCGTTTCAGATGCATCCACACTCAAACCACCCTGCGGGGGAGAAGACGGCGTCGACACCTTGATCATTCGGCCCCACGGGCACACTTTCCACGATTTGCCATGCGTGGCATGCTGCAAGAACAGGGATGTCTCGCGCAAGCCCCGACAACAGACGGTCGAAGTAACCACCACCCTGACCCAACCGGTTCCCCCTACGATCAAACGCCAGTCCGGGAGCAATCACGGCGGCCAGGTTGCGAGGCGGTACCTCGGCGCACTTGTCCTTCCTGGGCTCGAGGATGCCCATCGCGCCGGGGGCCAAGTCGTCGAGGGAAGCGATGCTCCACAGCGAGAGCCGCCGCTCGGGTTCCACGACCGGGAGCACGACCCCGCCCCCCGCAGCGAGCCGCGCGCGCATCCAGCCAGACAGGTCGATCTCGTTGCGATGTGCCATGGTTGCCAGCACCAGCCCACTCGTTGGGACCCTTCCGCTGTCTTCGAAGTACCGCACCACGGCGAGCGATGCGCTCGCGACTTCGTCGGGCGCGAGCGCGAGCCGCCGCGCTCGCATCTCTCTGCGCAGGCGAGCCTTTGCTTCGGCGATTCCCTCGCCGTCAGTTGCCGGAGGGGTAGCCACGACCGAGCACATCCTCAGGGAGTCCCTTGTTATCCATCCCGAGACAGACGGCGTGCCCGACACGGGCCCGCCATTCCGACGGGCCGTCGGTCAGACCCAGCCATCCTCGTGCAGTCATCAGCCACCTCGGGCGGGACCGTCGGGCCATCCTCAGCTCGGCGCACATGGTCGCGATCTCTCCAGTGAACTGATTCCGAATCTCGCGAATGGCGAGCCCTCGGCGATAGGATCGCTGCACGAGCGATTCGAGCGAATCTCTCTGGCGCGTTAATGTGCGCGCCTCCATCGCGAACCTGAGGGCCAATCCCCTCGCCATAAGCCGCCAGACCATCGCCTCGGTTTCCAGTCCGGGGTACTCGATTGATTCGTCGAAGCCATCGTTTGCGAACCAGGAACGCGCGACGCTCCAATTCCCCGGCTGGATTTCCAGCGGGTAGAGTCGCTCGTCCCCCCCGACAGAGTTCAAGGCCGCGTTTCTGTGTGTGCACCAGTGCTCGAACTGCGTTTCCACAGCGTCGGAGCTCCACACGATTTGGCCAGCGAATGCGCCCCCCGGATGGCGCGCGTGGGCGTCGAGGTGCGCTCGCAGGAGTCCGGGCATCGCCTCCATATCGTCGTCGAGAAAGAGCAGCACCTCGCCATCGGCGCGGCCCGCACCCGCCTGGCGAGCCTTGCCCGTTGATTTCGTCTCAACCACGACGTGGTGCACAATCCATGGCGAAGTGTCGAATTCTTCGAGCACAATCTCCAGCCGACGGCGCGATCCCGTGTTTACGAGGATCACTTCGGCAGCGATTCCTTCGCGCTGCGCTAGCAGGCTCTTGAGCAGGCGTCGGACACGGTCTTCGCGCCCCGGTGTGCTGATGATGATTGATAGTTCCTGCGTCACGAGCCTTGCGCTTCCACCTCGGTTTCTGACCATTCGACCTTAGTATTCGGGGCCGAACGGGCGGAGGCAACGGCACTCGCGTTCTCGATTCGCATTCTGCGGTTATGGTACACCCGACATTAGACAGCAGATGAACTCCATCCTCCTCCTCATAGTCGGTACACTCGCCGCAATCGTCTCCATCGAGGCGCTCACCTCGCCGACGAATGGTGGATGCGTTTATGCGCTCCCCATCGTGGGGGCGCTCGCGCTGCTGCACGCGTGGTTGCTGAGGGGAAAGACCTCCGTGGCCGGGATCGCGGAGGGCACGCGCCGCCGCTGGGGTTGGCTGGTTGCGGGCATCCTGCTTCTGGTCTGCGCGGAAACCCTCGTGCGGCAGATCATCGCAGTTTCCGCTCAACCCTTCTCACTTCGTGGTGGGGCACAGCTCGGCGCACTGGCGCAAACTGCCGAGAGGATGCGGTCCGGCGAAGTGGTCTATCCGAACCCGATCCCCATGGCGGGATACGAGACCTACCCCTCCGCGATGCCGGCACTGACGCTGCCGATTCGCGCGGTCCGGGCGAACGCACTCGACTGGAGGATGGCGACCCTTCTCGCGGAGGCCACGGCCGTCGCAATCGCCATCGGCGCCGTGATCGCCCTCACCCTGCGAGGTGCGCCGCTTTCGGTGATCGCGGGCGTCGCGCTCGGGCTGGGGGGCTTCCTCCTCGCGCCCAAGCTGGAGGGATTCGCGCAGTGGGGGAGTTCCGCCCCGCTGTGGCCGCTCGTGGGCGGATTGGGTGTGGCACTCGCATCCCGCAAGTCTTGGATCGTCGCGGTTCTGGCAGGGGTGCTTGCGTCGATGTCGATCGGTTGGCTGATGCTGTTTCCGGTCGTTGCGGCGGTCCTTTGGCGCGTTGAAAGGGAGCGCGCGGCAGTTCCACTCGTGGTTGCCGCGATGATTCCTGCGGTAGCGATCCTCACGTTTCGTGACGAGATGTTCCCGATGTTCTCGCACATCCTCGGCGTTCCATTCCTGCGTGCCGATCCGCAATCCGCGGGCGAGATCGAGCCCTGGCTGTTCCCCTCTCTATCAGGCGCAGCCACCGCAATGAAGATGGGGCCGCCGCTCTTCGCGTGGGTTGTGATCTTCATCATCTATACCGTGCGGCGAATCGTGCGGGAAGACACAGACGAGCGCGCCATCGAGCGATTTGCGCTCGTAGCCTTCATTGTGGTCGCATGCGGCCCGGCCACCTTCTCGTTTGACTATTACTCTCATGTCATTCTGTTGGGCGGGCTGCTCTTCGCGCGATGGATCTGGTGCGCAAAGCCCACTCCCAGCGCGCCCGCGAGAGATGTCCTCATCCCGTGGGTCACGGCGATTGCCGCCTGCGCCATCCTGTTGCTGCCCGTCGCATACAAGGTCCGCAAAGGGAACGCACTCGCCCTGGACCGCCGTGAGTCAGGCACCCAACCCCCGGGGGAACTGCGCATGTCGGGGTGGCTCGAGCCGGACGTGGACGGGCGCGTCATGAGCGATGGCAGGTTCGCCGAGGTCGCCTTCCATCTGCGCCGGGCGCGACCATGCGCGATCGAAGTCGATCTCGAAGTACCGGGCGGCACCTACACTCCCTACAATCCGATCACCGTTCGGCTGAATGGGAGGAACTGTGGAGAGTGGATCGCCTTGCCCGGCGAGCGGTTCATCTGTCGAATCAACGTCGATGACCCAGCGATGCTCGTGCGCGGCGTGAATGTCATCGCGATCGAGGCCACGTGGGCGCGCTCGATGAAGTCATTGGGGATCTGGAATGACGCCCGCCCCACCGCGTTTCGTTATGGTGGCCTGAAGTTTCAGAAGCTGGACTGACCCCGATCCGCATCCAGGAATTCTCTCATGAGCCACACCGTCCCAGTCCTGTTCATCGACCCCGTCAGCGGCGCGAGCGGCGACATGTTCCTCGGAGCACTCGTCGATCTCGGCGTGGATTTCGGACAACTCTGCGAGATGATTTCGCGTTTGGGCGTGCGTGGATTCCGCCTCGAATGGAAGCAGGAATTCCGTCACATGATTTCCGGAACCAAGGTCGATGTGATCGTGGAGGACGATCCCCACGCGCACCGCACGCTCGCAGATTTGCTGGCGATTGTCGATGCCGCCGACCTGCCCACGCGCGTCAAGGCCCGCGCGACGGCCGTGCTGACACGACTCGCCCACGCGGAGGCACACGTCCATCGCATGAGCCCCGAAAATGTGCACCTGCACGAAGTCGGCGGGATGGATGCGCTCGTGGATATCGTCGGGACGTGCTGCGGGCTGGAACTGCTCGACATGCAGCGCATTTACTCAGGCCCCGTCGCGCTTGGCACGGGCGTCGTCAGATGCGCCCACGGCGTCATGCCCCTTCCTGCGCCGGGCACGCTGGCGGTCCTCGAGGGATTTCCGGTCCGAAAGACGAATTTCAACCACGAGATGACGACTCCCACCGGAGCGGCGATCATCACGGCACTCGCCGTCGGATTCACCGAGCCACTCGTGATGGTTCCGCGCAAGGTGGGCTACGGTGCGGGCTCATCAAATCCGCATCAGTTCACGAACCTGTTGCGACTTACGCTCGCGGATGTTCCCCCACGCCTGCTGCCGACGCACTATCACACGAAGCCGTTGGCAGCGCCATCGGATGTGCAGGACCATGGCCACGGCCACGACCACGGGCATGATCATTCGCACCCACACGATCACGACCATCCGCACGAGCACTCGCACACGCACTGATCGGCGACGCAGATGCTCGAACAATCCCTCGCGCTCCTGCGCTGCCCCATCGAGGGCTCACCTCTTGAAGTCGCTGCCTCCATCGAGCAGTCCGCGGATGGCGAGTACATCGAGGGCGTGCTGCGGTGTCCGGCCTGTCAGCGATGGTTTCGCATTGAGAAGGGCATCGCCGATCTGGTGCGCGACGCGCTGCGAGAGGATCAGGACGAAAAGGAGTTCCTGCGTCGTCATCAGGCGGTGATTCCTGCGGAGATCGCGCAGAATGGCATCCCCGTTTCGATGAACTCGCCGCCCATTGTGCGCGACGCCGATGACCAGCGCATCGTGGAGGAAGGACGCCATTGGGGGCGATTCATGCGGCGATTCTGGAACGTCGGAGATCGCTCCATCTTCGATCTCTCGATTCGCGGCCAGCATCCGCGATTCTACGTCGCAGGAATCCTCGAACGCGATGATCGTGATGTCCTCCGCAAACACGCCGCCTTTCCCACCGCTGCGGGGGAGGTTCTCTTCACCAATCTCTCGGAACTCGAGGGGCGCGTCGCGCTCGATCTTGGGACCGGGGGCGGGCAGTTCGCACTCGCGTACGCCCGCGCGGGCATGCGGACAGTGGGCATCGATCCCAGCTTCGAAGAGTTGGAAATGGCGCGTGCGCACGCGCGCTCGGAGGGGATCTGGAACGTCGACTACGTTCGGGCAGATCCTGCGAATCCCCCCATCGCGCGCGGCTCGATCGAGGTGCTCCTCGCGAAGGACTCGCTTCATCATGTCCCCAATCTTGAGGCGACATTTGAGCGCGCCATCCTGCCTCTGCTCGCGCCCGGTGCGAGGTGCTTTATCCAGGAGCACGTCGGAAAATCACAGCGCAAACGCGCGATCCTCTCGCGGATCGGCCCGCCTCTGATTCGCAAGATGCGCCGCCGCTATCCCAAGGCTGAGATTCCGGAAGAACTTCTCCGCGACTCCGCGAATGAAGACGTCTCGATGGCCACCGTCCAGCCCACCATCCGTGGTGCCTTTGACGCCGACGCCGAGTTCTCAGGCGCGTGGATGTACCTCGATGTCGAGGCGCTCGTTTACTTCGCGTTTGGCAAGCGCCGTTGGCTTGCTTCGCTTGCGAAGGGCGTGGCCTGGATCACTGAGCGCGTGTTCCTCGTCGGTGACGTGGACGAGTACTGGTCATTCCGCGGTCGCCTCATGCCATCCAAAACGCCGCGCGGAACCTAGGCCACCTCGTGGCCACTCGCGACAAATCGGTGCGTCTGAGCCACCTCGCGCTGGCGGTGTGGATGGTGGTCGCGCTCGCGGTGCTTGGGCCACTCGTGTTCGGCGCGGGGAGCGCCCTCGTCATCGGTGACGCCACGCAGCTTCCCGCGCCGGGGCGACTTGCGCGATTGGGGATCAGTTCACTCAAGATCGCGGGTTACGCCAGTGTGGGCGCGGTCCTTCTCGGCCTGCCGCTGGCGTTGGTCTTTTCTCGCGGCCTCCGCCCGGGGGGGCGTCCGATCTTCGCGGCGTGTGCGATGGCTCCCCTATTTGTTCCGCCCGGGATCATGGCCGTGATCGCGGTTCATCTCTTCGGCGCGAATGGTTTTCTGACACGAATGTTCCTGCCCGGCGTGGAGACGTTTTCTGTCCCGGAATCGCTCACTGGTGCCGCGACGACGCTCCCCGGCGCACCGATTTTCACCTTCGCTGGTGCAGGACTGACGCTGGCCGTCTGTTACTTCCCGATCGTTTTCGCGGCCGTGGCCGCCGCGCTCGATCGGGTGGACGGCGACGTGGAACTCGCAGCACGCATCGACGGGGGGACTCTGGGTGCGTGGCGCGCGGCGATGATCCCCACGATCGGACCCACACTCGTCGCGGCTGTCGTCGTGGTGTTCCTGCTGGCGCTCGTCGAGTTCAGCGTGCCCGAGAGCCTCCGTTCCCTCCCAGTGCTCGTGGGCGAGGTCTATGTCCAGTTCGGCGTCTTCTTCAACACGCAGGGAGCCTTCATCTCAGGACTCGCGTTGGGCGTGCTTTCGCTCGGCGTTGCGGCGCCCGCGTTGACGCTGATCCAGCGTATTATTCCCTCCGACTCCAAGGACTTCGCTCTTGAACATCCGCAGCAGAATGCGTGGAGGGAACTCCGGGTTGCATCGCTTCCAGGATGGCTACTCGCGATCCTTCCCATCGGCGGGATTTTTGGTGTCTTGCTCTACACGATGCAAGGCACCGAAGGGCGACTGGCGACACTGCTGCGCACGTTCTCACTCGCAGGGGAAGAGTTGCGCTTCGGGTTCGGACTCTCACTTTTGGCGTCGATGAGCTGTGCATTCTGCGGGGCCATCCTTGGGGCCGCACTCGCACGACTGGCGCGCCCCCGCATCTGGCGAGGCATGCTCTTTCTGCTCTTCCTCCTGCCGGGTCCACTTTGGGGCGTCGGCATGTCATCGCTGATGCGCGCCCCGGCAGAGGCTGACGCGCCGGAGTGGTTCCTTCAGATTCTCGACGAGATCACGGACTCTCCATTTCCGTTGCTAATCGCGTGGACGCTGAGGTTTGCCCCCTTGGCCGCGCTTCTCGTGGAGCGCGCCGTACGCCGCACGCCTCAGGACTGGCGCGACGCCGCCTCGTTGGACGGTGCAGGCACGTTCGACCGGGTGCGCGCCTATGGGTGGAGCACCATCGCGCCATCGCTCGCCGTGGCCGGGTTGATCTGCTTCGCGCTAACGTTGGGCGATCCGGGTGCGGCCGTCCTGCTCCTGCCCCCCGGCGAAACGACGATCGCGGTGAGACTGATGACTCTCATGCACTATGCGCCGCAGCGCGAAGTCAGCGCGCTTTGCCTCCTAGGCGCATTCCCCCCCGCCGCGCTGGCTGGGATCGCCGTTTGGTGGGTGGTGCGAACGCGCCAGCGAGGGTGAGCGGCCTACGGACGCTCGCCATGCATGACGATGATGCAAGCTTCGATCGGGTCGAGGCCGAGCGCGCGCGCCTTCTCCAAGCCCTCGTCCGATTCCGTGCCTGGGTTGAAGTACACCTCTTTGCAACCAGTCTGCGCGATGTCGTCGAGAACGCCGAGGACACGCTTCGGCGGCAGGTAAAGCGCGATGCGGTCAATCGGGCGCGGACAATCGGCCACGGAGCGGTACACGGTGAGCTCTTCGATCTCCGTCTCTCCCGGGTTCACGGGATAGACGGTCCAGCCCAGGCGTTTGAAGGCGCGGACACATTTGTTCCCGAACTTCTCGCGATTGCTGGATGCTCCGATGATGGCGATGGAGGGCATGGGCTTTCCGATCTGATAGCGAATGGCCGTCAAGGGCCGGACCAAGTCGAGCGTACAACTCGGCGCAGGGCAACCCCACGCAAGGAACGTGAGGTCGTATCCAACAGGGAGCATTTCCGCTGCGAAACGAGCTTGCTCGGCCCGGCAACGAACGCTACCTTTAGAAGACGACGTTCAAGACGTCTCCTCAGGACCCAAGGCAAACACCGTGGACACCGATCCTTTCGGAATCATCACCGAGCTTCGCCAAAACCGCCTCCGGAAGGAGGACCGCCGCTCTCCCGAAGAGAAGGAGCGCGACGAACGTATCCTCCTTGGGTTGCGCGCAGTTGCGTCCGTTGGGCTTCTGGCCCTCGCCGTGACCGTCCTGTGGATTCTGTACGTCGCATCCTCTGGCGGACCCTGACCCAAACTACGTGTTCAAACACATCCTCGTCACGGGTGGTGCCGGCTTCATCGGCTCGCATCTGGTCGATCTCCTCCTGACACGCGGCTATCGAGTGCGCGTCCTCGACAATCTCGAACCACAAGTCCACGGCGAGAGCGGGCGCGTGCCCGAGTATCTTTCCAGTGATGCCGAATTCGTTCGTGGCGACGTGCGTGATCGCGCGACTTTCGAATCCGCCCTTGTTGGCATCGACGCCGTCGTCCACGACGCCGCCATGGTGGGCGTCGGACAGTCCCAGTACCAGATTCACCGTTACATCGACACGAACGTCATGGGCACGGCGACGTTGCTGGAGATCCTCGCTTCTGGAAAAACGAAAGTCGAACGCCTGCTCGTCGCCAGTTCGATGAGCATTTACGGCGAAGGACTCTATCGCCGCCCATCGGACGGGATGTTGCGCACCCCGACTCTTCGTCCCGATGCACAACTCGCGGCGCACGATTTCGAAATGAGGGACCCGGACACGGGTGAGACTCTGGAGGCCTTGCCAACACCCGAGAGCAAGCCTCTCGCGTGTACCTCCGTCTATGCGCAGTCCAAGAAGGATCAAGAGGAGTACTCGCTCATCGTCGCACGCGCCTACGGGATCCCGACCGTGGCAGCGCGTTTCTTCAACGTGTATGGCCCGAGGCAGAGCCTAAGCAATCCGTACACGGGCGCGGCGGCGATCTTCTCTTCGCGCATCAAGAACGGCAATCCGCCGCTGATTTACGAGGACGGCCGGCAGGCACGCGACTTCATCGACGTGCGTGACTTGGTGCGCGCGAAGCTGCACCTGCTCGAGAACCCCGCCGTGAACATCGAGGCCATCAACATCGGCACCGGGCGCCCGACATCGATTCTCGAACTCGCAAAGCAACTCTGCATCCTCTACGGACGCGCCGACCTTGAACCGACAATTGTGCATCGATTTCGCAATGGTGACATTCGCCATTGCTATGGTGATACGACACGTCTGACGGAACTGGGATTCAAGCCGGAGATCTCACTCGAACAGGGGCTCCGCGAACTCGTCGCGTGGGGAGAACGCGAGCAGGCTGTCGACCTCACCGACGCGGCCCAACGTGAACTCGAATCGCGCGGTCTCGTCAGCAAGTAGTCCTGCAAGCCTCTCGATACTCTTCATTCAACCTCGCCGCCCTCGGAGAATCACCACATGGCATGCAGCAGCCTGATCAAGCGCTCGTTCGTGCTCGCATTCGCCCTGGCGTGCATCGCCTCGCCCGTCCGCCTCGGGGCAGAGGAGTCCACGCCCAGCATCCCATTCGAGAAGCAGATCGAGATTCTCAAGCTCGAGAATCACGCGCTCAAACTGAAGGCCAAGAAGCTGCAGAAGGAGCGCGACGAACTCGGGCCTTTCATCAAGGACGCTGAATACGCCAAGGTCGTATCGGACATCTCGGACGAGGTCGCTGTGATTCGCGACATCAAAGTCAAAGAGCGCGTCCGCCCGGTTATCCTAACGAAGGAATCGCTGGCGCGTCTCCTGAGCACATTGCTCGATCAGGAAATGGCCAGCCCGAAATTTGAGGGGATGTATCGTTCGTTGGTCATCATGGAAATGATCCCGGCGAACTCTGATCTTAAGTCGCTCTACGGAAAACTGCTCGAAGGTCAGGTCGGCGGACTCTATGACGACAAGACGAAGTTCCTCTACGTCGTGGATGTGTTCGATCCGTCGAGTTTCTTTGGTCGCGTGATTCTCTCGCACGAGATCTGCCACGCTCTTCAGGATCAGAAGTACGACATCGCGAGCCTGCCGTTCCGAACCGAGAACAGCGATCAGAACCTTGCGATGGCTGCTGTCCTCGAAGGGGATGCCACACTGCTGATGTCGGAATGGGCGGCTGGTAGAATCACCCCGGCGGTCATTGCCGAGTTCGGTTCTCTCTTCCAGCAGCAACTCAACGACCTGAATGCGACGCCTCCGTATCTGGTGCAGTCGCTCATGTTTCCGTATCTTGAGGGTCTGAAGTACTGCGTCGCTCGTCAGGCCCAGGGTGGCGCCGATTGGCGGGATCAGATTTTTCATGATCCCCCCGCATCGACGGAGCAGATTCTTCATCCGGAAATCCGCGGCACGGCAGCAGGTGTGCCTGTCGAAGTCAAAGTCGCCGAAGTCGCGCCCGAAACAGGCTATGTTGAGTCTTTCCGCGATGTCATGGGCGAGTGGGGCGCGCGTCTCTTCCTGACGCCGCCTGACGCATTCCCCAAGGTCGAGGCCATCTCGCTGGATCCGATTGTCAAAGAGCCAGTCTCGACCGCAGCCGCCGCAGGTTGGGGAGGCGACACCTTCGTCCTGATCGAATCAAAGGACGGCAAGGAGTGGTGCGCCATTTGGGACACCGCTTGGGACAGCGTTGAGGACCGCGACGAGTTTGCCGCAGCGCTCACCACGCGGATGATGATTCTCGAGCCCTTTCGGAATTTACCGAAAGAGTCTCGCGCGTCTGTGGTCGACACGATCAAGGATCAGGAAGGGGCGAAATTTGCCGACAAAGAAGGCAGGTACTTGTTGATCGCGGAGAAGGATACCAAGCGCGCAAAAATGTTGTACGGCTCCTCGAACGCAGCAATCCAGGTTGGTGAGGGCCTACTCACCAAATGACTGCAGTGCTCGCATGAAAGTCACCCTCCTCGGCACAGGCACCAGTACGGGCGTCCCCGTCCTGACGTGCGATTGCGCCGTGTGCACTTCGACCTCCCCGAGGGATCGCCGCACGCGCACGAGCGCGCTCCTCGAAGACGCGAATCGCACGATCCTGATCGATTGCGGCGCTGACTTTCGCGAACAGGCTCTCGCCGTCAGGCTGACCCGGGTTGACGGCGTACTCCTGACGCACGGACACGCGGACCACACGGCGGGATTGGACGACCTGCGGATGTATAACTTTCGGCAGAAGATCGCTCTCCCGCTGCACGGCAACGAGGACACGCTGAATGACATCCGCAAGCGATTCGACTACTGCTTTCGCGACGATGTTCAGTTCGGCGGGGGGCTGCCGCAGTTTGACCTGAACAACGTCAGCGCCCCATTCGACGTGAAAGGGGTGCGGGTGATTCCCATCCAAGTGTTCCACGGTCGCCTCCCGATCCTTGGATACCGCATCGGAGATTTTGCCTATATCACCGACGCCAGTGAGATCCCCGCGGAGAGTTTCGCGCTCCTTCGCGGCGTGCGCACACTCGTGCTAAATGCGCTGCGCCATCGCCCGCACCCGACGCACTTTTCCGTCGCTCAGGCGCTTGAAGCTGCCCGCCGTATCGGAGCGCAGCAGACATGGTTCACGCACATCACGCACGACCTGATGCATGACGCAACGAACGCAGAACTGCCGCCAGAGTGCCAGCTCGCGCATGACGGACTCTCGTTCGAGATCAACCCACTCGCATGACGACGCGCGTCCTGCTCGCGGGAGTCCCCGGCAAAATGTGCGCTGAGATTGCCCGCCTTTGCGGCGAACCTGACTGGTCGCGTTTCGAGTTGGCCAATGTGGCGCTCGGCAGCGCAAAGTCAGCAGGGGAGCGGGAATTCGCGGGGCGCACGATTCTCGTTCTGGGTCCGACACAGCGCGGAACCGCTTTGTTCCCCCCTGACATCATCGCGATCGATTTGTCCACCCCGGATGCGGCCCTCGGCAACGTTGAGTTCTACTGCGATCGCGGCATACCATTCGTGCTCGGAACGACAGGGTTCGATGGCTCGGCCGCTCGTGCGATGGTGGCGCGTTCGAAGGTGAGCGCCGTCATCGCGCCGAACATGGCCGCCCCGATCGTCGCGGTTCTAGCGACCCTTCGGCGCCTCTCCGAACAGCACGAAGGCGTCTTGCAGGGAATGTCGCTCTCGATTCGCGAGAGCCACCAATCGGCCAAGCGCGACGTGAGCGGCACGGCCCGCGCGCTTCAGGGATCGCTCCTGAAGCTCGGCATGGAAATGCGCGACCCAATTGAATCCATCCGCGACCCCGCAGCGCAGCGCGCGCTCGGCGTGCACACGAAACATCTGGCGGGTCATGGTTGGCACTGGCTCCGTGCGAAGAGCGCGTGCGGTCAGCTCGAGATGGCTCTCACGACGCGCGTGAACGGACGGCGCGTCTATGCGGAAGGGGCGCTCTGTGCGGCTGAGTTCCTCGCAGCGCGCATGGCCGAAGGTTCCCGTGGCGCAGTGTTTTCGATGGAGGACGTTCTGGCGGCTCGCCAGACGACTTAATTCTCCGCGTCGGGCCAAGGGTTCTTGCGCGCGGATTTTCCTGCTGGCTGAATCTCGTTCCCGGGCTCGTCGAACCGCCCTTCACGATCGCCGTAGATGTCCTGGATGTCAGCTTCGGTCAGGCTGCGCGCCCAACTCTCTTCTTCCTCTTCCATCCGTGCCAGATGCTTCGCACGCGCCTTCTTCTTCAGAAAGGCGAGGACGACGAGCGCGGCGACAATTCCCCAGAACAATGTGCCTGTCGTGAACACGATGGCGGCAGAGGCTCCGTAACTTCCCAGTGTGTGATACACGCCGAGTTGCAAGCCCTCTCGGCGGTCCGGATCCCAAAGATCCTCGCGCACGCGCTGTCCGGTCTTCGGCGAAGCAAGCGACGCCAGCAGACGATCCACTTTCCCGGGCTCATCCCCATAGGACCGCGCGAGCACTTCCACTGCGAAGTACCCCATCGCGTACGCCATGTCCACGGATGAATCACGAGGAAACGAATGCTCAAGCTGTTCCAACCTCGGAAGGGTGCCGAAAAAGCGCGCTTCTGCGAGAGCCGCGGAATCGACGAGGCTCCACTGCTGAGCGATGTGCATCGCGAGCCCTTCCTCCGCCCAACGTGGCAGTTCACCCCCCCCTGAGAACGTGTGCAGGAGGATGTGTGCCATCTCATGTTTCATCGTCGCGAGATTGGACGAACGATCCCCTGCGCGCCATTTGCTTGGATTGATCCAGATCAGCCGCCGTTCGGGTGATGCGGCTGCGGCAAAGTGCTCCGGGGCATTGTGTGTTTGCAGATAGAACTCCGCCTCGGTCTTGCACCAAACGACGTGGACCGTGCCCGGCCATCGCTGTCCGAAAGTTACGTCCTTGATGTGAACCCACGCCTCGAACGCGACGTCGTCCACCGTGCGAAAGAGACGCGAATCCTCATCCAGCCCAACGACCAGATATGGGCGCCCCTCGCGCGCGAGCGCTTCCTCAGGGGTGGATGGAAGCTGAGCCCCCGCGAGGCCCGATACGCAGAGCATGACGAGGAGCATGAGTGTTCGCGCGAAACTCGCGAGTGGGTCGCGGTGCAGCAACGGAGAGGGAATCGGTCTCATGCTGGCCTTAGGGGACCAGATTCGTGCCAGCTTCTCAAGCAGAGCATGCGTGCCCGAATGGTGCCCAGTCAGGCTGGTTTGACTTGTCTCTCTCAGCAAAGTGGGGGCATCATTTCTACGGGGAGAGAAGAAGAAAACTCCCCGCGATTTGATCGGGGCGGGACCCAACCGCCCAAAACGCCGCGAAGCAAGGGAGCAACCCCATGGCAATTCGCATCACCGCGCGCAACAAGATGGAAGTGAAGCCGGAATTCAAGACGCTGATCCTCAAGAAATGTGACCGCCTCGCCAAACACATCGAAAAAATCGAGTCGATTGAGGTCATCATGCAGGAAGAGAAGTTCCGCTACCGCGTTGAGATTCTGGTCCACGCGAGCCACTTCAACGGCGCTGCGCTGACCGAGGACACCGATCTTGGCGCAGCTTTCGACAACTCGCTCAAGCGTGTGGAACGTCAAATCACCAAACAAATGAAGAAGCGCGTCGACCGCGCGAAACGCGCGAAGCCGAATCGCAAGTCCGGCTTCGACGAGTAGTCCCGCGTGGCGATTCGCTATTCCATCGGGATCAGTTGCCCGCCGCGCCGCGAACTTGGCGATGACGTCCTAAGTGAACTCGTCTGGAAGGCGCACCGCCTGCGGGTCATCGAGGAGGACCTCGCGCGTCGTGGCGTGAACATCGACCGTGAGGGAGCCAGATTCAACGAACGCACCGTCCGCGCCGATGGCGTCATCGCGGAGCGGACGGTGTCGCTCGCCGAAATGAGCGAAGAGGTCATGCCTCTCGTTGCCCTCGCGCCGGAGTGCCGCGACTGCCCGGCCTCCGTCACAGGGACGCCGTTTGGCTGCCACGCGACGGTTGCCTTCCCGCTCAGCGCCATGGCGGAGGAATGGCTTGTCGCGCGTGTCCCTCCCCCCGGTTCCTCAACGCGCCGGATATTTGTCGACTCGATGCTAAAGTTCGGGTGGGGCAGCGAATCCCGCATCCCGGAATGGCGTCGTCTCGGTCTGCTCGAACGCGAGGAGGCACTTCGCGTGTCGGACGCCGGCGACAGCGTGCCGATCACCAGCGACGCCATCCTTCATGCGCTCTTCATGCTGGGCGAGGTTTCCCCCGATCATGCGCTCGCCATGTTGCTCCTGACCGATGCGATCTCTACCAACGATGGCCGCACCGGGGAAGATCTCTTGGAGATGTTGAGCGACTACTCCGAGCGCGATTCCCTCGAAGGCGCGCCGGATATCATCTTCGCCATCGATCCTGTGGAGGGGGAGAACCGCGGCATTCTGGAACTGAAACGGTACCTGTACGCGCTCTACATCGGATTCGCCGCGCAGGCGATCCTGCGCGTGGAAGCGTAACCTCCGGCGTCAGGAGAGCCGCATGCGCGAGAGCGTCAGCGAGTTGACGACGACGCTCACGCTGCTGAGGGCCATCGCAGCGGCAGCGAACATCGGCGAGAGATAGCCAAGCGCCGCGACCGGGATCAGGATCAGGTTGTAGCCAAATGCCCAGCCGAGGTTCTGGCGAATCTTGCGCATGACCGCGCGGCTGAGACGGATCGCGCGCACCACCATCATCAGGTTGCCCGCGACGATTGTCATCGCTCCGGTTTCCATGGCGACATCCGTTCCGGTGCCGAGCGCGATACCGAGGTCAGCCTGCGCCAGCGCGGGCGCGTCGTTGATGCCGTCGCCGACCATGGCCACTTTGCGCCCCGCACGTTGGAGCTGTTCGACCTTGGCCGATTTCTCTTCGGGGCGAACTTCCGAGATGACTTGAGATTCGGGGATCCCGACGGCCTTTGCAATCGCCGAGGCTGTGCGCGCGTTGTCGCCGGTCAGCAACCACACTTGCATGCCGTGGCGCTTCATCTCGGAAATCGCATGGGCGCTGGTCCCCTTCAGTGGATCCGCCACCGCGATCAGCCCGAGCAATTTGCCGCGTGTCTCTGCAACCCAAGTGATCGTCTTCGCTTCGCCTTCCAGTCGCTCCTGGTCGCGCACTGCGCTTTCCGGGAAGCGGATTCCCTTGGATTCAAGGAATCGCCGCGAACCGACGAGGAGCGCGCTTCCTGCCGCGACTCCGGTGACCCCACCGCCGGTGAAAGATTCGAATTTGGAGACGCCGGTCAGGATGATCTTGCGCTGCACAGCCGCAGTGACGATGGCGCGCGCGAGCGGGTGTTCGCTGCCGTTTTCGACGCTCGCCGCGAGGCGTAGAAGTTCCACCATCGGCAGCTCGTTGTGATGCGAGAGTACCTCTGTGACGGTGGGTTTCCCTTCGGTTATGGTGCCCGTCTTGTCCAGAATGACGGTGTCGATACCTTGTGCGCTTTCGATCGCAGAGGCATCCCGCACCAGGATCCCCTCTCGTGCCCCGCGCCCCGTGCCCACCATCAGCGCGGTTGGCGTTGCGAGCCCGAGCGCGCACGGACACGCGATGATCAGCACGGCGACGGCTGCCTGAAGGCCCGCGGCGAACGATGCCGCGAAGACCCCCCACGCCAGCAGCGTGATGAGCGCGATCGCCATCACGATGGGCACGAACACATTCGAGATACGATCGGCGAGGCGTTGGATCGCGGCTTTGCCTTCCTGCGCGCGTTCAACATGCGAGATGATCCGCGCCAGCGCAGTATCCTTTCCGACGCGTGTAGCCTTCACATGAATAAAGCCGCTCGTATTGATCGTGGCACCAAACACCGGCGCGCCGACGCCCTTGTCGGCGGGCATCGATTCGCCCGTGATCATGGATTCGTCGATGGCCGAACTTCCCTGCACGATCTCGCCATCAGTCGGAATCTTCTCCCCGGGCCGCACCGCCATGACATCCCCTTCCTGGATGTCTTCGACGCGCACGGAATGTTCGACGCCCTGACGAATGACCATCGCCTCGCGCGCAGAGAGCTGCGCCAGCGCTCGAATCGAATCCCCCGCGCGGAGACGCGCCGATGCTTCGAGCCAGCGTCCCAGCGCGACGAGCGTCAGGATCACGGCCGCACTCTCAAAGTACGCCGGAACCCCTTTGAAGGGAACCCCCATCCATTCCGCGAAGAGGATCGTTGTTGAAGAACCATATGCGGCGAGCACGCCCATCGCGATCAGCGAGTCCATCGTGAACTGCATCGTGCGCAGCCCGCGAGCAGCTCCGATGAAGAAGCGGCTCCCGAGATAAATCACGATGATGCTGGTCAGGACAAATGTGAGGGCGGTTGCGATCGGGGCATTCGCGCTATCGACTCCGAGGAAGTGTCCACCCATCTCGAAGATGATGACCGGGGTTGAGAGCGCGGCTCCAACGACCCAACGACTTTTCCAATCCTGGGCTTCCGCCTCACGCCGGGCGCGTGCGGCTTCGGGTGAAGGGCTGTCGTTCCCCAGGGTCGATTGAGCATGGTATCCTGCGCGCTCGACTGCGTTCTCGATCGTGCGGCGCAGGATGATCAGGTTCGAACCTGCATCCACCGACACGCTCGCGCGCTCCGTCGCGAAGTTCACTCGCACACTCTTGACGCCTGCGACCTTCGCGATCGCGCGTTCGACCTTGCCGACACACGCGGCGCACGACATCCCCGTGATTTCAAACGTGATGTCGTCCGACTGGAACGGCTTCGTCCTTACGGTCGAATCTGAAATCTTCGGCATCGGCGGCGGAGGCTTCGGCGCGTCCACCCACAACGCGGCGTCAAAGCTCTGCCCCCTGAAAGCGTTCAACAACATGTCGAGGGTGACCTCTCGAGCAGCGACCACGACGGCCTCGGTCGTTTCGAGCGTGACTTCCGCTTTGAGGACGCCGGGGATGGCGCGGAGCAACTCGCGAACTTCGTGTTCGCAGTGCCCACATGTCATCCCGCTCACTCGAAGGCGGGTTTCTCTGATCGGGGGATCGCTCATGGGGAGGGTGCCCGGGTCGCCTCAACCGGCTTGGGCTGCCTTGTACCCCTTCTTCTCGATCGTCTCGATGATCGTCGTCGGCGATACACTGGTGGCTGCATCCACTTCCGCGAGGCCGGTCTCGTGGGAAACTCGCGCATCCGTGACACCGGGGATCTCAAGAATGGCGCGCCGAACGCGGGCAGAGCAGTTGCCGCAGCTCATGCCTTGAATCGTGAATCTGGAAGTACTGTCGGACATGATCGTGTACCTTCTGCCAGAGGTTACTTCCACTTCTTGAGAGGGATCATTTTCACATCCAGCGAATCGTTCGCGTCGTCCCACGTCAAGACCGCGAGCGAAGAATCTGCTCCCATGCGGGGTGGAGACGCCGCCCCGGGATTGACGATCAGGATGCCGTCGATGGTCTCCGTCAGCGACTGATGACTGTGCCCCGTCAGAATCAATCGCATCCTGGGGGAGGTGAATGCTCTCACGAGATCATTTAGCCTTTCTCGAACCGAGGATGAATACAAGTGCCCGTGGGCGATGCCTGCCTGTCCGAATGGAAGGTCCACCGTGCGCCGCAGAGGGAGTTCTCTCGTCACGCGATCACAGTTTCCCGCGACGGCGGAGAGGGGCGCGATCCCATCCAGCGCGGCATAGACATCATCCCCACAAACATCACCGGCGTGGAGGATGCCCTCCACGCCAGCGAAGTGCTTCGGTATGTCCGGGTGAAAGTGCCCGTGGGTGTCGCTGATGAGTCCGAATTTGCGTTTCGCCATGGTGTACAGCTCTCTTCCAGCGAACCTGCCGGTGGTCAGTGCCCACTCACGTATTGCGAGTCCGTATCTCCACCGCGCCGCGAACGACGAGGCTTCGCTGCCGGATCCTTCGGCATCGGCGCCAGCATGTACTCGAGCACTTCGTTGAGGTGACGCACCTGGACAAACTTCATCTGGGTGGAAATCTCCTTTGGAATCTCGAGGAGGTCGTCCTTGTTGTCCGCCGGAATGATGATCGTGCGGATGCCGAATCGGTGCGCTGCGAGCGCCTTTTCCTTGAGTCCACCGATCTTGAGGACCTTGCCGCGCAGAGTGATCTCGCCGGTCATGGCGACATCCTGACGGACTGCGCGCCGTGAGAGAGCACTGGCGATGCTCGTGGCGAGCGTGATGCCTGCGCTCGGGCCGTCCTTTGGAATGGCACCCTCGGGGATGTGGACGTGGATGTCCGCATCCTTGAAGATGTCCACAGAGATCCCCAGATCACCGGCGCGGCTGCGCAGGTAACTGAGCGCCGTCTTGGCGCTCTCCTGCATGACTTCGCCGAGTTTGCCTGTCAGCATCAAGCCGCCCTTTCCGGGCATCCACGACGTCTCGACGGGGAGTAGTTCGCCGCCGACAGACGTCCACGCGAGACCGAGCGCAACACCGACTTCGGGGTGACGCTCCACCTCGTTGTCGTGGAACTTGACCGGTCCCAGCATTTCCTTGATCACGTCCGGCGTGACTTTGACGACGGCCTTGGCGCGATCCTTCTCCGGCTTTTCCAGAATACGCCGCACCGTCTTGCGCGCAACAGCACCGATCTCGCGTTCGAGGCTACGCACCCCGGCTTCCTTTGTGTACCCGGTAATCAATGTCCTGAGCGCATCAACGCCGAGCTTGATCTGCGGCTTCTTGAGTCCCGCTTCCTTGACCTGCTTCGGAACCAGGAATTTTGTCGCGATGTGCTTCTTCTCGATGTCGGTGTAACCTGCGAGGCGGATGACCTCCATACGATCGAGGAGCGGTTGAGGAATGCCCTCCATTGTGTTCGCCGTCGTGATGAACATCACGTTGGAGAGGTCGTAATCCACCTCGAGGTAGTGATCGTTGAAGGCTTTGTTCTGCTCTGGGTCGAGCACTTCAAGCAGCGCGGACGCGGGGTCTCCACGGAAGTCCGACGACATCTTGTCGATCTCATCGAGGAGGAACACCGGGTTGACGGTGCCCGCCTTGCGCATCTGCTGGAGGATCTTGCCGGGGAGGGCGCCGATGTAGGTACGACGGTGGCCGCGGATTTCCGCTTCGTCGCGCACGCCACCAAGGGAGACGCGCACGAACTCACGCCCGAGGCAGTTCGCCACCGAGCGTCCAAGCGAGGTCTTCCCGACGCCGGGTGGACCGACGAAGCAGAGGATCGGACCTCGCCCCGTGCCCGCCATCTGCAACACGGCGAGATAGTCGAGGATGCGTTCCTTGATCTTATCGAGGCCGTAGTGCTCCGCATCGAGGATCTTCTTGGCGCGGTCGAGCTGTAGCTTGTCCTTCGATGCTTTCTTCCAAGGGACCTCAGTTAGCCACTCGATGTACGAGCGCGTGACTGTCGCCTCGGGCGAGAGCGGAGCCATGCGTGTGAAGCGGCGAAGTTCCTTCTCCGCGCGTTCGCGTGCCTCCTTGGGCATGTCCGCCTTCTTGATCGCCTTGGACATCTCAGCGATTTCGGACTCTTCCTCCTGGTTCACGCCCAACTCGCGCTCGATGGCTTTGAGCTGTTCGTTGAGGAAATACTCGCGCTGGCTGCGACCGATCTGGGACTTCACCTGCGAGACGATCTTGGCCTCAAGTTCCAGAATCTGGTTCTCGGCCTCCATCACGCTGTGCAGCAGCATGAACTTCTCTTCGATCGAATTCGATTCGAGGATGCGCTGCTTGTCGTCGGTCTTAAGCTGCACGTAATGCGCGATGGCGTTCGTCAAGGCGGCCGGGTCTTCGATCTTGCGGATCGTGAGGAGCAAGTCCTCGGGGATTTTTTCGCTGAGGCGCGCATACGTTTCGAAGTCACCCATCGCGATGCGCATCATGGCGCGCGCGCGGTTGCCTTTCAGTTCCTCGTGACCGACGCGCACCGTGAGTGCCTGCATCAGCTTGTCGCCCTGCGTGTACTCGACTGCGCGAGCGACGTAGTTTCCCTCGATCAACACCTTGGCCGATCCATCAGGCACGCGGAGGACTTGGAGAACCTCCGCCACTGTGCCCACCACCTGAAGGTCGGAGGACGCCGGCGTGTCGAGTTCGACGTTCCGCTGCAGGGTCGTGAAGATGAGTTTGTCGCGCCCGATCGCTTCGTCCAGCGCTGCGATGCTGCGCGGGCGCACCACGAACAGCGGCGTGATGCTGTTTGGGAACACGACCATGTCCCTCAGAGGAAGGACCGGCAGGATGGCAGATTCGAAGGGTAGGTTTTGGCTCATGGTAGACTTATTGATCTTTCCGTAGACGTTCAGGCTGGGTCGCTCGTGGTGGAAGTGTTGGCCCTTGCTGGGTCAGCCTTTCCGAGGGGGATTTTGAACCAGAAGAACTGGACCGCAGGGGCATAGTTGGTGCGCCCCCATCCGAAGATTCCAAATAGCGGGCCATTGCGCGAGGTCTTCGTCTTGCCGTCGTCGCGCTTCAACTTGGTGGAGTACCACAAGAATCCTGCCACCAGTCGATGCGCCGTCCGGACGGACTCGAATTCCTCGGTTCCCTCGGTCATTCGCATCTTGGAGCGCGATCCCGCGTAGCCAAGCTGGCCAACGACAGGCCCGTGCCCCGTGACGAAACCACCTGGCGACTGCATACGGTACGATGTCCAGAGGAGAAGTCCCGGCCCACCCCCGAGCGCCATCGGTGCGAAAAGATACATGTTCCCTTCTTCGCGCGGAGCGCCCTCTTCGACCGGCGGCGCCACCTTCAGCCGGACCAGGATCGGCCCAAGCGACCAGAGGTGCGTCGCGATGCGCATGTCGCTCGCGAGTTGCTTGTTCTCCAGCCGGACACGGCTCCATAAGAGCGGCACGCCGGACGCAAATCGTGTCGGCGCTTCTCCCGCCGGCCCACGATGCTGGGCGCTGGCCCAGAAGGGGTGCCATGTTACACCGCTTTCGCGGATCGAGCCACCCTCGCGGGTGTACTCGCGCGATTGCGACGAAATGTACACGGGCAGCGTGAAAACCACCGGGCCGATGTCATACCAGCGCATCGACTCATAGCGCGCTTGAGTGGCCTCAGGATCGAACGACCAGTTGTGCCCGGCCATCGTGATGGGGAGCGCCCACACGAACTGCGACGACCCGCCGCGAAGTTGATCACCCTCGGCGACCTTCCAGGATTCCTCGGGGATCGCTTCCCCACGCTTGGGTAGGTCAATCGCCCCAACGGCGTTGCTGCCTCCCTTGTAAATGCACCCGGACAGGAGCGCGGTCGCCCCCACCAAGAGTATTGCTGAAATGAATCGCCCGAGGCGCATGGAGGAAACGGCTCCGAACTAAGGTTGAATGGTGAATCTGGATGAACTCAAACAGATGCAAGCCTGCTCGAGGGTCGGTGGGAGTAGAACCTTGCCGACCCTCGTGCTCGGCAACCTACTTGGCAGCGGCGGCGAGTAGTTCGCCGACCTTGCCCCAGTGAACGACGTTCATGAACGCCTTTGTGTACTCTGCGCGGCGGTTCTGATAGCGGAGGTAGTACGCGTGTTCCCATACGTCCACCATCAGGATCGGAATAACGCCCCACTGCGTCAGGTTCTGGTGATGCTCGCTCTGCAGGATGACGAGGTCCTTGACCTGTGGACGATATGCGAGCACGCCCCAACCGCTTGCCTGTACGGCGTTGGAGGCCGCGAGGAACTGCGCCTGGAACTTGTCGAAGTCTCCAAAGCTGCGATTGATCGCGTCTGCGAGATCGCCCGTGGGCTTGCCGCCGCCCTTGGGTGACATGATTTCCCAGAAGAGCACGTGGTTGAAGTGGCCGGATCCGTGGAAAGCGCACTCACGGCTCCAGTGCTTGATCAGGCCGTGGTCGCCCTTCTCGCGGGCCTCGGCCAACTTGGCTTCGGCGTTGTTCAAGCCATCGACGTAGCTCTTATGGTGAAGGTCATGGTGCAGCTTCATCGTCGCCTCGTCGATGTGCGGCTCCAGGGCGTTATAGTCGTACGGCAAGGGAGGGAGGACATGTGGCATGGTTGATTGCTCCAATGAAAGAATCGCGGGCAGGGTGCCCTTGTCAGAGTTGCCCCCCACCTTGCCGCGCGCAGCGGTGCGGACGCAAGACGCGTCGAGCCCTATGTCCGGCTCGACACGGGAGCGCTGCGGGCACAGAGTTCGCTCCGCCATGCGAATGATGCACTCATCTTTTCCGACTCGCGCCCGCTCTTCGGCACTTGCCGCCCTCTTTACCGCGGTTCTGGTGGTCGCTGGCTGCGATGCCGCCGGCCGCGCCAAGAATGTTGGTAAGGTGCACACGGTCCGGAACGAAACGATCGAGGTCTCCTTCGAGGAGTCCGCGATCGTGGAGGCATCACGCGAGGTGTCGATCATCTCCGCCAATTTCGGCAAGCTGATCTACATCGCCGATTCCGGCACGATGCTCAAGCCCGGCGATACCGTCGCGATTATCGAATCCGTAGAAACCCTGCGTAGCTTGGAGGCGGAGATCGCACGTCTCGAAGCCTACAAGAAAGACTACGAACAGTCGATCGAGTCGCTCTCGATGGACATCCGATCCTCCGCACTCGAAGTGGACTCGGTGATGGGTAAGCTCGATTTTCAAAGACTCCGCCTCGAGGATGTGAACCGCGAACTTTCACGCCTGCAGGTCCTGCGCGACAGTGAAGTCGTTACCGAGGATCAAGTCCGCGACGCGCGCAGCAAGAGCGCGTCTGCTCAGCTCAATGCCCAGTCGCAGGACTCGGCGTTCTCGGGCCAAAAAACAGGCGCGGCGCTCTCCGAGACGCGGACGCTCAAGGCGATCGAACGCACACTTCTCCAAACGCAGCGGTCATCCGAGCAAGTCGCGCAACGCATCGAAGAGTTGAACAATGCCACGATCACGACTCCCGAGGGTGGGTTGTTTCAACGCCGCACGGATTGGAACTGGCAACGCCGCCAACGCGCGGAGTTACAGCCAGGGGGAGAAGTCAATCGTGGTCAGGTGCTCGGCACCCTGCCCGACGTGACGCGCCCCGTACTCAAGACGCAGGTCGCGGAATCGCAATTCGAACGTGTCTCGGTCGGTGCCGATGTGAGTGTCGTCTTCGACAGCATCGGGAACGATCGCTATCCCGGTAAGATTTCAAGGATCGGGATCGTCGCGGTGGAACGGGAGATGACCCCTGCGGGCAGCCTTCTGGCGAGCCAGACCTTCTCCGGCGAGCGCGTGTTCGAGGTCGAAGTACAACTTGCGCGCGAGGACGAACGCATCCGCCCCGGCATCACCGGGAAAGTGCGATTCGTCACCGATCGCCTCGAAAACGTGGCCTCCATCCCCGTGGCCAGTGTTTGGACAAGAGGGCGAGACCATTTCGTCGCCCTCAAACGCAACGACGGTTGGGAGGAAAGGCCGGTGGAACTTGGGCTATCGACTGGGCAAGTCGTTCAGGTCATCGGAGGACTGGCTCCCGGAGACTCAATCCTTGCCTCAGACCCGCGGACGGTACTGAATGGGACGTCGCCGGGGTCATGACTTCCCGCCGCGCAGCTCGGTAGAAGCCCCTCTCGAAAATCAGAGGGAACCCGATCACGACAGTTTGAATCAGTTTTCGAATCAATCCGTTTGGACCCTTTGCCATGTCTGACTCCGAATCGACCCCCCGCCGCTTTCACGATCGTCGTCTCAAGTACAGACTTCGGCGAATTCGATATGCTTCGGATGCCCCAGGCATGTCGATGGGTGCCCTCGCAGGAGGCGGGCCGGACGTCGAAGACGTTGCGGGTGCATCGGCTCAGGCTGCCGAATTGGCAGAAGCGAATCAGGCCCTCGCCGAGGCCAACACTGAATTGGAAAAGCTGCGCGAGGAAGCCAAGGCAGAGATCTTGCGCGCTCGCGCGGAGATGGAGAATCAGCGTCGTCGCCTTCAGCGCGATCGCGAAGAATTCAAGAAGATGGCCGCGGGCGACGTGCTCCAGAAGCTCATGCCCCCGATCGACCATTTTGAACTCGCCGTGAAAAGTTTCTCAGTCACAGCAGATCCCCAGTCCATCATGGCTGGCGTTGAACTGGTCTTCAACGAACTGCTCTCGGTGCTCGAGCAATCGGGCCTCTCGCGTATCTCTCCTCTCGGAGAGAAGTTCGACCCCAATTTCCATGAGGCAATCGGCACGGCCCAACTGGCCGACAAGCCCGCCAATGAAGTCGTCGAATGCATGCGTGCCGGGTACGTTCTCTCGGGGCGCGTCTTGCGCCCGGCCATGGTGCGCGTGAACCTCGGCGCGGAAGAGCCCGCCGTTGAAGCAGTCGCCGAAGATTCCTCCTCGCCGCAGACCGAATCGTAACACAACCCGAACGCCGAAGCCTCCCCCCTGACCAGCGATCACCGCCTCTCGAAACCACTGCGCATCGAATCGCTGGATGCGCTCGATCTATCGCACCTAGCCAAGCCCGTTCACCTGTCGGTCGGGACCTTTGATGGGGTCCATCTGGGGCATCATGCGCTGCTGTCGCGCCTCTCAAAGGGCGCGCATGCGGAAGGCGCCCTTGCCGCTGTGTTCACCTTTCAGAATCACCCGCGCCACGTGCTCACGCCGGGTGGCGCGCCGGGCATCCTGACGCCGTGGGAACGCAAAGCGGAACTCCTCACCGAGACCGGCTGCGACATCATCATCGGTCTCCCGTTTACCAACGAGTTTTCGCAGATCGAAGCACGCGAGTTCATCCGCAACATCCTTGTCGCGCGTTGCGGCGCGCGGCGGATATTCAGCGGTTCGAATTTCCGGTTCGGCCACGGGGGCGAGGGCTCGCCCACGCTCCTGCGCCAGCAGGCGCCCGTGCTCGGGTACACTTTTGAGATCCAGGAACCATCGCTCGATTCCGGTGAACTGATCAGCTCGACACGCATTCGCGCGGAACTGGCCGAGGGCAACGTGCGCGGGGCGGCCAAGCTCCTCGGGCGCCCGCCGCGCCTCACCAGCGTCGTCGTCTCGGGTGACGCACAGGGACGCAAGATTGGCTTCCCGACGGCGAATCTGGCACCGGATACGAAGCTTGCCGCGCCCGCCGGAGGAGTGTACGCCGTGCGGACATTCCTCGCGGATGGGTCACGCTGGCCGGGGATGATGAACATCGGCGTCCGCCCCACCTTCAATGGTCGCGAGCTCCGGTGGGAGGTACACCTCATCGGGTACTCAGGCACGTTGAACGACCAACCACTGACGGTGGACTTCATCGAGCGCTTGCGGCCCGAACAGCGATTCGCGAACGTGGCCGAACTCTCAGCCCAACTCGCGCGCGATCGCGATGCGGCCCTCGCGGTGCTCGAATCCCATGCCTGAACGAATGGTTGCTCGCACTCCACTTCTCTTCGCCGGACTCACTTTCGCGCTCGTGGTTCTCGGGTGCTCCGCGACGAATGTCCACCGGCTGACCGAGGAAAAGTATCCTCGAAAGAGCAAGGACGCGGAGGTGAAGCTCTACATCAACGCAGTGACAGAGAAGCACGTCCCGATCGCCCTCGTGAACAGCTTTGCGGCGGGAGAGGACACCCCGGAAATCCGGCGAAGGCAACTCGCCGATATTCAGAAGCGCTCGCGCAAACTTGGTGCCGACGCCGTCATGAACGTACGCGCGCTAAAGAACAGAGGGCGCGGCATGATCCCCGACGACAACGTCCCCTTCTCCGCAGTCAAGCCGGGGAACTACACGCAGTACTTCCTGCGCGGCACGGCGATCGTCTACGTCACCGAGGACGCCGAGACCACACCGACGATGATCCTCGAAGAGCCCGAGCTTCCCCGCGTAGGCGACATGCCGGCGAGCGTGGGCGAGGGTGAGATACCGGAGCTTGAGACGATCGACGAGCCGACGCTTGAAGAGCAGCTTTAACCAACGAGTGGCCCAGGGCCCTAGGGCTGAAGGAAAAGCACCATGAGTACTCAATTCGTTCCCCGGTTCTCGCACCTCGGTATCGAAGGCTTCAGAAGACTGAAGCAAGCAGACATCGAGCTGCGCCCTCTCACTGTACTTATTGGCGCCAACGGCTCAGGCAAGACATCCCTCCTTGATGCCTGGACCCTGCTGGCGCGATCGGCCCGCGGGGAACTCTCGCAGTGTATTTCCGAGTTTCAAGGAGTCGCAGCGATGAGATCGGGTGGTGAAGCCGAGAAGCTTCGATTCAGCACCTCAATGCCGGTCACGGGGAATCAGCCGCTCAGGTACACGCTCGAACTCGCTGCTGAAGGCACCGGCTTCCGAATCGATAATGAAAGCCTACTTCAGATCCGCGATCGCCCCGATCAACCATTCATGCACCTCACTTCAGACGGGAATAGTCCCAAATTTTACGATGTCAAATCGAAGAAACTGGCAAAGCCAGATTGGCAATTAATGACCGGGCAAACAATGCTGTCTCAGGTCCCGCCGATGTTCAAGGAGCCAGAGCAATTCCGTAAGACACTTGCAGCCTCGACTTTTTATCATGCTTTGGACGTTTCACCACGCGCGCCGGTACGCGTTCCTCAGCCGATGCGCCCGGCCACCCTCCCCGGGGAAAACGGTGAGGAACTCATCTCCTGCCTGTACACCATGCGCGAAACGGATCAGCCTAGGTTCCAGGCCGTCGAAGATGCGTTGTCCGCGGGGTTTCCTGATTTTCAGCGACTAGAGTTCCCGCCGGTGGCCGCCGGCACGCTCGCTCTGGCTTGGCGCGATAAGAACTTCCGTCACCCCCTGTACATGCATCAGCTTTCTGAGGGCACGCTTCGTTATCTCTGGCTGGTGACCCTTCTAAACTCTCCCGGCCTGACTGAAGTGACATTGATCGATGAACCCGAGGTGAGCCTGCACCCCGAACTGCTCAACCTGCTAGTCCACCAGTTCCGCGCGGCGACATCCCGGACTCAACTCATCGTCGCTACCCATGCGGATCGGCTTGTGAGATCCCTGAAGCCAGGTGAGGTGCTTGCGATGGACATCACTCAAGAGGGTTGGGCCGAGTCTCATTGGGGGGATAGCTTCGAGCTCGACAAGTGGATGGATGAGTTCTCACTCGACCAACTTTGGGGGATGGGTGAATTGGGTGGTCGGTCCCATTGAAAATCGCCGTCATGGTGGAGGGAGAGACCGAGCGGGCCTTCCAGCAGATCCTCCGCCGCTTCCTCGATACCCGCTTACACCGAGGAGTTCTCACGCTGAAATTCACCACGTTTCACGGTGCGCTCCCGACCGGCGAGAAACTTAAGAGAATCGTAACGATACACCTCACCGGGGCCAAGGCTTACGACCACGTAATCTGGCTCTCGGACGTGTATCCCGGGGGGAGGCACTGGAAAACCGCAGCAGAAGCCAAGGCGAGGGCACGTGAGTGGGTGGGAGAGGAGCCAAAGTTTCACCCGCATGTCGCGCTCCACGATTTTGAGGCGTGGCTCCTTCCTTACTGGGATCGCATCAAAGCCCACTCGGGCAGCAACCGAAGGGAGCCCGCCGCAAACCCGGAAAGCGTTAATCATAGTAGGCCCCCCGCATCCCTTCTGGCCGAGACCTACCGGACGGGGTCGAAGGGAAAGGCCTACAAGAAGCCGATCGATGCTCAAGCTATTCTCAAGGATCAGGACTTGCTCATCGCAATCAACAAGTGTCCTGAGCTTAAGGCGTTCGTGAACACCCTTCTTCGACTCGCCGGAGGGATCCAGATTGACTGAGCATACCCCCCAATGAAACCGGGCGCCCAGAAATCGACCGGGCGCCCGAATACGACGGACCACATGTCGCAGAGTTGTGTTACACCTTACCCGTAAACGCCGGGTAGAACGGGAGCAGCGATGTCGCCTTCTCGAGCGACCAGCAGCGCGCGATGAACTCGGTCTGGATCGCCTTTGGGAGGATGCCCTCTGCGAGCAGGCGGAACTTCTCTTCGATCTGCTTGTCGGTCATCTTGTTCTTCGGATGGCCGAGCGGATAGCGCGACTCGCCCTCGTGGACCTTGCCGTCCTTCATCGTGACGTGCAGGTGGTTGGCGAATCCATCCCCGTACATTGCCGTGAACTCGGCTTCTTCGACGATTTCGATGCGTTTCATGAACGCGAGCATTTCCGGATCGCGGAACTTGTGCTCATCGAAGCTGGCGAGGTTGACTTGTCCCTCCACGAGCGCGATCGCGATGCAGTAGGGGAGGCTGTGATCCGCCGTTTCCTTGCTCTGCGGCGCCCACTTTTCCGGCGAGCGTCCGATGATTTCGTATGAAGCCTTGTGCGTGCGCACACGGATCTTCTCGATGTCGCGCCACTTCACGCCTGCGTCGTGCATCTTCACGGCGACTTCCACGGCGGACTGCGCGTGGTACTCGACCGGCGCGGGCTTGATGTAGGTCTTCAGGATCATGCCCGGCGCTTCGCCGTCCTTTGCCAGCGTCAGATCAAAGTTCCCCGTCAGCACGAGTTCGAGGCCCTTGAAGCCCTCGAAGATCGGCGTCGGGCCCGTGAAGCCGGCCTTTGCCGCGCGGACGGCGAACAGACCGTTTCGACCTGCGTTGGCAAACGCGGCTGCCTTCCAGTTCGGCATCTCGCCCTCGCGCGTCTGGCGGATGGCGGTGTGGGCAACGCCGGCGATGCCGATCGCGTGCACGATGTCGTCCTCGCTCATGCCGAGCATCGCACCGCATGATGCTGCGACGGAGATGTTGCCATACGTGACGTGGTCGATGCCCTTCGCACGGAGCGAATTCGCATCGCACAGGCGGCACTGAACTTCGTAGGCGTTCGCGACGCCGAGGATCGCCTCGAGGCCCGTCTTGCCATAGACCTGTGCGGACGCGATCACGGCGGCAATGTTGTCGCTCGGGTGCGCGGGTTCCTTGGCCAAGTAGGTGTCATTGAAATCGAGCGTACGAACCATCGTCGCGTTCGCAAACGCGGCGTATTCGAGCGCGCCACCGGGGAGGTGACCCAAAACTTCGGCAGCACGTTCGCCGACGGGCATCGTCGAGGCGGCCACGCGCACAGCGGCTGCGGCGACTTCCGTCTGCCACGCGCCAAGCGCAGTCGCGACCGAGTCCAGCACGCGACGCTTGACCTCATGCACGACATCCGCGGGGAGAGATTCAGGGGTGTTCGACAAGCAATAGCGCGCAATCCTGCGCGCCTTATCAGGGGTGTGACCAGACATGTGGTTTCGAGACTCCGGGAGTGGAAGCGGGCAACTTTTCCCGCGATTGAACGCTTCAGTAGGCGCCGCAGCGGGTGAGCGGGCCAAGCCGGAAAGGGGGGGTGTGGACGCCCAGAGTTTTTGGCCGTTTTCCGGATGGCCAGGGTGCGACGTGCGAAACTCGAAGGGGGTGCCCACGTGTTCGCGTGTATCAAGAATATGCGGCCTGGCCATCTAATTTCCGACAATCGCAAATTGCCCAGTTCCCCGCCAATCGCGCCCCGTCGGCATCGACCGTATCCCGATTGTCGTTCAAACGACGATTATCCTTGCGCCTCGATAGTATCCCTCGTTTCCTCTAGCTAGTGGAAGCATCAAAAGTATCTCACAAGGACAAAGCTATGAACCTCCTTCTAGCTGCACGACCATCAGGTGGCACGATACTCAAGTGGGTTGGGGATTCGAGCGACTTGCGTGGCAGCCTAAGGGGCTTGATCATGACTGCCGCAGCCATCATCGCACCCTCGATGCTGTTCGCACAGAGCGCAGACTTTCGCGGACTCATCACATCAATCGACCACGGAACCAGCACTGCGGAGGTGAATGGAACCGTCGTTCACGTGAACGGTGCGACCGACTTCGAAAATCAGGCTGGCGGCACCGTGACATTCACCTACTTCCAGTACGGGATGAACGTTCGGGTTCGCGGCACGACTCAGGGCGACTCGAGCGTGCTCGCCGATCGATTCGACGAAAAGGAGCCGGGGTCAGGCTCCACGGGCGGCGGGACGGATCGGTTCCGCGGGATTCTGGAATCCAAGGATTCCGGGACGGGTGACGTGATCGTGAATGGCGTGACGATCCACACCACCCCGTACACTGCGTACGAAAATCTCGCCGGCGTGCCGATTATCTTCGGTGATTTGCCTCTCGGCGCCATCGTCAAGGTGGGAAGCACCCCGCTCGCCGATGGTACGCGCCTCGCCGGTGAAATCGAGATTGAGGACGACCTCGGCGGCGAGAACCTCCAGTTCAACCTCAAGTTCGAGGGCAACATCACGGCAATCGACTACACCAACACCACGGTTACGGTTGGCTCGAAGTTCGTCCTGACCGATGCCAACACCCGATTCGAGGATGTTGACAGTGAACCGATCCCCTTTACCAACTTCGCCATCGGCCAGTACATCGAAGTGAAGGCAAATACGCAGCCGGACGACAGCATCCTTGCGGTGGAGCTGGAGCAGAAGAACCCTGAGTCGGCCCCTACACACAACACGGCACTTCGTGGGAAACTGGAAGAGATCAACGTCGGCGCAGGGACACTCGTCGTCGCGGGAACCAACATCTCCACGAACGGCAGCACTCAGGTCCTCGACCAGTTCAACGCGAGCACGACACTGGACACGTTCAGCATCGGCGACCCGCTTGAGATCGAAGGTCTCCTCCAACCGGACTCAAGCATCCTCGCGACCAAGGTGAAGCGCGAAAACGACACGGTCGGCGGTGGGGGTGGAGTCGTGGACGACGTTCGGGTCTTCGGGACGATTGACTCCCTTGACTCGGGAACGAACAGCCTGGTCGTCGTGGGTCAGACCGTGACCACGAACGGATCGACGGCCTTCCTCTCCGGCGCGGGCGCGACGATCACCTTTGGTGACCTGACCGTCGGGGCCACCACGGAAGTCGAAGGATTCCTGCAGCAGGATGGATCGGTGCTCGCGACGCGCGTCCAGCTCGAAGCCGTAGGACGTCCGCGCGCCGCCGTCAGTGTCATCGTCTATGGACCCGTAATCGCGGTGAACAACCCCGTAAACACGATCAAGATTCGCAACAAGACGATCCAGGTGAACGGCGGCACGGTCTTCCGGAACGCCTACGGATCCCCGATCACGTTCGGTTCGATCATCACGGGCGACTACATCGGAGTCGGTGGCGATGGTCAGGTCGGGAACACGGTGCTAGCCGTCGATGCACGCCGCGAGGACCAGTTCTTCGCGTTCCCGCCCCTCGCCCCCTCATCCTCAGTCAGCACGTGGGAAATCTACGAGTAAACAACGGGAGGGGTCGCGGTCACACCGTCTGGCAGCGACAGCGCCGAAAAAAGACTCCCGCCCCGACGATCGTCGTCGGGGCGGGAATTTTGTTGAAGGCGGGGGAGGAGACGTTACTTCTTCGCCAACCTCTTCACTTCCCCATCCGCCCAGAGGTGTACCAGTCCGCGGAAGTGGCCGATGAAGTGGTCCTGTTCGTGGGTGGGGAAGATCGAACGGATCGTTGCGACGAGCATGTCCTCGAATTCCTGGGAGAGGAAGTACTCCGCGACGACCTCGTCGATGTGGCCGAGGTGTTTGTCGCAGAACTCCTCAAACTTCTCCGTCTCAAAATATTCGTCGGCGATCTTCTCGTACTCGGCCATGGCCTTCTTGTACGGGAGCTTCTTCTCCGCCACGGCCCAATACTTCGCGGGGTTGGTGGCGATGGCGAACTTGCGCTCGGTCACGGCGCAGAACACGCACCAACGCACCAGCGCCTTGAGCGCCCACGGGTAGTAGTAGTGCAGGCTGTTGACCGCGATGTCCGGGCAGGCATTCGCGTAATCGATCGCCCAGAGCGTGTCGCCTTGAAGGAGGCACTCGCACGAGTTGAATTCCCAGCGGAAGTACGAGTTGATCAGCTTCACCATCTGGCGCGCCTCGACTCCCTTCTCCGACGGGAGGAAGTTGTGATCGACCTGATAGCGCCCGTGCGATGGCTGCGTCGGATCGTAATGTAGCGAGATCACCTGCGGCCCGATGGCGAGCGAGCGGACAAACACGTCGAACGGCTCCACCGCCTTCTGAAGGTGCATCATCGACGTACCTGAATTGTCGTACTGCTCCATCAGAGTCTGTTCGTCCGGGATGCGGGAAACGCCGCGCCAGCCGCCGCCGTCGAAGGGCTTCATGTAGAGCGGATAGCCCATGCCCTTGGCGATCGCCGGCAGGTCAAACATGTCATTGTAGTTCTTGGATGTCGTCTCCCACTTTTTCTTGAACGTGGGATCGGCCGGCGGATTCTTCGTCGGAATCAGCCATGTCTCGGGGACGTTTAGGCCGAGCTTCATCATCGCGCAGTAGGCCGTGTGTTTCTCCATCGCCTGAAACGTGAACGGGTTGTTCACGAGGTAGAGGCCGTCGAGGAACGCGGCCTTCTTGAGCCACTCGCGCGGGTGCTGGTTCCAATACGCGAGGCGATCCACCACGAGGTTATAGGTCGTCGGTTGGCTGAGCTTGAACGGGTGGATGCGGACGCGTTCGGTGACGATGTTGTGCGTCTCGCCACCATGTTTGATCTTCAGATTCAGGCGGCGAATCAGGGCCTCAAACGTTGATGGCCAATCCACCTCATCGCCCAACAGCATGCCGATTTTTTTCGTGCTCATGATGGAACCTCGGGGATGATTTCCAGCCTCTTGGGTACTGCACACACCAAAAGTGCGGATTGTTGTTTCAGAGCAGGCGGCGGCCCAGGTGGTGGATCATCTGACGCCTCCACCAATGCCAATGATGCGCGGCGTCGTGCCCCCAAATGTCGCGCTCGTGGCTGATGCCCTTGTTCGCGAGCAGGTCGCACAAGCGGTGCGTTTCCGGCAGGCAGTTGCCCTCGTGCGCGCCCTGGCCGACGACGAGCGTCAGGTGCGCATGGTGCCGCACCCAATTCAGGTGATCGCCGTGATAGTTCGAGACGAAGGCCATTGGATCGTTAAAGTACACGTCCTCGCTGTAGAACCCGTTCATCAGGCGCCCGAGGTCGTACTTGCCGCTCAGGCCGATGCACCAATGAAAGATGTCGGGGCGTTTGAGGGCGACCTTGGCCGCGTGATATCCACCCGAACTGATGCCGCTGACGGCGATGCGGATGTCGTCGTTGCGACAATCGAAACGAATCGCAGGGACAAGATTGTTGAAGACGTAATCCTCGTACGCACGAACCATCGCGATGCGCCAGTTACCGTTCGCCTCATCATCGAGGAGCGTGTCGCGATCGAATCCCTCCGTGCAGTAGAGCTTGAGCTTTCCGTGTTCGAGGAATGGCGCGAGGGCCTCGATCATCCCCCCGCGTTCCCAGTCGTTGGCTCCGCCGCCGGCGGAGGGAAACGCGAGGAGGGGCATCCCGTAATGTCCGTAGGAATTCACCCACATGTGGCGGCCAATGGCCGGGCTGTATATGCGCGAGTGGACGACTTTCATCAGTTCTTGCCGTTCGGATCGGAGTGGCATGGCGGCATGGATACTCACATCCAACGCCGCTCATGTCGGCCGGGGTGATCGACCGATGACGGACAACGTTGCAACACAGAACCAGCTTCAAGACTGCTCGGTGTAGCTTTCGAGGGGTCCCCGCATGCGGCAAGGCAAAAGCGACCGTGGGGGCTGGGCGGTCATTTGTCCTTCCCTACGCACTATCAGGGGATGGCCGCGCAACCCCACATTAGAACGGCAGCTTCTCGCCCCTATAGTCAAGGTACGCGCCGTTGTCCGCCATGGTGGCGTTGGCGATGGTCGCGCGCATTTGGCGGATCGAGTCGGGGGCTTCGAGGGGTGCCTCCGGTCCGCCCATGTCGGTCTTCACCCAGCCGGGGTGCAATGCAAGGCAGACGACCTTGCGTGGCGCTTGTTCGATGGAGAGCGACTTCACGAGCATGTTGAGCGCGGCCTTGGATGCCCGGTAGGGGAGCATCCCGCCAAAGCACTGTGTGATCGAACCAAGCTCGGAGGACAGGAAGACGGCCTTCGCTTCAGTGCCTGTGGCGAGCAGCGGGACCAGATAACGCGCCGTGCCGACCGCGCCCACCACGTTCACGCCCAGCGTGTGTTCCCAGTCCGCGAAGTTGGTCTCAGCAAAAGTGACGTTCGGGCGGATGTTCACCCCGGCATTGTGGATGATGACGTTCGGGACGATACCGCGCTTTTTAAGCGCGGCCGCGAATTCTTCGAAGTCGTCCTCGTTGCGTACGTCGAGGATGAAAACGTCATTGATGCCGAGCTTACGCAGAGGCGCCGCATCCGATTCGTGCCGAACGGTGCCAACCACGCGCCAGCCATCCGCGAGATATTGTGTGGCAAACTCAAGCCCGAGTCCGCGTGAGACTCCGACGATCACGACTACTCTCTTCATCAGGTACCTCGCTTAATTTTTTGCTGCCGACTCGGTCGAGCCAGAATTGCCGTTGCTGCTGGTTGCGCCACCATTCCCCGATGCAGACGCGGGGCCCGCGACCGCTTCCTCCAGGTACGTGTAACCTTTCATTCCGTTCATGTAGAAGCTGGTGAAGAGCGCGCTTTCCTCGAGCGAGATGCGCTTGTCGCGCACGGCGCGTTCGACCATCTGGCGCATGCGATCGATCAGGAGAGGCACGTTGTACTGAACGTAGCTCAACACGTCGGAGACCGAGTCCCCCTCGACGATGTGCTCGAGGTCGGGCTGGCCGTCCTCCGCGATCGAAACGTGCACAGCGTTTGTGTCGCCGAACAGGTTGTGCAGGTCGCCCAGAATCTCCTGGTATGCACCGATGAGGAACACCGCCAGATAATACGGCTGGCCGGTGTAATCGTGCAATTCCAGCGTCTTCTTGATGTCGTGCAGGTCGATGAACTGGTCCACCTTGCCGTCGGAGTCGCACGTGATATCTGCGAGAACGCCGCGGCGCGTGGGTTCTTCGTTCATCCGGTGAATCGGCACGACGGGGAAGAGCTGGCGAATCGCCCAGCTATCGGGCATCGACTGGAACACAGAGAAATTGCAAAAGTACGTATCGCGCAGGAGTTCGCCCAGCCCCTCGAGTTCATCGGGGACATAGTCGAGTTTCTCAATCAGCGCCTGTGTCTTGAGGCAGATCGCCCAGAAGAGCGTCTCGGCGTGGCCGCGCTGCTCGAGCGAGATCGCCCCCATGTTGAACGAGTTCACCGCGTCGTCGCGCAACTGGACGGCGTCGTGGTATTGCTCGAGGAAGTTCTTTGCCGTGATCGCCGTGTGGATCTCGTGCAATTCGCGGACGAATTGGGATACGCCTTCTGCCTTGGGGTCGGGGAGTTCGAAGCTGTCGAATCGCGACGTGCCTAGAACATTGAAGACGAGCAGGCTGTGGTACGCCATGATCGCGCGACCGGACTCGGAGTAGATCGTCGGGTGCGGTACGCCGGAGGCATCGCAGACTGCCTTCACGCGGAAGACAACGTCGTTGGCGTATTCCTGCAGCGTGTAGTTCATCGACGAATCATAGCTCGTCTGCGAGCCATCGTAATCGACGCCGAGACCGCCGCCGACGTCGAGAATTTGCATCCCCGCGCCCGCCTTGTGAAGCTCAGCCCATACGCGTGCAGCTTCGGTCAATGCGGACTTGATCGAACGGATGTTGGTGATCTGGCTACCCATGTGGAAGTGCAGCAGGTTGAGGCAGTCGATCATGCCGCGTTCGCGCAAGTACTCCGCCGCGCGCAGCACTTCGGGAATCGTCAGGCCGAATTTCGACTGCATGCCCGCGCTACCTTCCCAACGTCCCGACCCGCGCGAGGCAAGCTTGAGGCGCACGCCAATCCGCGGACGCACATCGTGCGCCTGCGAGTACTTCACGATCAGTTCCAGTTCCGAAAATTTCTCGACGACGGGGATGATGTTGCGGCCGATCTTGCGCGCCAAGATCACCGACTCGATGTACTCGTCGTCCTTGAATCCGTTGCAGATGATCGGTGTGTCGTCCGTGCGCGTCAGTGCGAGCAGCGCGAGCAGCTCCGGCTTGGAGCCGGCCTCGATGCCGAAGCCGAATTGGCGACCGTGCTCGATGTACTCTTCGACGACGTGGCTCTGCTGGTTTACCTTAATCGGGTAAATGCAGGAATAGGCACCTTTGTAGTCGTACTCGCGGCGGGCATTTTCGAACGCCGTGTGCATGTCGCGCAGGCGCTCGCGCAGGATGTCATTGAACCTCAGCAGGACAGGGAGCCCGATGCCGCGCGCCTGAATCTGGTCCACGAGTTGTTTGAGGTCGAGGCTGCGGTCATCGCGAAAGGGATGCGCGGACACGTTGCCGTTGTCGGAAATACGGAAGAATCCGTTCCCCCAGTTCCGAATTCGGTACACGTCCTCGGAATCCTGGATCGTCCATTTGTTGATTGTGCGGAGGGTTTTCTCGATCGCCACGGTTGGGGCTTCTCCCTAGGAGGGGGATGTGGTGGCCGGAAGGGTACCCTTCGCAAGATTCAGGGAGTCCCGGCAGTCGCGCGCATTGCGTTTCCATCGCTCCCTCGCGTCAAGGGAGATCGCCGATAGGGCGTCCTGCCGGCGCCCAATACTTCATGGCGCTTCGGTCTCGCACTCCGTCGACATACGAAAAGTACGCCTCTGTCGAGCTCGCCTCGCGCGCGAAATGTCAGCGCGCCTCAATCCTCACTCATCGAACCCGGCGCGACAACCTCCACCTTCATTCGGTCGGGATCTTCGAAGAAAACCGCGCAATATCCCGAGCCACCAGCATAGGGATGCTTGTCTTCGTAGAGGATCTTCGTTCCACGTTCGCGGAGGTCCTTCGTCAGCGAATGTACTTCCTCTTCAGAGGCTGCGTGAAACGCCAAGTGATTCAATCCCACGCGGCACCGATGATACGGGGGATTGAGGAATCGCTCCTCGGTTTGCACGAACACGAGATAAGTCGCGCCGAGCTTCAGGCTCGCGCCCGCATCCCACCGCGCGGATTCGACATAACCGAACTTCCCCAGCAGCCATGACCAGAACTCAAGCGAGCGCTCGAGGTTTGAAACGTAGATCTCAACATGGTGGAGCAACCCGCGGTTCGGATTCATAGACCCTCCGGCATCCGGATCGTGGCGAGGTCTTCCTCGAAATGGCTTCGATCTTCCGCGTCGGCGATCTTTGCACCGAGTTGGCGCGCTTTCGAGACGTATTCGATCAGTTGACGCTCGGCTCCCGCGATCGATGTCGCACGCGCCAGCGCTTCGTACGCGTAGGCGATATCAAAATCTCCGATTCCATGCTCTTCGCAAATCGCGAGACAACGCTGCGCGTGATACATCGCTGGCTCGACCCGCCCCAAGACCGAGTAGACGCGGGAAATCTGCCACTCGCCGCGCGCAAAGTTCTTCGGTTCACCGACGAAGCCCCAGTGATGGCGTGAGGCATGGGCAGCGTGGATCATCTTGTCTGTTTCGGCCTGCGTACGGTCGTTCTTCTCAATCAACGTCCAGGTGAAGTTGAACAGCTCGACCCCTTGGGCGCGGTGCATTTTACGGAGTTCTTCGGTCAACTCTGCTGCCATGACTCACCCCAGTTAGTTTGTCTCGAATTGAAGATGCCCATATGGGACTCCCTTTCGCCGGGATGAATCAAGCCGCATCCAACGTCAATTTGGTTGGCGGAGCGCACGACCGACATTGAACAGTTCGTCCCATGGAAGAGAACGCGACTCTGGGTATCTACCTTCACGTGCCGTTTTGCAAGCACGCGTGTCCCTATTGTGATTTCTACAAGCTTGAGCTGCGAGATCGCCCAGCGCGGGACAGGATCGAGTTCCCCGACCTGCTCGTCCGCGAATGCGAGTTGTTGCTCGATGCACACCCCGAGCTCCGAACTCGGCGGATCGAGACCGTGTACTTCGGCGGTGGCACGCCGAGCACGCTTGTCCCCTCGGGCGTTGGGAGCGCGATCGAACGGATGCTCTTACCGTTCGGCGCAAAGGCGCACGACATCGAAATCACGCTCGAGGCCAATCCCGAGAATCTGACCGAAGGTCGCGCCGCGAAGTGGTTCGCTGCCGGGATCACGCGGATCAGCATGGGGGCACAGAGTTTCGCAAGACGGCATCTCGAGAGACTAGAGCGCCTGCACGGTCCGGAAACGATCCGCGACGCCGTGGCCAACTCGCGGGCGTGCGGGTTCTCGAACATCAACATCGACCTCATGTTTGCGCTTCCGGATCAGAGTTTCGATGAGTGGATGGAAAGTCTGGCCGCGGCGGTTGCGCTCGTTCCTGAGCACATCAGCTTCTATGGCATGACCGTGCATGAGCACACGCCATTCGAAATTGAGGACCGCGCGGGGCGGCTCTCAATGCCGAGCGAGGATGCGCAGGCTGAGATGTACCTTCGCGGAGCTGAGTTACTGGAGCGTGCAGGCTTCGAGCACTACGAGATTAGCAACTTCGCCCGCCCCGGGTTTCGGAGCCGTCACAACCGCCGATACTGGTCGCGGGCAGATGTTCTCGCGCTCGGGCCCTCCGCACATAGTTCCGTCGGCGCGCAGCGGTGGCGGAATCCCTCGGACATTGATGCATGGGCAGCGGCGATCCGCGAGGGGCACCTCCCCACAGAGGAACTCGAATCGTTGAGTTCAGAAGCGGTGCTTGAGGAGGCGCTGTTCTGCAACCTACGGCGGTGCGAGGGAATCCTCGCGAGTGAACAGCCCGCGCTGTACGAGCGCGCGACCGCATGGGCGGCGCGGCTTGACTCAACGAGCCGCGCCGAATGGACGTCCGAGTCCGAGCAAGCCCTTCGCCTGACGCGCGCAGGTTGGCTCGTCAGTGACGCGATCATTCATTCGATGATGTCTGCGGGTTCAGACCCAGGTCGGGCCTGAATCTGCTTACTGCCCCGGGGCGGGATGCGTGCCGGGTGGATCGCGAATCGGCGCCGTCAGTTGGAATATTTCTTCCGGGCTCGGCGTCGGGGTATCGAGCGTCGTGATGACGTTGCCGCTCGCCGTGTGAAGCACGGCGACCGAGTTACCCCCCGGCTGAACCTTGCCGGGCAGCCCGTCTGGAACGCGTCCATCATCCGCCACATTGATGAGGGCTCCCATCATCATCTTGCGACCCGCGCTCTTTGGATTGCCGAGGGTGGTAATGAAGTCGCGCCCTTCCTCGCCCTGTCCGGGGATGATGGTGAGGATGTATTTTTCTTGAGTGCGAGCAGCAGCCACCGCCTCGTCGAAGGTCATCTTGCCAAGTGAATAGCGCGCGCGTTGGTACTCCTCTTCGCGCTGCTGCGCCTCGATAGCTTCAAGACTGATCGAGTCCGCCCATCGCGGGATCGAAATCGAAGCCACCGACGCGATGTCGCGTCCTTCCGAATCGGTCCCGCCGATCACGAGAAGCTGCGAGTCTGCTTCGTTGATGACCAATTTCGCTCCAAGTCTTGCCGATGCCTGCGTCACGACAGGGCGCCAGTTGCCTCGGGTGTTCTTGTCCACTTCCCCCGCGATGAGCAGCGTCAGCGAGGTCTCGCCATCTTCGACGGCGCCCTTGGGCATGCGTCCGGCCACGATCGAAACTTGCCCTGCGACCGTGGCGGACGGGCCTTCCACCGGCCACGGCAAAGGCAGCGTGTCAGCGCGCCACTGCGAAATCATGTCATTGCCGAATCGGACCGACCACGACTCGCGTGCCTCGGTCATTTCCTGGGGAGTGCGTCCTTCGGGCGTCCCACCCAGGACTGTGAAGCCTGACTTGCTCAGGAGTGTCGTAAAGTCCCTGCGTGCGGTCAGGAGCTGGTCACTCGACTGCCAGCTTCCCAGCTTGGATTCCAACCAAGGTGCACCCCAAACGCGGATGCCGGGGCGTTCCCCGAGGTTATCGCGCGCGACGACGGCGAGCATGTTGTCTGAGACCTTGATGGACAGGATTTCCTTGATCGCGCCGGGCAGCTCATGGCGGCGAAATCCCGTCGGGGCACCCTTTGCGTCAAAGCCGGAAGAGAACAACATCCCCCCCGCGTCCTTCGCGGAGGAAGTCGTCGCGAGCCACAACTGACCCGCCTTGGGCATATAAGCCAAGCCGACGGGTTCCTGTCCCGCAGGGACTTCCTCGATCGCATGACGCGTCATCGTGCCGCTGGTCCCGTTGTCGGCCAGATCGAGTGAAAGCAAGGCGACTCCCGAGGCGTCCTTGATGACCGCCGAGAGGTTGCGTCGGAACGCGGCGATACCCTTTGCCTTGGCCATTTCCGGGGGCAGCGGTGCCTCCCAGTCTGTCCCTACCGTCTTCCCAACCGGTCGCTGCACTGGGCTTGGAGGAAGTTCCGGGATGGTGTCGGGGATTTTGACGGCCTCACTTCGCGAGGCGTGCTGCCCGATCACGGTGCCTGCGACCAGCATGGATGCAACCGCGAGAAAGACGCTCTTGGACGGACTGAACATGGGGACTCCGGGATTCTCTTGTTCTCAGAATTGAAGGTTCTTGTGCAGCGAAAAGTATTCCTGACTCATGCGACCGCGCTCCACCCACGCAGGATAGCCAACGTGGCTTATCCTTGCGGTCGAGGGGGTTTTCCCACCGAATGACTGGAGGCATTTGCTTGGCCCGGCAGTTCGTTGGTTCGTATGCCACGCCGGACTTGACGACAAGAGAGATTCCGTGACCCACCCCAGTGCCCCAAGCAGAATCCGCCCTCGGCGATCGAGTTCTCTCGTAGCCTCTTCCCTCCTTGCCTGCGCCTTTCTGTCACTGACTTTCCACGCTCCCGCGCAGAACCACAGTCGCACCGACATCCTGGATTCGAGCAAGCTGACGCACGGGATGAAAGGCTACGGCCTCAGCGTTTTCAGCGGGCGCGTGCCCGAGCGCTTCGACGTCACAATCCTTGGGGTGGCGTACAACTACAACGGCGGCACGGACATGATCCTGGCCGAATTGGATCACCCGCTGATTAATGCGCACGGCGTGGTCGCGGGGATGAGCGGCAGTCCGGTGTACATCGACGGCAAGTTGATCGGCGCGGTCGCGTTCGGCTGGGGATTTTCCAACCGTCCCGTGGGGGGGATTCAGCCCATCAAGGGCATGCTGGAGGTCTTGGATCAGACCACGGCGGATCGCCCCGAACGATCCACGGTACCGTACAACGTGGACTCGTGGCCCGCGGGCAAGAGCGCGCTCTCCTCCTCCGGGGCTGTGTTTGGTGCCCCATCCACGGTGACTTTCCCTGGGCGCGCCTTGGCGGCGATGGGCCTCCCCGAGGTCGCGGACGTGGCTGATGTGGAGTTCCGCCCACTCGCCTCGCCCTTGATGATCAGTTCGAGTCACCCCTTGGTGATGCACCTCTTCGAGGAATACTTCGGCGGTTCCGGGCTGCGGCCTGTGATGGCGGGAGCGGTCTCCGGGCCGGCCACCGGCGGTGAGGACCTCTCCCAAGCCAACATGGTCGATGGTGGCGCCATCGCCGTTTCGTTTTGCGAGGGGGACCTCGTGCTCGCGGCGGTTGGTACGACGACGTTCGTCGAGGGTGACAAGCTGGTCGCGTTCGGGCATCCCATGACCAACACGGGGAGTGTGGACATGCCCGTCAGCGAGGCCGACATCGTCGCCGTCATTCCCTCGCTTTCCAGCCCCTTCAAGATTGGCCGAGCTGTCGTCCCAGCGGGCGCGCTTAGGCAGGACCGCACCGAGGCAATCGGCATCACCCTTTCACAACGGCCCAAACTCAAGCCACTCAAGATCCGCGTCGTTGCCCCCGAAGTGAACGAAGACCGCACCTTTCAGTTCCGCCTTTGGGAAGACCGGTTCTACCTCCCCGGCGTGGCCGCGATGTGTTTCGGCGAGGCGCTCTCCACGGTGGCGCGCGACTCCGGTCCGATGACCGCCGACGTCGCGATGGTCGTCACGATGGAGGACGGCCGCGTCGTTCGCCGGTCTCAATACTTGAGCGGTGAATCGCTCATTTCGGCGTTCGCCTCGGGATCGATCTCCGGCGATCTCTCCGCGCTGACGAACAATCCAATAGAACCACTCGCGATCAAGAACATCGAGATTGTCGCGCACATCGGTGACAAACTTCAGCTCAACGCCATGACGGACGTCCGCATGAGGAAGTCCGTCTATCGTCCCGGCGAAACTCTGGGCGGGAGCGTGCGTTTCGAGCGTTGGCGCGAGAAGCCAGTCGAGAACGAATTCTCGATCCGGCTCCCGGATGACATTCCCGACGGCAAGTACGAGGTGCTCGTCATCGACAATGCTGCGCGTCGTGATCTCGAAAATGCCACGCGTCCTGAACTCGCCCGGATGCAGACGACCGACGACGTATTCCGCAGGCTCGAAGCCAACTTTCCTGCGAACCGGATGTGGGTCGTGATCTACGAACCTGCGAAGCAACTCGTGATCGATGATTACGCGATGGGAAGCTTGCCAAAATCGGTCGCCGCCACGACTGCTTCCACGATGGCACAGACCAACTATGCACGTGTCGCCGAGGGAAGAGTGCTCGCAGAAACTTCCATGAAGCAGCCCAACCGTGTGGCGGGGGGGCGTCGCCTCCAGATTGAAGTCCGACGCAATGCCCCCGCGGCGGCATCCGAGTGACCCTGTCCCGCTCAACCAAGCCCCAAGGAATCCCGCATACGATGTCACCCGCTCCCTCGAGCCGCGCGCTCAAGTCGCTGCTATCCAGCATTCGGACTCTCGCCCTGACCGCCATTTTCGCTGGTGCGGCGCTGTCCTCCCACGCTGCCGTCACCGAGGTCTTTGTGGACGATGCCGTGCCCGATTTCCGCGGGGGCGATGTCACGACTTCGACGCTGACGTGGGATGGGTTTGTGACCGCGCCCGCGCGTCGCGCGCTCCTCGCCAAGCTTGAGGCTGAGATCGTCTGGGACGCTGCTCCAGCGGGGGAGGGACGGTACTACATCGCGACCGGGCATGAGGGGAAACTCTTCGAACTGTCGGGTAGGAACGTCAAACTCTTGCACACGTTCGAGGAACCTGCGGTGTATGCGATTTCCCCCCAGAAGGACGCCTCGATCCTCGCGGCCACGAGCCCCGGGGGACGCGTCTATCGCATCGCCAAGCCGGGAGATGACCCCAAGGTTTTCGCCGAGACCGGCCAAGGGTTGATTTGGAAGCTGCTCCCTCGCCCCGATGGCAGCGTGCTCGCTGCGACGGGCCCCGAGGGACGCATCGTTCGCATCGATTCCTCCGGAACGACGAGCACCCTCGCGCGCATCGAAGACACCGTGAACATCCTCGACATCATTGATGACGGCCCGGACGCGATTCTGGCGGCAACGCAGGGAAAGGGCCTCGTCGCACGCGTCAAGAAAGACGGCACGATCTTCATCATGGCGGACTCCGAGCAGGAGGAGGTTCGTCGGCTCGCGCGGCGCCCCGACGGGACCGTGATCGCCGCTGTGAACGGAACGCGATCCCCCGGCGACAAGTTCTTCAAGCGCGTCCCCCAAACGAATCCCTCGGGTGAGAAGCGCGAACCCAAACCGCGCGACGTATCGTTCGTGTTCAGCATCTTTCCGGACGGGTACGCAGATGAACTCTGGCCTTCGCCCGAGGTCCCCATCCACGACATCGCACTCACCGACGAAGGGAACCTCCTCGTCGCATCCGGCAACAAGGGTGCCCTCTTCTCGATCGATCCCGAAGGGCGCACGAACGTGCTCGGCGGTTCGGAGGAGAAGATCCTGAGCCGCATCGCGTCGGCAGGCGATGGCGCCTTCCTGCTGGGTACAGGCGATGCCGCGACGCTGCAGGAGATTCATCCCTCGAAGTTCATGCCCGGCACGTTCGAGTCCCGCGTCCACAACGTCAAAGGCTCGGCTCGTTGGGGACGCCTCAACGTGCTCATGCCCGGTCCCGCCAGTGGAGGAATCCGCGTGGCAACACGATCCGGCAACACGTCCAAGGCTGACAGCACTTGGGCGCCGTGGAGTGAATGGCAGGATGTCGCGAGCGGCACCGCAGAGATCAGGAGCCCGACGGGACGCTTCGTCCAGTATCGTCTCGGCATCGATCCCGTCCCTGATGGGACGGCGACTCGTGTGGATGCGGTGCGGCTGTTCTATCGCCAGATGAACCAGAAGCCCGTCATCACGTCCCTTGAAGTCAAGGCAACCGAACCCCCGAAAGATGCCAACAAGGGTGGACGCGGTGGTGCCCCCGGATCGGCCCTGAAGACGGGACCTGTCTTCGTTGATCCGGACATGAACCAGAGATCGCTCGATGTGAACTGGAAGGCGGAGGACGCAAATGGTGACTCGCTCGTCTTCCAACTCTTCATCCAGAAGTCGGACTCGGATCGTTGGGTTCCGCTCGGCGAGGAGCAGTCGGGAACGGCGTACAAGCTCGACACGCGCGGCATTCCTGATGGACTGCACCGATTCCGCGTTGAGGCTCGCGATTACAAGAACAACCCCACCGGCGAGGAGCGTACGGGCGAGGCCGTCTCCGGGTTCCACACAATCGACAACACGATGCCCGAGATCATCCGCTTCGAGGTGACCCCCGCAAAGGCAGGGCGTCTCGTTTCGATCAAGGCACAGGACAGCGCCACGAACATCGTCGCCGCCGCCTGGCGATTCGACACCGAAGAATGGAACTTCCTCAACACGGTGGATGGAATTTTCGATGACCGGGCGGAGCATTTTGAGTTTGAATTGCCCAACGACGGCGGAAAGGCGGGCACGGTGCTCACCGTGCTAGTCACCGACGATGGCGGCAACACAGCGGTGCGGAGTCTGACCCTTGACTAAGACGCTTCGCGAGCGCCTCTCGCGCCACGATCCGATGATGACAATCCCTGCCTCGGTCTCCGTGGCAGAGCAACCACCCGGCGTGCGCATCATCCATGTCGAGGAGGGGTCGCTCGCCGAGGAAGCCGGGATCAAACCCGGGGAAAAGCTCCTTCACATCAATGGCAAGGGCATCCGCGACACGGTCGATTTCTTCTTCTACGGAAGCGAAGATCGACTGAAGCTCGAATTGCAGGACGAGGCCGGCGTCGCACGTACGGTCCGCATCCGCAAGGACTCACCGGAGCAACATCTTGGCATCGAGGTTGATCAGTTCACGACACAGAACTGCGGATGCAATTGTGTGTTCTGTTTCGTGCATCAGCTCCCCGACAACATGCGCCAGACGCTCTATGTGAAGGACGAGGATTATCGTCTCTCGTTCATGCAGGGGAGCTATGTCACTGGCGTGACGCTCAAGCAATCCGACCTCGATCGCATCGCGAAACAGCGCCTGACGCCGCTCTACATCAGCATCCACGCGATCGACGAGGAACTCCGTCGTTGGTTGCTCGGCATCAAGAAGGCGCTCCCCGCGCTCGAGATGCTGAACTTCTTCAAGAAAAACCGAATCACGGTCCACACGCAGATCGTGCTCACGCCCGGCAAGAACGATGGCGGGCAACTCAAGAAGACCCTCACCGCGCTGCTCGATCTCCATCCGACGGTTGCCAGCGTCGCCATCGTCCCACTCGGGATGACGAAGTGGCGCGAAGGGCTCCCCGACTTGCAGCCGGTCACGCCGGACTATGCGGACAAGTTCATCCGCGATCTGAAGCCAATCATCAAGGGCGCCGAGGAACGATTCGGCGAACCGATCGTGATGCTTGCCGACGAGTGGTTCCTCATCGCGGGACGAAAGCCGCCCTCGTATTCGAAGTATCCTGACATGCCCCAGCTCGAAAACGGAGTGGGCATGGTGTATCACTTCTACAAGGACTTCGCAAAAGCGAAGCGCCTGCTGCCGAAGTCGCTCGGGAAGAAATGGCGCGTCGCCGCGATCACGAGCACCCTCAGCGGCAGCGTGCTCGACCGCGTTCGCGCGCTTTGCCGCGAATGCGACGGCCTGGAGATCGACCTGCTCCCGACGGTGAACACGCTCTTCGGCGAAACCATCCACGTGACGGGTCTGCTAAGCGGCGGCGACATCGGCAAGACGATCAGGCACAACCCGTTCTACGATCAGTTTCTGCTCCCCGGCAACTGCCTCCGCAAGTACGACGAACGCTTCATCGACGACATGAAACTCAGCGACCTGCGCAAATCGACCGGGCGACTCATCACACCCGTGCTGGGCGGATCGCTCGACTTCGTCCAGACGATCCTCGACGGCGCACTCGGCCGCCAACACGAGGGCCCGAAGGACCACCCGTTCCTGAAGAAGCATTGGAGCAATTCGTGAGGACATGAACGAGCCCACGTCCTCGCCCTCCAGTTCCGCCCCTACCTCACGCACGCGCATCATCATCGCTTTCCTCATCGCGGTGTTTCCCGCGATTGCGTGGTCGATTTTCTTCGGAGACATCGCGCCGCAGGATGATGCGGGGGAGTACTGGAAGCTGGGCGTGCAGTGGGCGGAGACGGGCATGTACGGGACGAAGGATGCGCCCGAGGCATATTGGCCCCCTGGGTACCCGGCGTTCGTGATGGCGGCGGTCAAGATTGTTGGACCTCATTGGCGTGCGGTGGCTGCGGTGAATCTGCTGTTTCACTTTGCGACGATCGCGTTGATCGGTTGGGTCGCGATGCGCACGTTCGGCGCGCGCACGGCCGGGGCCGCGATGGTTCTCGGAGGGTGGATCTGGGACATCGTCACGCTGCCGGCGGTGTTGCTTTCGGAAAACACATTCAACCTGATTCTGATCGGTGGCGTCGCGCTGATGCTCGTGCGCTCGAAGGGATGGGCGCGGGTCGCGTATTTCTTCGCCGCGGGATTGCTCTGGGGAATCGGTGCACTGACGCGAGGCAACATCCTAGGCCTCCCGTTCTTCCTGATCGTCGCTGTGGCGATTTGGATCCCTTGGGCGATGAGGCTGCGTCTGCGCGTCCTCGCGATGCTTTGTGTCCTGCTCGCAGGATATCTGCTTCCCATCGCGATTTGGGCGCAGAGGAACTATCGCGCCTACGACATGTTCATCCCGATTTCGCTGAATTCCGGCGAGATTCTGGCGCTTTCCTTCAACCCGGACAACACGTGGTGGTATCTTCCTCCCGGCGATCCTTACCGCGAGAATTGGGGCCTGCGCGAGGGTGACCTGGTGGGCAACTATCAGCGCGGGCGCGACACCGCCATCGCGGAAATCAAGGCTCACCCCATTCGATCGTTCTTCAAGTCCCTCCCCAAGGTATGGTGGACGTTCAACGGCCAGCTCCCCTGGTTTGCGAATCGCGACATCGCGAAGGTCTGGGCGAACGAGTACTACATTTTCGAGTCGGCTATCACGTGGCAGTGGACCATCTTCATGCTGATGGTTCTGGGAGGCGCGCTGTTTGCGAGACATCTTGATACGCCGCAAAAGCTGCTGCTGCTCGGCGTGGTTGCCTACTGGGTATTCTTCCACGGGATCGTCAAGGTCGTTCCGCGATATCGAATTCCGATCATTCCGATCTTCGCGATCTACGCAGGGTTCTTCTTTGCCCAAGTGCTCCCACGTCTGCGCAAGATGCGCGAGATCGCGGCGCGCCCGGTCACGGACGCGATTGCCGAACCCGCCGAAGCGAGATAGGCTGATGAGGATTCTGCCAGGAGGGATCGCGCATGGATGACTTCGGCTCGGGCATCGTCAAATACTCGTCATTCATCTACCTCGGTCTCTCCGTAATGATCGGCTATGTTCTCCTGCGCGTCTATGGATCGAAGAACAAGCAGCAGCGCGAGACCGCCGAGGATCGACTCGCGCGCGAGCTCGCGGAATTCCGCGGGACGCACGCACCCGCGACGAATCAGCCCGATCCTGCGGAAGATGCGAGCGGTCTCGAAGGGCCATCGTACACCGACGACCAGCGCGCAGCCCTCGACGCCGCGAAGGCAAAGGATGACCCTCAGCCGTGAGTGAATCGCGCGCGCTTGCCCGCATCCCGGCACCTCCGACGACGTTGATGGGTCTTCCTGTGTGCACGCTTGCGCCTGCGAAACTCGTCGATGTTTTGGTGCGCATGGGGCTCGATCGTGGGACGTACCGCATGGCCGCATACTTGAACGCACATGTTTGCAATCTCGCTGCCAACGATCGCGCGTTGCGAGGTATCCTCGCCTCAGTCGATCTGCTCTATGCGGATGGCATGGCCGTGGTGTGGGCGAACCGGTTGGTGAACGGGCGCGCGGGATCCCGCGCGAGCGCCGCGCACTTTCTCGAGTCATTCTGCTGGGCGGCGGCCGGGCGCGGGTTGAAGCTCGCCTTCATCGGGGGCGCGAAGGGAGTCGCCGCCAACGCCGCCAAACGGCTCGCTACCTTGGTCCCATCGCTGAAAATCGTCGCCGTCGAGCACGGTTACTTCGATGCGGCGGGGGAGCGCGACCTGCGCAGACGCCTCCGCACCGCTCAGCCCGACGTCATCCTTTGCGGGTTGGGCTCGCCGCGTCAGGAACTCGTTGCCGAGCGGCTGAAGCGCGCACAGATCGCCCCACTCGTTTGGTGCGTTGGTGCATTGTTCGAGTACTTTGGTTCAGGACGCCCACGCGCGCCGCGCTGGATGCGGGACGCCGGGCTGGAGTGGGCGTTCCGCTTCGCGCAGGAACCCGCACGCTTGTTCACGCGATACACAGTTGGCAATGCGGCGTTTGCGCTGCGTGTCGCGCGAGAAATCGTGTCGCCGACGCCGCGCGTCGCACCCCGCGGGAGGACCTCACATTGAGTACCACGCGCCATCACTACGCGATTGAGGCAATTGTGGGGCCTGACCATCTCTTCCGCGCGCTGCGCGAAACGTGCGGTGATACGCGCCTGCGCGAGGGAGAGCCGGACCTCGAGTTCGACTGGATCAAGCGACGCGTCGCCATCAAGGCGAACTCGCCCGAGATGCTGACCCTCGCGAACGAACTGTTTCTCAAGCGCCTCGATCGGCTCGGGGCTCCTCCCGATGCTGTGCTCGCCGGGAAGGTCGAGCGAGCAGGGACCATGTACGTCCAGCCTTATGGCGTGCTCATGAATCCGCCTGAGATTTTCGTAGAACTCATCGCGGGGATGTTGTTGGAACTGGGTTGCACGACGCTCCGGATCGAGCCGGGTGGGACGAGGTTTTCCTTCGCGATCGGAGCGATCTCCAAGGCAGTGGATCACGAACGCGTCGTGGAACAATTCCCGCTCCCGGACTACGTCGCGCTTCAGGACCTCGGGCGATCCTGAGTCACAAAAAAACCGGGGCGAACATCTGTCCGCCCCGGAATAGGTTACTTGAGGGTGCGCACACGAATCAGACGATCGTCTTACCCGCGTCGCCCGGCTCGAAGTAGTGCGCCTTGTCCATGTTGAAGAGAAGCGTCTTGTCCTGATCGAGCTGCGCGTGTGTGTGCGAGTCCACGCGCGCGACAAAGGATGTCTTGCCGGTCGTGAGGTAGATGTACGTTTCCGAGCCCATCGGTTCGATGATTTCGACCTGGGCGGAGATGGAGACCTGCGCCTCCGAGCCACGATTGAACTCGGGATCGACGACGTCTTCCGGGCGAATGCCGAACGTGACCTTCCCGTCGGGGAGCTTTGCCTCACGCAGTGCCTTGGCGTGCGCCTCGGGGATCTCGACCTTGAGCTCACCTTCGTCGAACATCAGCTTGCCGCCTTCGTCGACGATGCGCCCTTCCATGAAATTCATCGGAGGCGAGCCGATAAAGCCCGCCACGAATCGATTCACCGGATGGTCATAGAGACTGATCGGATCGTCGATCTGGTGCACGAGACCATCCTTCATCACGACGATGCGATCGCCCATGGTCATGGCTTCGATCTGATCGTGTGTGACGTAGATCATGGTAGACTGAAGGCGAGCGTGCAGCTTTGAAATCTCAGTGCGCATCTGGACGCGCAGTTTGGCGTCGAGGTTCGAGAGCGGTTCGTCGAAGAGGAACACGCTCGGCATGCGAACGATGGCGCGACCGACGGCGACGCGCTGGCGCTGACCGCCGGAGAGTGCCTTCGGCTTGCGCTCGAGGAGGTGCTCGATGTCGAGGATCTTCGCGGCTTCGCGCACGCGCGTGTCGATTTCCGACTGCGGGCGCTTGCGGAGTTCCAACCCGAATGCCATGTTCTTGTAAACCGACATGTGCGGATAGAGGGCGTAGTTCTGGAACACCATCGCGATGTCACGATCTTTCGGCGCGACATCGTTCACGACGCGGTCGCCGATCTTGATCGTGCCCTTGCTGATCTCTTCCAGACCAGCCACCATGCGAAGCGTCGTGGATTTTCCGCATCCGGACGGGCCGACAAGGACGAGGAACTCCTTGTCCTTCACTTCGAGATTCACGTCATTCACGGCGGTCACACCGCCCGGGTAGATCTTGAATACGTTTTCGAGGGTGACCGATGCCATGCGTTCACTCTGACCAATTGGGCACCGTGGCGCCCGGGATGATTGTCCGATACAGGAGGCTGGCCTTTTGAGCCACACGCGAGCGACGGGGCGCAAACGTGAAAAGGCGCGGCGCGCACCCTTTCTTCAGTCAGCGGGGAACTGAACGACCCCCTGGCGCCGGGAACCGGCCACCTGCCACGAGCCGTCCGTCGCGAAACGAACGGTCACCGTGCCGTCCAGATCCGTCCGCCAAATCCCTGCGCCGATGATCTCCGCACGCTCGATGACTTCAGGGGCCGGATGGCCAAAGTTGTTCCCCGCGCCGCAACTCAGGATCACAATCCCCGGCCTCGTTGCATCCAGCAAACCCTCCCCGGTCGAGTCTCGCGACCCATGATGCCCGGCTTTCAGCACATCGACTTCGCCGACGAGCCCGGACGACAACATCGATGCCTCAGCGTCGCGCTCGGCGTCCCCTGTAAGGAGGATGCGCTCCCCGCCGGGAGCGGTGACCAGAAAGACCAGCGAAGCCTCGTTGCGCTCCACGCCGGACGAGAGGAACTCGGGTGCAGGATGCAGCACATCGACCCGGATCGGAGGGCTCCCGAACTGGAGTGAACTTCCACGCGCCAGTTGCGTGAGCGGAATCCTCGCATCGAGGCGTGCGCCCTCCAGATCGCGGAATGCACCGCTCGTCGAGACGGTTCCTCCCGTGAAGACCTGCCCGACCTTGCGAGTGCGCAGCACTGCGGGAAGCCCGGCGATGTGGTCGAGGTCCGCGTGTGTCGCAGCGACGAAATCCAACTCACGGATGCCTTGCGAATCGAGCCACCGAACCGCTTGGAGTGCGGGGCCTCCGTCGATCAAACCGCGCGCGCCATTTGCCGCTTCAAGCAGGATCGCATCACCCTGTCCCACGTCGATGAAATGCACGGTGAGCGGCGCCCGCCCGGGTCGCACCGTGTGCCACGCCCACGCGACGCTCGCCATCACCGCAATCGCCACCGCCGTGCGACGCAGCGCTGGCCAAGGCGACTGGCCCTCGAGCACCCACGGCGTCGCGAACAGTCCCACGAGCCACGCGACGGTGAGCTCCGTCGGCCACTGTCCCGACGGAACCACTGCGAATGGTGCGCTCGCGAGCCACGCCACACTTGCGTCCAGAAATGCGAGAAACGGCCCCAGCAGGCCCAGCAGCATGCTCGCCGTTTCTGGGGCGGCTGCGCTCAGAATGGAAAGCAAGAACGCGACGAGCATGATCTGTGCAGCGAGGAACGAGAACAGCGCATTCGCCAACGGCGCGATCAACGAGACCTGACCGAACCACGAGGCGAGCAACGGTGTCGCGGCAAGTTGCACCATGCAACTGACGAAGGCCGTCTGGAGCAGGAGGAGTGCGATCCTCCCCAGGCGGCCCCAGCCGAACCTGGGTCCGAGACGTTCCTCCATCAACAGGCACCACGGCTGCGTTAGGACGAGTACGAGCGCGCACAAGAACGTGAGTTGGAACTCGAGCGCGTGGACAGCCTGAGGCTGGATCAGGATCATCGCGAGGAAGATCGTCGAGAGCGCGGCCAGACTATCGACCGGACGTGCGAGCAATGTTGCAATCGCGTGCGCCGCCAAGAGCGCTGCCGCGCGCAGGACGGGGGTTTCGAGTCCCGCTATCCCCGCGAAAATCGCCAGCGCCACCAAGAACGCAGCGACGCGCAGGCCACGCCCCAATCCGAGGATGCCGAGCATGCGGTACGTCAACAGCCCCACGAGCATCGTGTGGAAACCCGATACCGAGAAAAGATGCACCAGGCCCGTCCTGCGAAATGATTCCCGCTGCGCAATCGAGAGTGATTCCGTGTTACCCAGCAGCATCGCCGAAAGCAGCGCGCCACGCTTTTCGGGGAGACCGGCATTGATAAATGCAGCAGTCGCGCGCGACGCCCGCTTGCAGAGTGCATGAATGCGGCCCCGGAGGTCGCGGGGCGCGGGTGCTGCCGGCACCGCAACGACGCGGGCTTCGAAGCGGGCGATCGCACCGCGCGAACGCGCCCAACGGTCGGGGGAATCTGCTCCCCGACCATTTTCAAGTTCAAAGGCGCGCCCGCTGAAGGAGACGGAATCACCGGTTTCGAGTCCGAGAAGCATCCCGGATTCCTCGGGCGAAGGCGTGCGAAACTGCACCGGGATGGGGGACGGGAATTGGATCCATTCGCCTGCGCTCGCGAGTCGCGAATCCGGAGCAAGCCAGACAAGCCACGTGGCCCCGCGCGGTTCGGCGGGGCGTTCAACTCTTCCTTCGATGGTAGCCAAGAGCGCGGCGTTTTTCTGGAGGACTTCGAACGCGGCCCTGCCGCGCCATTCGCGCGCGAGAAGCCGCGCCTCACCTGCCGCACCGAGTGAGAAGAAGATCACGCACCATGCAATCAGCGCGGGTACTTCACGATCGCGCACGAGCAGGAATGCGCCCGACGCACCCATCGCCGCGACGAGCCAGGGGAGATGGGTCGTCCAGACTGCGCCCTGGGCTGCGATGATGCCGAGTAGTAATGCGATGATCGCCGCGAGAGTCGGTCGCGGGACCGGCCACGAAGCGGGTCGCGCTTCGCTCACACGCGCTTCAGGTGTGGAGTGTGGCCGCGGCTTCGCGCGCGGCCGCTGAATTCACCGGACCAAGGACAGAGAGCGTCAGCGGGGAACCCTTGCTGACAAGTTCCACGCCGACCTCGCGAATGCGGTCGGAGGTGACTCGCGCGATCGAGATCAATGTCTCCGCGTCGCTGAGAAAGGGTTCGCCATGGATGGCGCGCACGGTGTTGCGTGCGCAACGTACGCCGACGGAATCCGCGTGCAGGCGGAAGTTGCGTTGCTGCATGCGACGCGCGACTTCCAATTCGTCATCAGGGACGGTCTCGGACGCCATGCGGCGGATTTCTTCTCCGCACACCTTCACTGCCTCCACCATCGTTTCCGGCGAGGTTGACCCATAGATCATCAGGTAGCCTCCTTCGCGGAAGAGGCCCGTCGTCGATCCGATCGAGTAAGCGAGGCCTCGTTTCTCACGCACCTCATTGAAGAGACGGCTTCCCATCCCCGCGCCCAGCACTGTGTCCAGCAGGAGGAGAGGGATGCGGCGTGGATCCTTTCGCGGGTACGCGCGAGTTCCGATGCAGAAGTGAACCTGTTCGATGTCGCGCTCTTCGTACGTGAGCAGCGAGGTCGTCCCATCCGGACGAGATTCGTGGCGCTTGTCCGTGCGCGGGAGTGGAAGCCGCTTCGTCAGCGCCCGAGTGATCGATTCCACCTTGTCGAGCGAGATGCCCCCCGACACCGAGAGCGTCGCACCGCCTCCCGTCAGGAGGCTCTCCCAATGCTCCACGAGGTCGTCGCGTTTGAATTTGGAAACGGTCTCGCGCGAACCGAGCACCGGGCGCCCCAGCGCGTGCGAACCGAACAACGCCCGCGTGCATGCCTCGGCGCAAACCTCAGAGGGGTTGTCCTCGTACTCGCTGATTTCCTCGAGGATGACCTGCCGCTCGCGCTCGACCTCTTCTGCGGGGAACGTGCTCTCTGATACCATCTCGACGAGAAGGGAGAGTGATTCCTCAAAGTCGTCCGGGATGATTCGCGTGGTGACCTGCACGAGATCCAGCGTGGTCATCGCGTTGAGCTCGCCGCCGTGCAGGTTGCCGATCTTGGCGATTTCCTGCCAGTGCTTCCTCTTGGTTCCCTTGAAGATCATGTGCTCGCAAAAATGCGTCAGACCCGAGTGTGCCTCGTTCTCGCTGCAACTTCCGGGGGCAAACGACAGTTCGACGCCCACCGAGGATGATTGCGGCATGGGCTCGTGCAACAGGCGCAGGCCGTTCTGCAACGTGATGTCGGAAACGGGCATGGGTACTCGCGGTGCGGGGTGACTGGGGCGGGACACCGGGCGATCCCCGAGTCCCCTCGAAGCGCGAAGTTATGCCGTGGCCGCCGTCGGGGGCGCAAGCATCTCTGCTTCGCGATTCAAGAGCCAAGCCATCGCCTCGTCAGAATAGAAGAGCGCGCGCAACTCTGGAAGGCGACCGAACGAGCCCGGGGACACGACCCACCCGCCGGGGACCTCGTCGAGCAGTCCTTCAGAAAGTGCGACCTCCATCGCTCCCGGTAGGAGTTCCAGCAGAGAATGGCCAAAGGCAACCCTGACACGCCGGTCATCAATGCGCCCGAAGTTCAGCATCAGGAGGAGTTGCTTCGCGAGTTGCTCGCGTAGGGGTAAGTCATAGCAAACCCCGACCGGGAGGCGATCGCCGGCTTCGACCCCCCTCAGCCATTCGTTTACGCCGTAGGGAGCGAACCACCATTGCGAGCCAAGCATCGACGAGGCGTAGTTTCCCACGCCGATGTACGGCAGTGCATCGAAAAGGCGACCTTCGTAGTATGCCGAGGTTCCCGTTTCTCCCGCGTGGCGACTGAAGTTCACCGAGCCATAAGGCGCGTGGAAACCCAGCGTCGTAAGAAACTCGAATGCGGTGTCGTACAGGTCGCGATAGACATTCTGGCGCGGCAGCGATGGTGTCCGGCGCGTCAATGCGCGTCCCTTACCCCGATAGAGGCAGTCATAGGTCGTGATCGAGTCCACACCCGCCTCCGTGACTCGCCTCAGGTCCTCCAGCCAATGCGTCTTCGTCTGGCCGGGGAGTGCGAAAATCAAGTCCACGTTCACTCGCGACATCGCCGATGCCCTCAGATTCGCCAACGCGCGCTCGCCGAGTTCACGCTGCGCGGAGCGATTGACGTTCTTGAGGTGGTCGTCGTTCGTGCTCTGGAGGCCGACCGAGACGCGATCAACGCCGCCTTCTGCGAGAACCGCGATCTTCCCAGGTTCGCAGGCCGCAATGCGCGGCGTGGTCTCAATCGAGAGTGGGCGAGGGCTCGTGCAACGCGCCCGCCATGGGGCCAGTGCGCGAACGAGTCGTTCCAGCTCTGTTACGGGTAGCAGGGTCGGTGTGCCGCCGCCGATGTCGATTCCCGGAATCTTTGCATCTGGGGAGATCATTTCCTCCAGCCGCGCCAATTCCGTTTCGATTCCGCTGACGTAGCGCGCGTGAAGGTCCGCGTCGCGCCGCACATCCACCGCAAAGTTGCAATAGAAGCACTTCGCCTCGCAGAAGGGCACGTGGACGTAGAGCAGGACTTCATCGAGGGTTGCGAGCGAGTCGAGATTACGCGCGGAGCGAAAGTTCTCCTGAAAGTACTCCCGGCGAGGAGGGTACTGGATGGTGAAATCAAGTGGGTGGCGCGTCGCCATGGCGAGCCGGTCGGTTGCTTTCATCGCAATGCCTCCTCGCGAATGATCTCGGCCACTGCGCGCACGTCCTCGTGCGGCAGTGTTTGGTGGATTCCGACAAAGAACGACGACGCGGCCATGGCCAGACAATTCGCGGTGCCGTCGGACTTGAGTCGCCGATAGGCAGGCTGGCGCGTGATCGCGCCTCCCATCAATGTGCGCACCTCGACACCACGCGCCCGCAGCCGCGTTGTCAGGTCTTGGGCATCCCCAGATCGAACGGAAATCGGGAAGACGAAGGGACTGAATTCCTTTGATGGTGACGGCCAGACTTTCACCGTCGAGACGCTGCGCAACGCCTCCAACAGAACATCATAGCTCTGGATGCGCATCGCTTCCTGATGTTCCCAGCGGAGCAACTGCCAACGCCCAAAGGCTGCGTTCAGCTCTGACATCTCGATGTTCTGCCCGACGCGCTGATAGTAGAATTGGTGCGACGTTCCCTTCGGCGCGCGGCACGAGGTCGGGTCATAATGACAGGTGCACTCGCGGCCCCAATGCACGACGGATTCGACGAGTCGATGCCGCTCGGGATCGTGCGCGATCACCCCGCCGCCTCCGTATGCGCTGATGTGATGCGGGTGATAAAAGCTCCATGTGGAGAGGTCCCCGTACGTGTGCGCGGCCTTTCCCCCGATGGGGAGATGCATCGTCTCGCAGGCGTCCTGCAGCACTAGAATCCCTTGTGCGCGGGCGATCTTGAGGATCGCGCGCAGCTTCGCCGGGAAGCCGATGAAGTGCGTCACGCAGACCAGTTTCGTGCGAGGAGTGATGGCTCGCTCGAATGCTTTCGGATCGAGGTTGAAGCCGCCGCGTTCGGTGTCCGCCACCCGCACCGTGTAGCCCGCCAACTGCAGCGCCGCGACCGTCGTCGGGAAGGTGAACCCCGCCGTGATGGCTTCCCCGCGCCCCGTCTCCTCGCGCAGGGCCAACGCCGCGGCGAGATTCGCCGACGACCCTGAGTTCACCAGCGTGATGCGTCCTCCCCCGAATCGCGCGGCAAGTTCGGTCGCAAATAGTCCGATGTTCCGACGCGAGTCCCCCAACTCAGATGCGAGGAATTCAGGGAACCCCTTGGGTGAAACCCGACCTGTGCATGGAAATCGAAGGTGTGCCATGACCGCTCCTGTTGGTGTCAGTTGGACACTAAGCTGCCGCCGCGTCAAGGAGGAATCGAGGCGAGCGACTTGCTGAGGATCACGCTGCGGTAATTTGTGACGTCCCACTGCACGTGTTCGATGAACCGATAGCCACGCTTTTTGTAGTAGCGAATCAGGTGTTCCGCCGGTTCGGCCGTATCGAGCGCCAGTTCCTGCGCGCCCGCCTCACGCGCGAGCCGTTCCACCAGCGCCATCATCTCCGAGCCGATACCCGTGCCCTGCATCTCGGGGTGAACGGTGAACTGGCCAAAGCTCGCGACTTCCGGGCGGTCGTACCACGGGCAGCCGGATGTCCGAGCCGGGGGGTGGAATGTGATCGTCCCGACGAGTCGAGTTCCGCTCGTCGCGACCCAGCAGGCTCCCTCGCTTACACGCTGGCATGTCTTCTCCACATCTTGATAGGTTGCCACGAATCGCAGACCCATGTCCGCGAGCTTCTTGTACCCGAGATGAAGAAGTTCGGTCAGTTCCTCAAGCGAGTCGGACGGCGACAGAGGGCGGAGTTCGAAACGGACGTCCTGCTCAGTGGGGGAGGGCATGAATGGCTCCAAGATTGACTATGGCAACTTAGTTGAAAATCCGGAGAGTGCGAGCGGAAAGGCTCTCACACGGCGCTGAATGCATTCACTCGCCAACCTTCCCCATTGCAGCACAGCCGCCGGAGGGGAAACTCAGGACGCATGAGCGCGACCTCCCCCCACGATGTCGAACTTTCCTTCCCTTTCCGAGTCGTCGGAACGGTGGGTCTGACGTCGCTAGTCCTGACGATGTGCGCCGTGGTCATGGCCATTTTTCCCGGCTTGCAGACCGGGTCGGCCGCTATCCTTGCGGGCAAAGACGCCCTTCTCGGAGGGCTCAATACGGTCACGCTCGTCTGCGCTGCGATCATGCTCTGGTCTCCAGCATCGGGGCGCCTGCGTCCTGTCCTGCTCCCGGCACTGTTGCTCGGTGGCAGCGTCCTGTGGATGGCGCTGGGCATGGCTGCAAGCGACGCCCCGGGGTACGCATTCCGTGAGGGCTTCCCTCTCCTAACAAGCATCGCCGCGGCAGCCACGGCTCCACTTCTGCTGCGCAACGACCGCCACGTTCGCTGGATGTTGCTCGCGCTGGCTGCCGCCGGGATTTACGTCGCCGTGACCTGCATCACTGCGGCGGGAGGATATCGCGGATTCAATCGCCTTGCTTATGGCGTCGATCCCAGGGACGTCGTCGAGAGCGCGGAGCTCCAAGCGAAAGTCGGCGCGGATGCGCTCGGAGGCGGCTTGGGGCGCAGTCCGCTTCGTTCCTCGTTTGGTAACCCCGAGTACGTCGGCGGGTTCCTGGTGGCTGCGTTTCTCTTGGGGGCGGTGTCCGCCGCGCAGATCCTCCTGCGAGGGAGGGAACGTCGCGTCGCTGCGATCTGCTGGGTCCTCTACTCGGGTGTCATCTTGGTGACGCTCCTCCTCGTTCAGACGCGAAGTGCATTCATCGCGATCGGCATCGGGACGATCGCGGCCTTGCTGGCCCCCGCGCCGATTCGAGGTCTTCACATCGCGGGGGGACTGCTCGCGACGGCTGCGGCTGGTGTGTTCGGCGGGCCCAAGTCCGCCGTGATCGTCTTCGCTGCGGCCTCGATCTTCCTCGCCGCGCAGCTCTATCGCACGGGAGTCCTCGCTCGTGTTCTGGGGAGTTTCTCCACTCGCGCGCGGATGGTGATTCTGGCCGCGCCGCTACTCTTCGGTGGCTTGCTCGTTGCCTACTCCGTGCCCGGGCCCTGGAACCCCGGCGGAGCCCGCCTCCTTCCTCGCCTCGTTCAGGCGCTGGGGGCACAGGATGACTCGACGCGCGAGCGCATCATCTTCTACATGATCGCGGGGGAGTTGGCGACCTCGCATCCCGTGGTCGGCGCAGGCACCGGGTTCTACGGGCCGGGGTTTCATCCCGCGTTGGCCTCCATCGCCGAGAGCGACAGTTCCGGTGTGATGGAGTACGCACGCAATCGCATGCGCGGCGGCGTGGCGGAGTTCGCGCACAACGACTTCTTCCAGATTGCGGCTGAACAGGGCTTCGTCGGGCTCGCGCTTTTCCTCGGCGCGATGGTCGCCATCCTGCAAGCTCTCGTGCGCGTGATCCGCAGCCATCCGCTGACTGAATCGGGGGATGCTCTCACACTGCTCACTCTCATTTGCGGTGTGCTCGCGGTGGGGCTATTCAGCGGTCCACTCCACTTTGCGGATCGCGCATCCGTGTTTTGGATGACGGTCGGGACGGCGCTCTCGTTTCTGGCAATCCACGGTTCGCGCGTTGAGGAACCCCGCGCGTGACCCAGCCCTCGCCAAGCCCGGGGCAGCTCTCCCTCCTGATCCTCCCCACGATGCTCCTGCTCTCGGCCTATGCGTTTGCTCCCGAGATGTTCGGCACCTTTCGGGCCCAGGAGTGGTGGTGGGCTGGCTTGGGCCTTTGGGATTTTCCCGCTGCTTTACGGGCGTTGCTGATCGCGATTCCCTTCGCGATTCTGTGGCTGCCGGCGCATGGAGTCTCGCTGCTTTGGGAGAAATCACGCGCCCTCGTTGCCCCCATCCAGTCTCTTCCGCCATTCTGGCTCCTGACGCTGGGCATCGTCGTCTTCTGGGTCTTTCGGCAGACGGACCTTCGATTTGGCGATTCGATTTTCTATGCGCGAGTCCTGATTCCCGAGCAGGCGTTCTCGGATCGTGGCGTGTATCTTAGCTACGACGAACTTCTGGCTTCCGTCATCGGCTCGGTAGGGTACCGGTACCTGCAAAGCTTCTTCCACTGGGACCCGGTCACGTCGTACAATTTTCTCAATCTCACGCTGACGTTTCTCTTCTTCGCTGCGCTCTGGGTGTTTCGAGAGCGCCGCGCCCTGTTCCTGACCCTCGTCCCGGCGATGTTCCTGATTTCCGGCAATTGGAATCAGGTGATGATGGGAGGGATGGAGCACTATGGCGGCGTGATGATGTGCACGGCGGGCTTCATGATCTTCGCGATCGAGGCACTCTCAGGTCGGATGCGGCTCTGGGTGCCCTGCCTGTTCTTCAGCGTCGGTGCCGCGTTCCACCTCGTGATCGGCTGGTTCTTCCCCACGCTCGCGCTGCTCGTCCTTTCGCGCTGGCGACATGAATCGCGCGAGGGCCGCATCGCGGCGATTCTCGCTCTCACCGGACCCGCCTTCGTCTACCTGTGTATCGCCCACTACTTCGGGTTCGATCTGGGCTTCTTCTTCAAGTCGCACGCCTCCCAGGTGAAGATGCTCCCGTTCCTGAAGGCGGACGATCCCTACATCTCGGACAACATCTTCTACTCAAGTGTCGTCGAGCCCCGTCGCCTTGCGCATCTCACCTCGGAGATATTCCTCATGGGATTCCCGGGCTTGATGGCCATGGCGGCGTTCCTGCCGTTCCGCGGGGGGGCATTCCTTCGGCATCCTGCGGCCAAGTTCCTCCTCCTCGCCGCGGTGTGCGGGCTGACCTTCATCTTTCTTTGGAACAACGAGCTCCCGTACTACGTCGACCAGGACCTCTACTCATTCGTCGGCCTACCGTTGTGTTTCATCGGGGGGGTCCTTGCGGCGGGGGATGACGCGGGGCGGTGGCTGGGCGAAAATCGCGAACGGGCCTTGCTCGCGGTCCTGAGCGCCCCTCTGATCTGGAGGGTGATGAACCTGCTGCACCACAGCGTGCTCTCGCAGAACTACTCCTCGCCGTGGGTGGTGTATGACCGTGTGTTCTGAATTGTGCGGGAGTGAATTTTCGCGTCCGTGAAGGAACAAACTACGACATCCGTAGTAGTTTCCGGGGGCGGCTGGGAATTCTCAGGTGCGACAGGGCTGCGCAGATAAGAGTTTCCTCGTGTCCCCACGAGGTCTCAGAGTCGAAATCTCCCAGGTTCGGAGGGGCAGAATTGGCTTTGCAAGTCGCGGAAACACAGGGATTCGTCCGAAAAGCCTTTGACTCTGTTCCGGCACAAACCTTGTTCCACAGTGGTAGCTGTCGACTCGTGCGCGCAGCCGCAAGCGCCCCGCTGAAAGGCTCGAAGACCACGCCATGAAGAAACTCGCCGTCGCATTCGCCATCGTTGCCTCGCTCCAGTTCGCCCTCCCGACACCCACCGTTGCTCAGTCCAGCGAAAAGGTCCTTACGACCCGGACCTTCATCGATGTCGCCAGGAATACGCTCCCCTCCGTGGTGAGCATTTCGATCCGCACACCGGAATTCGCCCGCTACACCAACCCCGCCGATCCTCAGTTCGAGCAGATGATGGAGTTCTTCTCGCGCTTTGGCCGTCAGGGCGACCCGCGCAATTTTCATAACTCATCCGGCAGCGGCTTCATCATTTCGGTCGAGGACGGCAAGGCGACCGTCGTCACGAACAACCACGTGGTTTCCAGCGCCGAGAACAACGAGATGATCGCGATCTCGCTCGATCACTCGGTCACGGATGGTCGCAGCCCGGAGGACACCGCAGACTCCGACGAGGGTCTCAAGATTGACTTCGGCAAGGTGCGTCTGGTCGGGCGTGACGAGCTGAGCGACCTCGCCGTCCTCGAATTCGATGTTCCGGAGGGAGTGCAACTCTCCCATCTTGAGTTTGCAGATTCGGATGCGCTCGAGGTCGGCGAGTGGGTTGTCGCTCTCGGGAGCCCGCTCGATTACAATAACTCGGTCTCGCAGGGAATCATCAGCGCCAAGGGGCGCTACCTCGGCAGTTCCGTTTCGATTCAGAATCTGATTCAGACCACGGCGACGATCAATCCCGGCAACAGCGGTGGGCCGGTCGTGAATCTCGACGGGCAGATCGTCGGGATCGCCAACGCCATCGCGAGCAATAGCGGCTACTGGCAGGGTATTGGTTTTGCCATCCCCGGGAACGACGTCCGCCGGATTTCTCGCGAGCTCGCCGAGTCCGGCAAAGTCTCGCGAGGATATCTAGGCATTCGTATGGCGCCGCTTTCCATGCACCCTTCCCTCGCGAAGAAGTACGAGATCGAGGATTACAACGGCGTGATCGTCGAAGAAGTCATGCGAGACACCCCTGCCGCTGAGGCTGGCTTCACGCCGGGCGATGTCATCCTGCGCGTGGACGGTCGCAAGACGAACACGACGGATGACCTGCTTCGCGCAATCTCTGCGCGTGCCGAGGGCGAAGTGGCCAAGTTCGAAGTCGTGCGGCTCGATGACGAGGGTGAATTGCGCAAGCTCACGATCGGCACCAAGCTCGTCGCACGCCCCGCTGAGAACGCGCTCGCGATCGTCGATCCCTCACGCTCGATGATCCCTGACCTCGCGATCCCCGAGAAGGGCGACCCGGAGTTGCTCGGCCTCGCCACGACGGCGAATCGCGATGCAGGCGGCATGGAGGTTACCGGCGTCGAGCCGGGGACTCCCGCCTCGCGTGCCGGGCTGCGCATGGGCGACATCCTCCTGCGTGTGAATGGCAAGCGCGTCAAGTCCGGCGCCGACCTTGCCGCCGCGTTTGAACTTAGCGTGGACGGGTCGCATGTGGTCACGTACCAGCGTGACTCCTCGCAGATGTACACCTCCATCGAAACAGAATAACTCCGAATAACTCCCCCTTCAATCGAACCGAAAGAGAACCAAGGTACCATGCCGTTAGATATCGCACAGATCACCCGGGACGTCGCATCGCAGAGTTCCTTCGTCGAGGTCCTCGAAGCCGAAGTTGCCAAGGTCGTCGTCGGCCAGAAGACCATGGTCGAGCGACTGCTCATTGGCATCCTCGCGAACGGACACGTGTTGCTCGAGGGCGTGCCGGGCCTCGCCAAGACGCTCACGTGCAAGTCCCTCGCTGCGGCCATCGACGCCAAGTTCTCCCGCATCCAGTTCACACCCGACCTCCTTCCGTCCGACTTGATCGGAACGCTGATGTACAATCAGAAGGAGCAAACGTTCGAGCCGCGTCTCGGGCCGATCTTCGCCAACATCGTTCTCGCCGACGAAATCAACCGCGCGCCAGCCAAGGTGCAGAGCGCACTTCTCGAAGCGATGCAGGAGCGTCACGTCACCATCGGTGATCGCACCTATCCGCTCGACGATCCGTTCCTCGTGCTCGCGACCCAGAACCCGATCGAGCAGGAAGGGACCTACCCCCTCCCAGAAGCTCAGGTGGACCGCTTCCTCTTCAAGCTGCGCATTGGCTATCCGAACCGCGATGAGGAGCGTGGCATCCTGGACCGCATGGCGTTCTCGAACGCATCTAGCTCTGCCATGGAGAAAATCAAGGCAGTGCTGACGCCGGAGACACTTCGTCAGGCACGCTCGACCGTCGATCAAATCTACATGGACGACAAGGTGAAGGAGTACATCCTCGACCTCGTCTATGCGACCCGCGAACCGGAAAAGCGCGGAATCAAGTTTCACTCACCCTCGTCGAACGGACGGCGTCAGGCGCTGGAGAAGGTCGTGCAAGTGGGCGGAAGTCCGCGCGCGACGATTGCTCTCGCTGTCGCCGCACGAGCGCACGCGTTCCTGCGTCACCGCGGACATGTTGTGCCCGACGACGTCAAGGCGATCGGCCCTGACGTTCTGCGCCACCGAATCCTGGTGACGTACGAAGCCGAAGCCGAGGAAATGACGAGCGATGACGTGATCCGCCAACTCTTTGACCAGGTGGAAGTTCCCTGATTCAGAAACGCGGGCCGATGGTTTCCTGTCCGCCAACTGAAGATAGACGCCATGCCGATACCTGACCTTCTGGAATCCGCTGCCGATGTTCGGCGCCTGGAAATCATGACCCGCCGCCTCGTGAACAACGTGATGGCGGGAGAGTATCTCGCCGTCTTCAAAGGGCAGGGCATGGAGTTCAACGAGGTCCGCGAGTACCAACCGGGCGACGACGTGCGCGCGATTGATTGGAACGTCACGGCGCGTACCGGGTTCCCGCACATCAAGCGTTACGTCGAACAGCGCGAACTGACCGTCATGTTCGCCGTGGACATCAGCGCATCGACCATCTTTGGTTCCACCCCGCGCCGGAAGGGACCACTCGAGATTCTCGTCACGGCCGTGCTGGCGTTCTCTGCCATTCGGAACAACGACCGCGTCGGACTGATGCTCTTCAGCGATGAGGTCGAGTTCTACATGCGCCCACGCAAGGGGCGCGGCCACGGGCTGCTGCTCGTGCGCGAACTGACGCAGGCGGCGCGTCGCAGGAAGACCGACATCGCAGGCGCGCTGACTTCGCTCAATCGCCTCCAGCGGCGACGCGCGGTCGTGTTCCTGCTTTCCGACTTTCAGCAGCCGAACATCCGCCGTGCACTTGCTGTCACGTCCTCGCGACACGACTTGATCGCCGTGTCCGTGCGCGACCCTCGCGAGGAACGCCTCCCCAATGTAGGGCTCGTGACGCTCGAGGACGCCGAGACCGGGACGCCCTTTACAATCGATACGTCCAGCCCTCGCGTTCGTCGCGAGTTCGAAGCGCGCGCGCTCGCCAAGCGAGACGCGATGCGCAAGGAGTTTCGTTCGCTCAAGATCGACCACATCGAGCTGAACACCGACGAGGATTTCGCGACGCCCCTCATCAATTTCTTCCAGCAACGCGCCGCGCGCCTCGGGAGCGGACGATGAACATCCGTCGCTCTCGCACTGGAATCCTCGCGGCGGCCTTGCTCGCCCTTCTGGCGTTCTGTACTCCGGCATTCGCGCAGGACGAGCCCGCCA